>Ga0193720_1000014_pt1 | contig 22369 bp, 20 predicted proteins | sample U2s1metaG_FD_143049 | JGI IMG/M metagenome (GOLD analysis project Ga0193720, IMG submission 143049) | Soil microbial communities from a riparian zone of the East river system, Colorado, United States - U2s1 | ecosystem: Environmental > Terrestrial > Soil > Riparian zone | place: USA: East River...
CTTTGGCCTTCTTATCCTCGTCAGGTTGCTGACGAATCTCCGTGCGGCTCGGTCCGTGCGTAGACAGTTGGCTGTTTTGGTTAATGATCATCACCGTATCAGGGCTGGTCGCCACGTGCATATTAGCTCCCTCTTGCACACGCGGCGTCCCCCGCAATTCAACGTCTCCAGTTGCAGCTGTATAGGTAGCTTTATCTGCCCGGCCAACCGCATGCGTGGGCGCTCCGCCGTTCGGGTCGGGCCGGTCGCGCACCAATCCAACGTTCCCTTCTGCGATGGCTTTCTCAAGACTCTGGTTTTGTCCTTTTGTAATGAACACTGTCAATTTGTCAGATTGAAGATTGAACCGCGGATCGATTACCTTCACTCGGCCGCTAAAGATGCCCATGTTCTTGGTTGAATCAAAAAAAGCCTCGTCCGCGTAGATTTGCGTTGTCACGGGTTCATTCGACTCTAATCCCGCGGCGCTCGAGCCAAATAAGTTCGTTATGGGCGACTTGTCGTCTTTCTTCTTGGCTGGTTTCTCCGCCTTCTTCACCGGCGCAGGCGAGCCCGCTGGTGCAGCGGCAATCTGCCCGGGTAAGCACGCTCCGACCGTGCAAGCAATAAACACCAGCACCGCTAATTTTTTCATTCGGACGCGTTAGGTTTCGCTGTGAGATGAGATTTGTCAGTGATCACCATCTTCACATTTCCGATCAACCGCGCAGTTCTTGAGTTCGTATCGAACTGCACTGAATCACCCACAATGTTAAAATCTGCGCGTTGAATTGTTGTACGCTCCTGCGAGCTTAGAACCCGGGTTTTCAAGTCAAGCACCGACGTGTTCATGTCGATTCGCAGATCGGACTGATTCTCCGGTGTGTAGGTCGTAATTTTAAGGTTTTGAAACCCTATGTGCTCCTCATCCATCCGATGCGCCGTGCCCGCTTCGATTCTTCCTCGTAGATGACCGTTGGCATCGAAATCCGGTAACACGAGGCCTTTGGCTTCGTGGCCGATTGGCAGTGGAATATTGGTTAAACTTTGTTCGCCCGACGATGCACTCGGCGAGGCTTTCGCCCCAGTTCTCTTTTTGCGGCCTTTTGACTGGCCGAGCATGGGAGGCGCCGATATGAAGACGAAAAGCGAGATCAACAATAACCAAACCGATAATACCCGAGGCAGGGAGGGGCGTTTCACCCGTTTTCTATCCCCGTGACGACTTACGGCGTGCGAGGCCCGAACTGCGCGCTTCCAAGAAGTGATGCCCTTATTGAGCGGGCGATTGGGGTCAATCGCCCCTACCTGAAACGGCAGCATGGATAGCCTTTAACATGCGCAGGTGCTTCGGCAAATCCTTTAGCTGAATCTGATTCGGCCCATCCGACAACGCGCGTGCCGGATTTTCATGCACCTCCATAAATATACCGTCGCACCCTGCAGCCATCGCAGCCCTGGCCAGTATCGGCGCCAACGCGCCGTCACCTGAGGTCGAGTCCCCTGCTCCGCCTGGCCGCTGCACAGAATGTGTCGCATCAAACATGACGCGATATCCTGCTTCGCGCATCCAATACAGCGAACGCATGTCGGCGACGAGATTATTGTAGCCAAACGTAGTGCCACGCTCGGTGAAACAGAATTGTGAGTTGCCAAAGGCGATCAGTTTCTCGGCAATGTTTCGCACGTCCCACGGGGCGAGGAACTGACCTTTTTTTACATTGATCGCGCGACCGGTTTCCGCAGCTGCGCGAAGCAGATCGGTTTGCCGGCAGAGAAACGCTGGGATTTGTAATAGATCGATCCTTTCACCGGCGATCTCCGCTTCATTCGGGGAATGAACGTCTGTCGTCACTGGTATTTTTAAGTCTTGGCCAATGGCGGAAAGAATCTCGCAGCCTTCGCGTACGCCAATTCCGCGAAACGAACGCACCGAACTTCGATTCGCCTTGTCGTACGAAGCCTTGAAAATGAAATCAACATCTTCGGTGGAGCAGACCTCAACGATCTTCTTCGCCATGCGCCACACAAACTTCTCCGACTCAATCACGCACGGGCCAAGAATGAATGCTGGATTTTGCCCGCCGATCGTGACCTTGCCAACGCGCAATGGCTTCCGTTTCATTGATCGCATCCACTCTCGCGAGGCGGGCGATTAAGGTCAATCGCCCCTACCCTGTATCCCGCGTGCCTCAGGTAGTGGCGGTTCACCTGAACTGCCCGTCGATCCGCCTCGCTGAATTAGATCCACAATGGCAAATGGCGCATACAGCACGAGGAAGAAGAGCAGTGCGACTCCGTGCATTTGCAGGAGGTAAAGCGGGCGGGAGTCGGAGAGAAAACTCAAAATCGAAAACGCCTCCGGTTTGTGCAGCAGAAATCCATAGTTAGCGCCAGTGAGCTCATCGACGATAAGCGTCACCATAAAATAAAATTCCGACCACAGCCACACGCGCACGATCGACATGGGATAGGGCCGGTATCGCCGGGTCAGCATCAGGAAACCGACGCCGACGATGATACCGCAGTGCGAGGTAAAAAAACTGATGAACCGCCAGTCTGGAAAGCCAAAGCGCAGGTTTGGCGTCAGGACGGCTTGCAATGTACCGCCAATGCCCCAGAAGTATGCCACTTCGAACCAGCGGTGACTTCCGGTCGACATCGCCACGATCACCACCACCATGCCCCAGTCGCACATTTGCATCGGCAAAGTTTGACGCCAATCCACAACGCCACGGCTGCGGATAAAGATTAAGTAGATCACGTAGTTCAAGATCAGCACCGTGGAGAGGACGCAGATAATGATCTTCTCGAGTCGCTGCGATTTTGTGCGCCGCACGATCGCCGCAAGGGGAAACGGCAGGAGGATCGTAAGAAAAATCACCGTCAGGTGCGGCAGGCCGTACGGCTGAAATTCAGGCGCCTCGTTCATGAAAACAGACAGGAGTTTCAAAATCCAAGCTCCAACATCCAGAGAAGCTACAAACTTCAACCTTCAACGACTCGCGCCAAGCGTTGGACGTTGATGATTCCGGATTCTCTGGAGCTTGGATGTTGGAATTTGGAGCTTCGCACCTTCACTTAACGGATCACCCAGAGATTGCACGGAATCACATCGGTGATCCAAGCGATGTTGCTCGGAATTTCCTGATCACCTTTGCCGTCTTTCTTCTGCAGTGGCACTACTAGCAAATCCGCGTTTACCGATTGAACAAAATCCGACGCAACTAGCCCCGTATTGCCGCGGACACAGCGGACCTCAATCGGGACTTCCGTTGCGCCTGCCGACAGAACGAATTGTTCCAGCGCCTCTTCCTCCTCGTCGTGTGCACCGGAATCTTTACCCTTGCTGGCACCTGAGCTGATCGATGCGCGGGCCTGATCAAACGTCGTAATGATGCTAATTACATAAAGCCGCTCGCACGATTCGGCCGCAGCAAGGGGCAGTGTTTTTTTCAAAGCTTCCAATCCGTGACCGGAATAATCGGCAACGAAAACGATCCGGCGCAGCGGCTTGGGTTTCGCCGCCGGTTTGGTAAAAAGCATAACCGAGCACTGCGCTTCTCGCACGAGGCGACGCGCGACATTGCCGAGAAACGGATGCAACACCACCTCCTTTTCCAGCGCGCCAGCAACGATTACGTCAATCTTCTCACGAGTGAGAGTGCGCAAGATAGCTCCGGCTGGATCTCCCTCTTCATAATGGATCGTCGAATCGGCTGGAAGCTGGAGCTCCTCTAGCACGTCATGAAACTTTATTGCCGCTTCTTCACTTCGCTTGCCTGCATAAATCAGATGAAGATCAGCCGGAAAGCGTTCTCGCATTCGCTTGGCTTCGGCGAGGACCTGCTTAAACCGCGGCGAAAACGTGCTCGCGACGGCGATTGTTTTGTAAGGCGAAGAATCAGGCATGAGATCTGTTGAACTGTCGCGCTCCACGGAAATTGGGCAAGGTAGAGACGGCGCGCTCGGCGGGCGCGACCACTAATCCGCTTTTCATTTCTAAATTCCTCTGCGAATTTTCGCCGATGCGACGCGCGATTTATCCGGGTAGCTTTGATCCGGTGACCAACGGTCACCTGGATGTAATCGAGCGTGCGCGAAAGCTATTCGATGAAGTCATCGTGGCTGTGGCGCACAATGACGAGAAGCAACCACTTTTCTCGCTTGAGGAACGCCTTGATTTGCTTCGAGAAACCGCAGGCAAAATCGATCACGTGCGGATCGCTGAGTTCAGTGGATTACTTGTCGAGTTCGCCACGGCACAAGAAGCGGGAGCCGTGATCCGTGGCCTGCGCGCGGTTTCCGATTTTGAGTTTGAATTTCAAATGGCGCTGATGAATCGAAAACTAGATGCCGCGGTAGAAACGATTTTCTTAATGCCGAAGGAGGAATACACGTATCTTAGCTCTCGTATTGTAAAAGAAATCGCGCGTCTTGGCGGCGATGTCGCCAGTTTTGTTCCAGTTTGTGTGGCTAAAGCGTTGAGCAGAAAGTTTGATTGATGAAGTTCGGAGGCTTAGCTCATGAAGGTTCACCTGAAACAAATTCCAACCCAGGGTCTGCATCTGGAAGGCGAAGAGGAATGTCCAATCCATGAACTTGAATCAGAGGGAATTCGCTGCGCTGGCCGCCTTCATTACGATATTGATGTTGGCGTTGCTGGGGGCGGATTGTGGGCGAACGGCTCGCTGTTACAGCCAGTGGAACTGCGCTGCGTGTCGTGTCTGGAAGAATTTCTGCATGAAATCCGAGTGCCTGCATTTGCCGTGCACATGGAGCTCCACGGTCCAGAGACCGTCGATCTTACGCCATTCATGCGTGAGGATATTTTGCTAAACCTCCCGGCGCATCCCCATTGCGACAGGGACGGCGATCGGGTTTGCAAAGGCAAACAGGTTGAGATTGCTGAGCAGGATACAAAGCGAAAGTCCGATTGGAGCGCGTTGGATAAACTCAAGTTAAAAAGTTAAACGTTACAGGAGTTACAAAAGTATGGCGTTTTAACATTGTAACTTTGTAACGCTTTTAACCTTTCCGCAGGCGGCTGGTTGTTTTTCACAAGGATTATGCTTTCATAACCGCCTGCCATGGGAGTCCCAAAACGCAAAACATCCAAAATGCGGTTACGCACGCGCAAGGCGGCAAACCGCTGGCATGCCGCGCGGCTCAACAAGTGTCCCCAGTGCGGAAGCAGCCTGCCGTCACACATCGCCTGCCCATCGTGCGGTTATTATCGCGGGCGACAGGTGTTGACACTCGAAGGCAAATGATTGTAGCCGTCGCTCTGTGAGCGACGCCAAATGTCGCACGCTCACCACTAACGCTTCGCGCAGCAAAGCGGCTGCAATTTTCATTTTGCATTCGGAGGCTAAAGTTCGCAAAGTTTCGCACTGATGAAGATCGCCCTCGACGCGATGGGCGGTGACTTTGGTCCGCCTAACCTTGTTGCCGGCGCCGTCATGGCGCTGCGCGACTACCAGCAGATTAAGAAGCTTTATTTGGTTGGAGATCCCGCCAAGATTGAAAACGAGCTGCGCAAACATCAGTGCAACGATTCACGCATCGACATTGTGCATTCCACGCAGGTAGTCGAAATGAGCGATCGCGCCTGGACAGCAGTGAGGCGAAAGAAAGATTCCTCAATTAGCCGCGCTGTCGATCTGGTGAAGCGCGGTGACGCGGACGCGGTCGTAAGCGCCGGGCACACAGGCGCGGCCGTCGCGGCAAGCATGATTAAATTGCGCACGCTGGAAGGGATCGATCGCCCCGGCATCGCGGCGGTGCTTCCCACCGAATTTAACGTCTTTGTTTTGATTGACGCGGGCGCAAACATCGATGCCCGTCCGGAACAGCTTCTTCAATATGCATTCATGGGTACGGTTTATTCGCGCCATGTACTCGGCTACAAAAATCCGACGGTCGGTTTGGTATCGCTCGGCGAGGAAGACGTAAAAGGCAATGAGATGACCAAGGAAGTCTTCAAAATGCTAAAGAAGAGCTCGCTCAACTTTGTCGGCAACATTGAGGGCCGCCATCTTTTCGAAGATCCGGTCGAGGTCGTAGTCTGCGACGGTTTTGTCGGCAATGTGATTTTGAAAACGTGCGAATCGATCTCGGTGGCGATGTTTCAATGGCTCAAGCACGAGCTCATGCGTACACGGATGCGAAAAGTCGGGGCATTCCTCGCGAGGAATGCCATTGGAACGATTAAGGACAAGACGAATTATGAAGAGTACGGCGGCAGTCCGCTTCTCGGGGTAAATGGCATCTGCATCATCGCGCACGGAGCAAGCACGCCATTGGCGATCAAAAACGCGTTGCGAGTGGCGGCCGAGTCCATTGAACAGCAAGTCAACCCGCATATCGTCGAGGAGATTCGCCGTTATCATGAAACGACAGCCCAGGTCGAGCGCGCGCTCTCATAAAACATTGCGCACAGTCTCAATCGTCGGCACAGGAAGTTATGTGCCGGAAAAGATTCTGACCAATGCAGATCTCTCGCGAATGGTCAATACCAGCGACGAGTGGATCACCACTCGCACGGGCATTAAGGAACGCCGTATCGCGGCAAAGGGCGAAGAAACCAGCGACATGGCGGCCAAGGCGGCGCTGAAGGCGATCGAGCAAGCCAAGATTTCGGCCAAAGACATCGATCTCATCATTGTGGCAACGGCCACACCGGACATGCTGTTTCCCGCTACCGCGTGCTTTGTTCAGAAAAAGATCGGCGCGACCAAGGCTGCCTGCCTCGATATTTCCGCAGCGTGCGCGGGGTTTTTGTTTGGTTTGGAAATCGCACAACAATTCATCACGTCGCATACGCACGAGACCGTACTAGTCGTCGGTGCCGAAAAATTGACGTCGATCACGAACTGGACCGATCGCAACAGTTGCGTTCTTTTTGGCGATGGCGCCGGTGCCGCTGTTTTGCGCCACCGCGGCAGCGCTCATGGCGTCATCAGCACTCACATCGGCAGCGATGGACAGTACACAGACATTTTATTCATGCCGGGCGGCGGTTCGCGGTGCCCCATCACCCGCGAAAACGTCGACATGAATTTGGCAACCATCCATATGACCGGTAAGGAAGTGTACAAGCAGGCTGTCATCGCCATGCTCAACGCATCGAAAAAGGCCCTCGATCAAGCCGGGCTTTCCATTGAAGACATCGCCTGTATCATTCCGCATCAGGCAAACTTGCGCATCATCGAAGCGATCGCGGACCGGCTTCGCATTTCGCGCGACAAAATGTTTGTCAATCTGGACCGCTATGGCAACACTTCTGCTGCGGCAGTAGCCATCGCGCTCGATGAAGCCAACCGCACCGGTCGGATCAAGCGCGGTGATTACGTTCTGATGGTCGTATTCGGCGGTGGACTCACCTGGGCGAGCACGATACTCGAATGGTAATACCGTTAAGCCGCTGAAGCATTGAAGCGGAAGATTACCTGCCTACCTTTCGGAACCCTTTAACGCTTCAACAATTCAACGCCGCAACGGCTCATGTTAATTGAAACCCACGCGCACCTCGATTATCCGGATTTCGCTAATGACCTCGAGGTTGTCCTTCGTCGCGCGATTGACGCGGGCGTAACGCGCATCATCACGATCGGGACTTCGATCGAGCGCAGCCGACGCGCGATCGATCTTGCGGAAAAATATCCGGCGGTTTACGCCGCCATTGGGGTTCATCCCACTTACGTTGAAGAGGCCGAGGAAGACGTTTTTACGCCACTACGCGAACTGGCAAAGAACCCACGAGTGGTGGCGATCGGCGAGACGGGACTCGATTATCACCGGTTGCCGAGCGAAAAAGTAGCGAAGGAAAAACAGGTCCAGGTTATGACAGCATTGCGAACTGAGACCGATGAAGAAATCGAAGCGCAAATTCGTGACGGCGCTTACAAATCGAAACAGGCGAGTTTATTTCAGCAGCAACTCGACCTTGCTGTGGAACTGGGGCTCAACGCAGTGATCCATCAACGCGACGCCTGGGAGGACACGATTAAAATTATGGAGCCGTACACGGGTAAATTGCGCGGCGTGTTTCATTGCTTCGGCGGCTCGCTCGATCAGGCCAATGAAGTTCTCAGTCTTGACCACCTCGTTTCGTTCACTGGAATTGTTACTTTCAAAAACGGCGCAGCCGTGCGAGAAGTCGCGGCACAGATCCCGCTTTGGAAATTTATGGTCGAAACCGATTGTCCTTATCTGGCGCCCGTTCCTTTTCGCGGAAAGCGCTGCGAACCCGCGCATACGCGTATCGTGGCAGAAGCGATCGCGACAGCGCGGGCGGTCCCGTTAGAAGAAATTGCTGAATCAACAACCGAAACCGCGGAGAGGTTTTTCAGGTTTAATCGCAAATGAAAATCGAGAACGATAACGCGCGAGCTGTAGAGGCAGCCGTGTCGGCTACTCCCCTGGTCTCTGCAGGCGACACGCCTGCCGCTACAACCCCAAACGGCGCGGCGATCCGTTTGTGCCACTGGATCGCAATCCTGATTCCAATTATTATCTCGTCGTGCGCTGCGCCTGACACGCAGCATCACGTCGTGATCAGCACGCGAGAACAGAAGCTAGCCCTTCTCGATCGCGGCAACCTTATGGCGATTTATCCCGTCTCCACATCCAAGTTCGGTCTTGGCGATTGGCGAGGCAGCAGGTTTACGCCATTGGGCCAATTGCAGGTAGCGGAAAAAATTGGCGGTAATGCGGCACCGGGAACCGTATTCAAGGATCGTCGCCGCACGGGAGAAATCATCCAAGCCAACGCGCCTGGTCGTGATCCGATCGTAACGCGGATTCTCTGGCTGCGTGGACTCGAAGCGCAAAACGCTAACGCGTTCGGGAGGGATATTTACATCCACGGCACGCCGGAGGAATGGAAAATCGGTTCGCCTGCGAGTTACGGATGTATCCGGATGCGCTCAAGTGACATCATACAATTGTATGACATCGTGGGAATCGGCGCCGCAGTAACGATCGTAAATGTGCCGCTCGCCACTGCTGTTCCCGGCCTCGTCACGGCCCATTCAATGTCCACCGCAAACCCGGCGCCATTCGTGATGCGATAAGATCGTGATGCAGACAATCGTGTCTGCATCTACTCGCACGCTCGCCGCGGTCCCGAAAGCTTTCCGGGTTGGCGGACAGGATTGCCTGCGTCACTCACGGCAGTTTGCCGAGATGTTCTCTGGGCGTGTTGCGCGAGAGCAAATCCATGTCCGCGCCAACCATGATACGGACGAGTTCGCGGAATCGCACTTTTGGTTCCCAACCGAGAATTTTTTTTGCTTTTGAGGGGTCACCGATTAGGAGATCTACTTCCGCCGGACGCTGATAACGAGGGTCGTGCTTGACGAACTCCTTCCAATCAAGATCGGCGCAGGCGAAGGCGGCTTCAACAAACTCGCGCACGCTGTGGGTTTCGCCGGTAGCCAGAACGAAGTCGTCTCCTTCGTCGAGCTGCAAAATTCGCCACATGCCTTCGACATACTCGGGCGCATACCCCCAGTCACGTTTTGCGTCCAAGTTGCCCAGAAACAATTCTTTTTGTAGCCCGTGCTTAATCGCGGCGACTGCACGTGAGATTTTACGGGTGACAAAAGTTTCGCCGCGGCGCGGGCTTTCGTGGTTGAACAAAATGCCATTGCTGGCGCAAAGGCCGTAGCTCTCCCGATAGTTAACGGTCGCCCAATATGAAAAAACCTTTGCCACGCCGTAAGGACTCCGCGGCCAGAATGGGGTCTTTTCCGTTTGCGGCACTTCTTGCGCCTTACCAAACATTTCGCTGCTGGATGCCTGATAAAAACGCGAACGCAATCCGGCTTCGCGGATTGCTTCCAGAATGCGAATCGTGCCGACGCCAGTGACGTCGGAAGTGTACTCAGGAATATCGAAGCTCACGCGCACGTGGCTCTGCGCGCCCAGATGATAGATCTCGTCCGGCTTCAATTCGTAAAGAAGCTTCACGAGATTCACCGAGTCGCTGAGGTCCCCGTAATGCAGAAACATTCGCACACCGTTTACGTGTGGATCGGCGTAAAGATGATCAATTCGCGAGGTGTTAAACGTGCTGGCGCGGCGAATAATCCCGTGGACTTCGTAGCCTTTCTCAAGCAGCATATCAGCCAGATAACTTCCGTCCTGGCCGGTAATGCCGGTGATGAGCGCCGTTTTCATTTGGGCAATAATTGTAGAGCGTTTGATTCGCTCGCGCCAGTTCGCTCACCCTGTCGGGCTTCCCGTCTATGTCGCTCGGCGCCCGCCGGCTCCATTCTGTGAAACGCCACCGAAATAATCACGGCGCGTTTGGAGTGCGGCGACATGTCGCCGCTTTCAAAGCGCGGACATGTCCGCGCGCTCGACCGTGCCGGTAGACGATCCGGTCTCTGGCGCTGTAACCATGATTCGGGCCAACACTGCGCGCTGGGCTCCGATTAGTGCGCTGATGCCTTTGCGTCCAAGGGTGAGCATTTCATCCAGCTGTGATCCGGAAAACGTCGCCTCTTCACCAGAGCTTTGTAGTTCTACGAATTCGCCGTCTTCGGTAGCCACAAGATTAAAATCAACGGTAACAAGCTTGTCCTCTTCGTAATCAAGATCCCCTATCGCCTGCCCGTCCAGAATGCCAGCGCTCACTGCGGCGACCAATTTTTTCATCGGCGGCGCGTCCAGCTTTCTTTCACGAACAAGCTTCCGGCAGGCTATCGCAAGGGCCAGGCTGGAACCCGTAATCGCGGTGGTCCGTGTCCCGCCATCAGCTTGCAATACGTCGCAATCGATCCAGATCGTGTGCGGCCCGAGCTTTTCGAGATCCATGACGGCTCGCAGTGACCGGCCTATCAGCCGTTGAATTTCCACGCTGCGACCGTCCATGCGGCCTTTCGCAATATCGCGAGCTTTGCGTGGCTGTGTGGAATAAGGAAGCATCGAGTACTCGGCAGTGAGCCAGCCGCCGGTCACTCCCTGCTCTTTCATCCAGCGCGGCACTCCTTCTTCGATCGTGACGGCACAGATCACGCGCGTGTCACCCATCGAGACAAGCACCGACCCGCTCGCATGCGGCGCCACGTTCAACTCGAAATTGAGCGGTCGGATTTCATCTCGCCCGCGACCGTCACTTCGCTTCATCGGAGGGAACTTAGATGCAGCATAGAATTGTGCGACGAAGATTTTGCGCTGCGCAGCCGATCGGCAGACACAGCAAGTTCTCAGAGGCACCGATTGCTTATGGTCTGTCCAGACTTATAGCCTTGACGCACTGGGCGTGGCATCGTTGTGTAGCATTTTGAGTGAAAAGTAACGCTGACGCCCAGACGGCGATTTGCATTGCCGGTGCCCACCGTTCAGGCACAAGTATGGTCACGCGGCTTCTTCATCGCTGTGGGCTCGAACTGGGACGCGAATCAGACTTGATGCCGCCGCAGGCTGATAACCCCGAAGGTTTCTGGGAACATTTAGGGTTCGTGGCGCTTAATGAGGAATTATTGAATGAGCTCGGGGGCGCGTGGGACCTGCCGCCCAGGGCTGACGAGAACTTTACACACGCGCGGCTGGATCCGTTGCGTATGAAAGCGCGGCTGCTGATCGAGGGCTTTGAATCGGCGAGAGTCTGGGGCTGGAAGGACCCGCGCAACAGCTTGACCCTTCCGTTTTGGCAGGACCTCTTGCCCGGGCTCAAAACTCTCATCGTCGTTCGGAATCCGCTAGAGGTCGCTTACTCGATGCGGGAGCGCAACGGAACGTCCTTTTCGCTTGGTTTGCGCCTTTGGGAAATCTATAACCGGCGCCTACTTGAAACAGCAAATGAGCAACAGCGGCTTGTTACTCAGTACGATTTGTTTTTCGACGACGCAGAACCCGAATTGCGGCGAATTGCAGAGTTCATTGGCCTGCCCCAAGTAGAGTTGCACAACGCAGTGGCGCTGGTAAAAAAGCGAAGACGCCACACCCATTTCACGGTTGAGCACTTGATCGATGCCCGTGTCGCTCCGGAGGTAATCGAACTTTATCGTGCTTCAATTGTCGAAGCATCGGCAACGGGAAGCAACAAAAGGAAGATGACGAAGAGCCGCGAAATCGGGAGTGCGGACGAGGCCGATTTGCTCCCGGGATCAGTCAGCCGCCTCAATGCGTTCGTTCCGGAACGGATTGCGCAAATCGAGCAGCTTTACCGCGAGCTTCTGGCGCACGCGGAAGCCCGGCACAAGAGGCAAGTCGAGGAACTTAGTGCGCATCTCGCGAAAACGGAGCAGCGCTACAAGGCGCAAATCGAAGAAATCAGCGCTCACTATACAAGGGAGGTTAAGCAATTGCGCGATCGGGTCATGCAAATCAGTGAGTTTCTTCGTACCAGAAGCATTAGCCTCGCGGAAAGTGAATCGCAGGGAGAGGCTTTGCGAAACCGTCTGCTCCAGCAATTGAAAGCTACGCAGAGGCTCTCACGGCTTTTGGATGAGGCTGATCACGCAGCAGCCCGACTTCGCTCCTCGGCACGTTGGCAAATTGTAAATCCCGTTGCCGCGTTGAAGGCAAAGCTGTCCCCAACACAATCCAAAGCATTGTTGGGCTACGGTCATTTGGAAAAAATCGTATCGACTTACGAAAAGTGGCGAACCATCCATCCGGAGGTTGCTACCATCGACGACGAAATACAGTCTCTGCTTTCAGACGGGGCTTCAGCGCCGATAGCGCAAAAGCCAGCAGAGGTTTCGGACTCATCCCCGACTGTTTCCGATCCTCCCACGCCAACGCATATGCTTGAATTTCCGATTCATCAAGACGTCGAAATTTCGATCGTTATTCCAGTGTGCAACCAGTTTCGTTACACGCAGGCCTGCCTGGCTTCACTTCAACAACATCGGGGAAAACACCGCTTTGAAGTTATTGTTGTGGATGACTGCTCGACAGATGCGACCGCTGAGTCTCTTCCACTGATTGAAGGAGTTGTTTATCTCCGCAATGAGATCAACTCCGGTTTCGTCGCCTCCTGTAACCGCGGTGCAGAAAAGGCGCGAGGGAAATACCTTGTTTTCCTAAACAACGACACGCTTGTTGGCGACGGTTGGCTGACTGCCTTACTCGATACCTTTGCCGAAGAACCGCAAGCCGGCATTGTCGGGTCGAAGCTAATTTATCCAGATGGCCGGTTACAGGAGGCTGGCGGAATTATCTGGCGGGATGCTTCGGGGTGGAACTACGGCAAATTCGATGACCCACAGAGGCCCGAATACAATTATCTCCGCGAGGTAGATTATTGCTCGGCAGCAGCATTGATGATTCCCAAGGCGCTGTTTGAGAGCGTAGGCGGTTTCGATGCGCGCTATGCACCCGGCTACTATGAAGATACCGACCTCGCATTCAAGGTCCGCCAGGCAGGTTACAAGGTCTTGTACCAGCCGATGAGCGAGGTAATTCACCACGAGGGGGCAACTGGCGGCACTGATCTTTCAACGGGCGCGAAAAGATATCAGGATATCAACCGCTCAAATTTCGCAAAAACCTGGGCTGACGAGTTGATGACTAAGCCAGTCAACGGCGACCTGACGTTCTTGCGGCAGTCCCGAAATTCTTCACGTAAAACCATTCTCGTGATTGATCATCACGTTCCGATGCCTGATCGCGATTCTGGATCGCTGCGGATGTTTCAGATTCTAAAGCTTCTTCACCAGCTTGGCCATCACGTTACCTTCATTCCCGATAATTTGGCGAAGATTTCTCCGTACACGGCCGAGCTGCAGAAACGCGGCATCGAAGTTACTTATCACCCATATGTACGAAAAGTGCGCGATTACCTGATCTCACACGGCTCCGAGTTGGATGTAGTCGTGTTAAGCCGGTGTAAGTTTGCGCGTAAACACATCGCAGACGTGCGCATGTACGCGCCGCAGAGCCGGATTATTTTTGATACGGTAGATCTTCACTTTGTGCGTGAAGCCGGTGAGGCACGGGTTACCAGCGACCCCGAGGTGCAGCTGAAGGCGCAGGAAACGGAGCAACTGGAGTACGACTTGATTGATCAGGCCGATGAGACGTGGACGGTGAGCAGCACTGAACTGCGTCTGCTTAAATCGAAATGGCCACACAAATCTATTCAACTGGTTTCAAATATTGTCGATGTGCCTGGGTCCAGCACACCGTTCGCGCTGAGACGAGACTGGCTGTTCATTGGCGGTTTTCAACACACGCCTAACATCGATGCGGTTCTTTTTTTTGCGCAGGAGATTTATCCGTTGGTGAGCGATCACCTGCAAGACGCCAAATTCTACATCATCGGTGATAAGGCGCCGCCGGAGATCGTTGCTCTGGCAAATGAGAAGATTGTGGTCACCGGGTTGCAGAGAGATGCGCGTCCGTTTTTCGATAGCGTCAGACTATCCGTGGCGCCTTTGCGATTTGGCGCCGGTGTTAAAGGCAAAATCAATCAAAGCATGGCTTTTGGCGTGCCGGTGGTCGCGACTTCGGTGGCTGTGGAGGGAACAGAGCTCCGCGATCGTGAAGAAATTTTGGTCGCGGATGAGCCGGAAGATTTTGCACGGGCATTAGTTGAGCTCTACGAATCGGAACAACTTTGGAACCGGCTTTCGGAGAATGGCATAAGCAAGACACGTGCTCTCTATTCCATCGAAGCAGCACGCGAAAAATTGGAATTTTTATTTAGCGATAGCCATCTGAGAAGTTTCCAGCAGGCGCCATCGCTGGCAGAGGTGGGTTTTTTTTTGCAACCGCGAGAACCTGATCTCGATTCTTGGCAGTGAGCAACACGAAACCCACCGGAGAGATCACCGGAAAAATTAGCGCAAAGTCGAATTTAATTTCTTTCGGGTCAGGCTGCGCAGTGATTTCATGGGAGACAAACGACACCGCTGGCGTGGAGATACGCGTTTCGACTCAGCCCGGCGACGAAAAGCTGGTCAACAAAAGCAAGGAACGATCAGGACAAACGGAAATCCCCTGGCTCGTGGATTCCACAATCTATGACTTTCGCCTTTACGCTGCGAGCCAGCCGGAAAAGCCAATTGATTCAGTAAAGGTCAGACGTGATTTCGATTCCGTGCCAATAGTTCTCCGCGAACTTGCAGAGGAAGCGCTGCGCGGAAATATCGACATGGCAGAACTTTCGCAATTCATCGCCACAGTCACACCTCGTTGTCTACACAGCGGAAAATTTCACGAGATTTTTCCTGTCTGGGAACGGCACGGTTTCCATGTGACACCGGTGCATTTCTATCAACCGATTCCTGACACTCAGTCTTTGCCTGAAAGTCTTTGGAATCGACCGAGTGAATTGGTTGGCATTGACATGAACGACGCGATGCAGCTCGATCTACTGCGGAACCACTTTCCAAAATTTCGGCACGAATATGAGCAGTTTCCGACTGAGCCAACCGGTGAACGCGGGCGTTTTTATTTTAATAACGGACTCTTTGACGGCACTGACGCGCTGGTCGCTTATTGTATGATCCGCCACTTTCAACCACGGTTGATCATCGAGGTGGGCAGCGGGTTTTCTTCACTCGTCGCAGCCGAGGCCATCGCAAGGAATGAAAACTCAGCCCTGATCTGTATTGAGCCGTTTCCCCTTGATTTTCTCCGGCAGGGATTCCCGGGACTGCATTCCTTGATAGAGAAAAAGGTGGAAGATATCGACCTAGAATTTTTCTCGCAACTCGACTCGGGCGACATCCTGTTCATCGACAGTTCTCATACAGTGAAAATCGGCGGAGATGTGAATTTTCTTTTCCTGGAAGTCTTGCCGCGTCTCAAGCCAGGCGTGCTCGTACACTTCCACGATATCTTTTTGCCGTTTGATTACAGGCGCGACTGGGTGATGGACGAACTTCGCTTTTGGACCGAGCAATATCTACTCCAAGCATTTCTCAGCTTTAATTCCGAATTTGAAGTGTTGATGGCCAATAGCTACCTTGCCCACCGCTACATGGAAGACTTCAAAGCGGCTTTTTCAAATTCACCCTCGTGGGGTGGAGGAAGCTTTTGGATGCGCCGAAAGGGTCGACACTAGCCGAGTGAGATCGATTCACTTGGTTCCTGGACCTTCGTCGGGAATACTTGAGGTCAGGCATTTTCAAAGAATTTGGAGAATGGACCGCCTGCGAAATAGGAACTCAATTCGTCGAAGTTAGCAATTGCGCTGCGAAGATTATCATTGCCGAGTCTCTTTGTAGTAGTGGTGAGTTCTCGCAGCGACACTCCAAGAAAAGTTTGGAGCCCGGCCATCTTTTCTCGATCCCGGGCAACGATCTCTTCGTAAGAAAGTGAAAAAGTGCGATGTCGCGCAAACAGCTCTTCGAACTCCGCACGTCGCCTAAGCGTTGTCTCAAAATCCCGCTCGCATTCAAGCGGTTCAAGCCTTACCGGTAGCACCTCGGGAATGGGTTGGCCTTCAACAGCCAGCGTTATGTGCGTGACATAATTGGCAATATGATAGGAAAGAAAACGCCGGAGCAAGTTCTCCCGCCACAGGTGTATAATGCGAAAGTCGAGATTGGTCGCAATCTCATCTCGTAGAGCTTTGTACTCGGGCAAAACCAGCTCATCGTGTTTCAGTTTAAAACCGACGGTTTTTTTGCCCTGGGCATTAAGCACGACTTTATAAAGGAACTTAATCGGGTCGCGGTCCCTCTCGCACAAAAGCGTTTCTAGAAACCCTGGCTGTTCGCGGCTTTTGTTAAGGTATACGCCGGTCAGGCCCGCAAGTCCGTTGGGCGAGAAAACCTCGGAGTGCGAACAGATTTCCGGATGAGACCGAAGGAGGTGAAACAGCATGCCGCTGCCGGTCCTTGCAGGACAGGTGATCACATAAATGCTCTGGCGACATGATTCCATGCGTCGGAAGACCGAGATTCGGTTAATTTGTGGATTTCAAGCGGGTTTCGGTTGTCGAAATAAAGGCAGTTCATCTCGATTTTCGAATCGTTTTCAGATTAATCAACGACTCGGCCGGCTTCACCCAATTGGTAGAACACAAAGTGACACCTTTTGATTCGACCGCGAAGCCATTCTCAACAGCGATGGAAAACCTGGCTCAAATAGAACTTCTCCCTTTGCCGCGGCTCACGAGCTGATCAAAAATGGAGTCATCGTCGCTCTTCTACCCATATCGCACCTGCGAAAACGCGTTCTGCGTTGCAGAGACAAATCCAGAAGTAAGAAAACGGTGCGCGCGCATGGTGTCTCAAAAAGTCCTTAAGTGCCTGCAAAACTTGAGCGGTTGGTGTAGTGTCGAGCGATCCGTGCGGCGGAGAGGCAGCCGGCGTCTCAGCGCAGCCGGATTAAAGAATTGGAATGCAGAATAGCATAAATAAGCCCATTTTTGTCGTGGGTTCGCCCCGCTCGGGAACCAGCATTCTAACCTGGTGTTTGGGTCACCATCCGAATTTGTTTCCCGTGCCAGAGTCAAATTGGATGGGCGATTTTGGGATCAACGTAGCTATTGCCTACCAAGTCGGCGCGGCGCGCGGTGATTACTCCATCTTGAGCGCGATGGATGTCCGCGATGATGAGTTGTTTGCCGCGTTCGGTCGGAGCATCAACGACCTGATCCTGTGCCATCGGAAGGATCTCGAAACAAAGCGCGAAACCAGGACTATCGAATTGAAAATTGAACCGCGTTGGCTCGAAGCTACTAGCACCGCTGCAGGGCCTAAAACACGTTGGGTCGATGGAACGCCAGAGTATTCCTTGCACATTTGCGGTCTGCGGAAGCTTTTCCCCCACGCGTTATTCATCCATTTACTCCGCGAAGTTCGGGCAGTCGTGCGCTCGATGGTCAACTTCCATCGCGCAACAGGGATTCAGTTGGTCGCAAACCAGGAGGAGGCCTATCGCTACTGGATTCGAACGGTCAGCGCATGCCTGCTAGCTGAGCGCGCCTACGGCCCGAATGTCGTTCATCGCATCCGATATGCGGATCTAATCCGCGATCCGGAATCGTCCATTCGCTCACTACTCGACTTCCTTGGTGAGCCCTATACAGCGAAATGTCTCGAGCCGCTTGCGCATCGAATCAATAGTTCGGATGTTCCCGACGATTTTGAATCCGATGATCGTGCTTCCGATCATGCCATAGTTGGAGAGGCGACACGACTTTGGGTCGAAGTGGAACAAACTTCCCAGCCGACCCAGGCTTCGCCTGCCGCAGCCGATGAAATGGAGGCTGCATTTATCAACCGGCGCCAATATTCGTCCACCCTTGACAGCCGATATCAACAAGCTCTGCAGACCATTCGAAGCCTTGAAAAAAGCAAAGTTTCACAAGGCGCTATGTTACAAAGCTCTGTCGAAGGGCAGGCTGCGCCAATCAATAAGGCATGACGTCCTCGCTCAACGAACTCGTGGACGCGAGTGAGACACAGTTCATGGGAAGCATTGGGAAATTCTATCCCTCGATGAATGAAAGCGACGAATCGGTAGTTTCGGATCCGCAGGAGCGACGGGGCGACAGATTGGACCTATGAGTGAGGTCATCAAAAAAGCGGCTGACTGGTGGAGCGATCCTCAAAGCGAGGCTCCCGAAACGCAATGGGTCAGGGTACCTGGGGTGAACGAGAATATGAACCGGCGCGCTTCCGGAGATCCGGCAATTGATTGGATCAATCATTCAGCCTCCCTTCTGAGCAGCTTCGAAAAACCAATTAAAGCGCTATCGATTGGTTGTGGCTTCGGCATCATCGAGCGAGTACTCCGCAGCCAAGATTTCTGCCAGCTTATTCATGGTGTGGACGTTGCCGAGAATGCCATTGAAAACGCTAGGAAAACAGCCGAAGCAGAAGGCTTGGATGGCCTAACCTACGAAGTCGCCGACTTGAACACTGTCCAGTTTCCCGCAGATACCTATGATATCGTTTATGCGCACGCAGCATTGCATCACATTTTTCAGCTTGAACACATCCTCGACGAAATCAAACACACGCTGAAACCAGGCGGGTTGCTTGTTGCCTACGAATACACTGGCCCGTCGCAAATGCAGTTCCCGCAGCGCGACCTCGAACTCGCCGATATTCTTATCAAACTTATTCCGGAGCGTCACCGCAAGCTGCAAAGGCGGAAAGGCATCAAAGAAGAAGCCTTGCGCGTTTCGCTCGATGCGATGAACCGGTCGGACCCTTCCGAAGCGATTCGCGCGAGCGAAATAGTACCGTTAATCGCCAGCCGATTCGAAATTAAGCATTTCCGTTACGTTGGCGGGACGTTGTTACTTCTGATCTTTAACGAAATTGCCGGCAATTTCGACGAGAATGATGCCGAGATAATGCCTCTGGTAGATGCGCTAATTGCTCTGGACAATTTCCTCATCGATAACGCCATCCTCCCGTCTTATCACGTTTACATGATTTGCCAGAAAACAGACAATCCGATACCGATGCAGACGCGAAATCTCCTCCCACCAACTGTTGCGATTTTCCGGCCACACGATTTGGCGGCACTCACTATAAACCCCAAGCCTATAGGGCTAATCGCTGCTGAACCGAATCCTTTTCGCGCCGATTCACAAGGCCAAGGACGTACTTCCGTGTCGTGGATGACGTATGCCACAAACAGGGTGGAAATTCACCTCGATGCCCCGGACGGGCCGCTCTTCGCCAGAAGTGGCCCCGGAATTTTTTCCCAAGAGACTGGCGAGTGGGTGCGCGATGGCACCAGGCTCTATTTGCAAAACGTTTCAAGGGGTCTTCCCTTGACGACCGAAAACACGATTGCCGTCGTTACTCTTAGACAACAGGGATAACGGATCGCGACCGCCTCGATTAGCAAGCCGTGACATCGTCTCTCCACGAACTGGCCATTGCGACCGAGCAAATTCTTTGGGAGATCAAATTAGCTCATGCCGAACTTTTGTATATCTGTCGATGGGGACGTTCGTTTAGTACTTCGCGAGGATTTGCATAAGTTGATTGGCGAGTCGTTTGCTACAATCGGCGTCTCTCCTTACAGCTCTTATTTTTACACCGTGATGCCCGCTGTTGAGCCACTAAAAAGCGAAAATCCGGGCAAAAAGCCGACTTCTTTCTTATGGGATTGTCAGACCAGTTTGATTCCGCGTGGTTGAATGCAATTATTCGAAGAGTTGAGACACAAGGAGTATATAGATATGAAAAGACCTATATTGTTCGTCCCAAGATCTTTGGACGAGAGCTTCAACTTGCGCGCTTTCCGCAAGACATGACTTATCCCTTTTCGACCATTTTCTTTTCCGGGGTTAAAGTTGAAACATAAGTCTGATCACCGGCAGTCAGTGCGCCTAGATTGACCGGCAAAACTATCAACCAGTCTGCGCGCGCATTCTTCAATTGAACCCAACTGATATGGAGCGAGTGCCGTACTTGGATCTTCAAGCTCAATACGACAGCATTCGCACCGAAGTGTTAGCGGCGTTGGGCGAAATTTGCGAATCGGGCAGGTTTGCCCAAGGACCAGCCACCTCAGATTTCGAGACGAAATTCGCAGCCTACTGCGGAGTCGATCATTGTGTGAGCCTCAACAGTGGCACGAGCGCGCTCCACCTTGCCCTGCGCTGTCTCGATATCGAGCCTGGAGATGAAGTGATCACGGTTGCGATGACCTTTATAGGAACTGCATGGGCCATTAGCTACGTGGGCGCCACACCGGTTTTCGTGGATATCGACCCCGCGCGCAGGACCATGTGCCCTAGCAACCTCGAAGCTGCGATCACGCCCCGGACAAAAGCAATTATCCCGGTCCATCTGTATGGAATGCCTGCAGAGATGGATCATATCAAGCTGATTGCTGAGCGACACGGGCTACCCATAATCGAAGACGCCGCGCAGGCGCATGGAGCACGCTACCGCGGTAAGCGGGTAGGCCAATTCGGAAAAATTGCGTGTTTTAGCTTTTATCCGAGCAAGAACCTGGGAGCCTATGGTGAAGGCGGCGCTTTAGTCACTAATGATGCGTCCATCGCACAGCGCGCGCGTTCGCTGCGCGACCACGCACAAAGCCAGAAATACCTGCATGATGAGATCGGGTATAACTACCGGATGGATAGTTTCCAAGCGGCAGTGCTCGCCATCAAGCTAAAGCAACTCGACGCCTGGAATGCAGCTCGTGCTGATCGCGCTGCCTACTACACCGAATTGCTTGCCGATTCCTTGTACAAGTTGCCGACGCACTGTTCCGATTCAGAATGCGCCTGGCATTGTTATGTTACTGAAGCTCCGGAACGTCACCGGGTGCGCTCGGTCTTGCACGAGGCCGGCATCGAGACGGCTGTCCATTACCCAGTGCCTGTTCACTTGCAAAAGGCCTACGCGCATCTCGGTTACAAACCGGGCGATTTGCCTGTCACTGAAAAGCTGTGTCAGCAATGTCTCTCTCTCCCGATCTATCCGGAACTCTCCAAAGAGAAAATCTTCACCGTCACTTCCATGCTTTTGAAAATTCAAAGCTAACGGAGAATTGACCTTCGCGGGAATCTCATGCGGGGGGTTTGCTGCATCAAACCGAGCCAGAGACTGGGTCGTCTAGGCTAATCTTCCTTCGCAGGCGAACCGGTAGACTCGACTGGCCGGTCGTTCCTGATCGATTTTGTGGACCCGGCGCGCCTCTTTGATTGCGGTTTCAAAAATGCACGGGTGCCGAGCAGCAAATTCGCTACACGCCAGTCGAAGTCACAGGAGCCTGTGCGTGTAAAGGATTTTGCATCAACCACATGCGATGGAGAAAAATTCCGGCGAAATTTGCCAGAATGCAGTTGACTGTCGCTTATCTACCGTTATGTTGACGGTCCCGCTGGAAGCGGGACTCCTCTAATTAGGAGTGCGTTCTACGTACATTTTGGGACTGCAAATTGGAACTCAATTTTGTCCCGACATGATTTATCGGAGCTGTTTTCGCAGACGCTATGGCGCGGCAGAACCGAGTTCAAGTCGGATTCAAGATTGAGTTTTTTTGTCGTCTGAAATGTGCGTGAACGGTTTATCCCGGCGGAGGCCGGGCTGGTTCTTTGACATCTACATACAGGGTAGTAAGAAAATACAACTTTAAGAGCTGAGTCTGAAATCAAGCATCGTCGCATGACGATGAGAGAGTTTCAGTTATCAAAGAATCTCCCCCGAAAGCATTCGGGGGATCAGATTGATCAAGCTACAAAGAGCGCATCATGGATGCCTTGGTGCCAATAGGCGATGAAGGACGTGGTAAGCTGCGATAAGCTACGGACAGCGGCAAACACGCTTTGACCCGTAGATTTCCGAATGGGATAACCTGAGCGAGATAATACTTGCTCGAGTTCCTGTGAATTCATAGCAGGAACATCGCGACACCCGGTGAAGTGAAACATCTCAGTAACCGGAGGAAAAGAAATCGAAAGAGATTCCGTCAGTAGTGGCGAGCGAAAGCGGAACAG
>Ga0193720_1000015_pt1 | contig 20565 bp, 17 predicted proteins | sample U2s1metaG_FD_143049 | JGI IMG/M metagenome (GOLD analysis project Ga0193720, IMG submission 143049) | Soil microbial communities from a riparian zone of the East river system, Colorado, United States - U2s1 | ecosystem: Environmental > Terrestrial > Soil > Riparian zone | place: USA: East River...
CGCAGCGGATGATTCAACCATAGATCGACTCCCTGCACAAGGCGGCGCGCGATGTAACTGTCATAGTCCTCAAGAAAGACGACGCGATTTTCCAAGCCGGGCTCGCGGCTCAATTTGTAAACTTCCTGAATAAGCGCCTTGCCGGCTTCATCGCGCGGATGCGCTTTGCCTGCGAAGATGAATTGCACTGGGCGCGTGGGATCGTTCACCAATCGCTTCAATCGTTCCTTGTCGCTGAACAAAAGTGTGGCGCGCTTGTAAGTGGCGAAGCGGCGCGCAAAACCGATCGTCAAAATTTCCGGGTCAAGAATGCGATTGACGTTGCGAATGGACTCAGGGGACTCGCCCAATCGTTCACGGCGCTGTCGTTCGCGATCGCGGACAAAGTCGATCAAGCGGCGTTTGAGTTGTTGATGTGTCTCCCAAAGCTGTGCGTCGTGAATATCAATGACGCCGCGCCAGAACTCCGGTTCGGTGAGGTGTTCCTCCCAGTCCCCGAGGTGCCTGCCATAGAGCGCCGCAAATTCGGGCGCCATCCACGTCTTGGTATGAACGCCGTTTGTGATGCTGGTGATCGGCACTTCCTGGACTGGAACGCCGGCCCAGACGTCTTTCCAAAGCGATCGAGTAACTTCGCCGTGCAATTTACTCACACCGTTCGCGTGCCGGCTCAGGCGCAGGGCGAGGATAGTCATGCTGAACGGATCGTCTGGATTGAGGCGGGTGTGGCCGAATGAGAACAGCTCTTCGAAAGGAATGTTTAGTTCCTTGGCGAAATTGCCGAAATACTTTTGCATCATCTCGCGCGGGAACGAGTCATTGCCTGCGGGAACCGGAGTATGCGTAGTGAAAACATTGGCGGCCGCTACGACCTGAAGTGCCGAATAAAAATTGAGTTTCTTTTCCACGACGTTCAGACGAATGCGCTCGAGCGCCAGGAACGCCGAATGCCCTTCGTTCATGTGAAACACGTCCGGCTGAATTCCGAGCGCAGTGAGCGCTTTCACTCCGCCAATCCCGAGCATGATCTCCTGACGCATGCGCATCTCCAGGTCGCCGCCATAAAGCTCGGCAGTAATCAATCGATCCTCGGCTTTGTTTTCCAGAATATCGGTGTCGAGGAGGTAGACGTTTACCCGTCCGACGCGCAATTCCCAAACCCTGGCAAAAACTTCCCGGTCCAAAATCGGCACCGAGATAAGAAACTTCGTCTCGCCCCGGCGAACTTCTCGGATCGGCAGGTGATAGAAGTTCTGATTGAGGTTAATCGCTTGCTGAACGCCATCTTTATCGATCTGCTGCCGGAAATAGCCGTGTCGATAAAGGAGACCGATCGCTACGAAATTTAGATCAAGATCGCTGGCCGACTTGCAATGGTCGCCGGCGAGGATGCCCAAGCCACCGGAGTAATTCGGGACCGATTCGTGAAAACCGAATTCGGCGGAAAAATAGGCAATCGGATTCTTGATCGCGCTTCCGGCTCCGGTTTTTCCATAAGTATCGTGTCGGCCGAGATACTTTTCGAAGGCTTCAAAAACCTGCTTGAGCTCGCGCACAAAATTTTTGTCTTGCGCCAGCTCTTCCAGCCGGGATTGCCGCGAAAGCTGCAGCATACGCACGGGGTTGTGATTGGTGCGGTTCCATAGCTCGTGATCGAGATGGCGGAAGAGTCGGCGCGCCGCCGGCTCCCATGTCCACCAAAGATTAAAACTCATCTCCCGCAGCGGCTCCAGCGCAGCGGGGAGGATGGGAGTCACATTGTAAGTTTGAAAAGTCGGCATGCGAACAGATGGACGAAAAATAGCGGAGACCTAATCAATCTCGAACGCCCTTCGGGTCAAGAACACCGCATTCAACAAGTCTGCCTGTTTCCACGGCCCTGCGGGGCATTTAATTAATATGAAACCCGGCTGGATTGCATGCCACGCCACACGCGCAATGGCTACGCCGCTCGCGGAGCGAGAATTAACCCAAGAAAAAATCCGGCGATCAATCCGCAGAGATGCGCGGCCATGCTGACCTGCGGCGTTGAAAGATCGAACGCGATTTGGATCGCAACGATCACCGCCACATTTGACAATCTCTGTCTTGCATATGGCGCGTGGCGGTGTCGCATCAGAAATCCCGCCCACGCGCCAACGATGCCCATGATCGAACCCGAGGCACCAACCAGCTGACCCGGCTGCGTCAGACTTACCAAGGTCAAACCGACAACGCCGGCGCCGGATGCAAGTCCTGAAATCAAGTAACACGCGACGAATCGCATTGTGCCGATCGATCGTTCAAGTGGCGGCCCAAGAACATAAAGCGCGAAAAGATTGAAACCCAGATGCAGCAAACCTCCGTGCAAGAACAGCGCAGTGATAAAACGCCAGTACTCGTGTTGCACCACGACCGAATCGACCTCGAGCGCGCCGATCCGATGCAGAACTTCCGGGTCGTTCGAATCGCCAACCGACATCTCGAAAAGAAACGCAACCACGTTAAGCACAATCAAGATGAGAACGGCAGGGGCGCTTCGGAGCTGACTGTGACGCATTGGACGCCCAGTTTCGGACCTGATGGGCACTGCACGGAATCCAGCTGAATGGTTTGCCTGAGATTCCAACTGACGAAGCAGTTGAACCTGGTCGCGCACCTCAGCGCTGGGATGCAGAATTTGAAGAGCCCCCCCGAGTTTTCTGGCCGATCTGTAATTTCTCTGGGCGGCGAGCTCGGTCATCTTGCGCAACCCAATTGCCGGAAGAAAGAGCAGAACAAACCACGCGCTGCCGCCGATGTATCCGGCGGCGCCACGCCAAAGAAGCCAGGCAATGCACGTAATGGCGAGGACGGTAAGTGCGGCGATACTCCAGCCACCGTACGGCGAACTTGGGCGCCATGCCCGAGCCAACACCAGCAGCGATGAAATCACAGCAAGAAAAAGAAGAATATGATTGAGATTCACAATGTCTATTTCAGCTGCACTCGGATCATTGAGCGTTGGGCGTTGAACGTTGAGCGTTGAAAGTTAGTTTACAATACAGCAAACGCCCATCGTCCAACGCTCAACTCCCAAAACGTCCAATCCGGATCATGCCCATCACTGTCACTGATTATCTAGATGTCGTTTCATCCTGGTGTTTTTGGTCTGAGCCGACGTGGGCTGAATTGAAAAGGCGATACGAGAGCCGTGTTCAATTTCAGTGGAAGATCGCGTTGATGGATCCCAGTGGATTACCGACCTCGCGCGAGCAGGAGCAGTGGTTCTATCGGCGGAGCGGAATGATAATGCGTTCGCCGTTCATGCTCAATACGGAATGGTACGACCCCAGTTTGCCGGAATGGCTCGCACCGAATTGCGTGGCCGAGGCGGCTAAGGACTTCGGTTTTAGGGACGATCGCGTTCGCCTCGCGCTGGCTCATGCTGCACTGCGCGAAGGCAAGGAAGTCGGGGATTGGAACGTTGCCGCTAATACCGGCGCCGAAGCAGGCGGAATCGACACCGGAAAATTGCTAGAGCGGGCGAGATCGGCGGAAATCGAACAGCGCGTTCGCGCGTCCACTGCCGAATTTCATGCGCTTCAGATCACGCAACGTCCGGCGTTCGTCATCGATACTAAGATCGGCGATCGTGCCGTTTTTTCGGGAGTCATCAAACTCGAGCCGTTAACGGCTACAATTGATTCGATGCTCGACGACGCAGCTGTGTACGCAGCGCACAAGGCGCATTTTGGTGACCCGCCTGAAAAATGATCGTTGGGAGATCGACACTTGATTGTCACCAGTTTGGCCTTGCCAGTGCGGGATTGTTGCCTACAACTTCCCTTCGGCTTGCGATTATTAGCAAGCACTTCGTCCGCGGTGAATCGCATCCGTGGCGAAGCAAGAGTGCCCTGGCGTGTGCGAATGCTAACGCAGGGAATTGCGATAGATGGAAACACGGTGGCACGGCGCACTCCCGTTTCACCGGTCAGGAGCTTGATCTAATCTGCAACCACAAATTCGTGTAAACGGTCGGATTCGCGCCCGCGAAGTCCGGATTATTATAGGGTCCACCGGCGAACAGCTTGGCGTCATGAAATTGAACGATGCCTTGCGTAGAGCTCAAACCCTTGGGCTCGACTTGGTCGAAGTCGCGCCTACCGCTAATCCGCCGGTGTGCAAGATCATCGATTTCGGAAAGTTCCGATACGACATTTCCAAGCACACCAAGGACAAAAAGCCTGCCAGCTCAAAACTGAAGGAAATCAAGTTTCGCGTTAATATCGACGAACATGATTATCTGACCAAGATCCGGCACGGTGAAGAGTTTCTGGATCGTGGAAACAAGGTGCGTGTGCAGCTGCAATTTCGCGGCCGCGAAATGGCGCACCAAGAATTTGGGATGCAGCTCGTGCAAAAGGTACGGGATGATCTTTCCGGCATGTCTCAGGTAGAAATGGATCCCAAAATCACCGGTCGCAATATCACCATGACCCTGGCGCCTCTGCCGGCAAACCGCCGGAAACGAAAATTCACCGCGGAGCCTGCAGCACCTGAGCAAAGCGAGCAGCCCAGCGCACCAGTGGGCACCTGATCGCAAAAGCCAAAACTCAGGGTTTCTTTTTACCTTGCGGCGAAGTTTTAGGCGAGCTGACAGCTCCTGGAGGAGGAGTCAGAGGAGTATTTTCAGCTATCTTCTGCTCTATACGCTGCTTCCGTGCTTTTGCGTCCTGATTGTTAGCATCCATCTTCAAAACTTTTTCGGTATCCACCATCGAATTCTTTAAGTCGTTCCTTAGTTCGTAAATATAGGCGCGATAATTGTAATAACGGGCTTCATTTGGTTTGAGCTTAATGACCTCGGAATAGTCGGCGAGCGCTTTATCATAATCCTGTATTTTCATTTCCACCGCCGCGCGTTGTTCGTAGATGCGCACATCTTGCGGAGTTAGTTTCGCCGCTTCGCTGTAGTCGCTGATTGCATCCTGAAATTGCTGGTTAGTCGCGGCGGCGTATCCGCGTTGTTGATAAACAGCCGCGAGTTCATCGGCGTACTTGTGGTCCATAGCGCTAGCTTTACGAAGCAGTTCAACGGCTTTATCCCAATCCTGGCTCTTCGCTTTCTCTGCACCTTCCCGGGCCAGCTTGTTTGCTTCGACGTTTTTCTTCGCTTCCCCCTGGCACACCTGTGAAACGCAGAGGGCCAGAGCAGTGGTAAGAGTAAAGGCAAAGGATTTTTTCATGGTTTATGTTGGACGTTAGTGTTTGTAGAGAATTCGAAACTCAGGAAGTCAACAGTTGGCTGTAAGCTCAACAGTTTCAAGTCTGTTCAGGAGAATGCGCCTGTTCGATATCGATCTTTGCCTCTGGCTCGGCGGGGGCAGCGCCGCCGGGACCGGGCTCATCCACGCGGCAGATGCGCACAGCGCGGCCGGTGGCCTCATCAATTTCGATTAACGCTCCACGCAAGCGCACCTCGCCCCCGGCCACGGGGAAGGACGCAGGCAGATTCGAGATGAACCGATTCAGGATCGGGTCGATGGCGCGGCCCAAGATGGAATTAACTGGTCCGCACATGCCGGCGTCGCACATGAAGGCAGTTCCGCCGGGGAAAATTTGCTCGTCCGCTGTCTGAACATGAGTGTGCGTGCCGATGACAGCGGAGACCTTTCCGTCGAGAAAACGCCCCATGGCAATCCTCTCGCTCGTCGTTTCGCCGTGCACATCCACGATGATATTCCGTGTCTCATCGCGCATTTTTATCACCGTTGCTTCAGAGGCTCGAAACGGGTTTTCGAGAATCGGCTGCATAAACGTGCGCGCTTGCACGTTCAGCACCCCGATTTTTCCCTTGGCCGTCTCCAGAACGATTGATCCGCTTCCCGGCGCGCCCTCCGGATAATTTACCGGGCGCAATAAACGCGGTTCGGTGTCGATGAATGAAAGAATCTCTTTCTGGTCCCAGATATGATCGCCTGTCGTAATGACTGACACTCCGGCGCGCAAAAGGTCGATCGTGATTTTTCCCGTAATTCCGCGGCCGCCTGCCGCGTTCTCTCCGTTGACGATGACGAAATCCAACGCGTGTTTCGATCGCAGCTCCGGTAGCCTGGCAATGACTGCTGTGCGTCCCGGCTCACCAACGACATCGCCAAGAAAGAGGACGGTTAGCATTCTGCGAGCATCGTATTAAAGCGGTTTGAAACGTCGATGTGAAAATTAATGACGAAATCCGAATGACGAATGGAGTCGCCACGTTAAAACGTTACAACGTTGAAGCGTTCAAGCGCCACGACAGACAATGCCGAAGCCCGAATGACAAAATGTCGCCGCACTCTCCTTCCGCTGCTTCGGTTTTGGTCATCCGTCATTTGTCATTAGTTCGTCATTCGCTCATTCGGGCTTCGGCATTTCTGCTCCTGATCTTTCTCCCGGCTCTTCAAGCCGCCGACAACATCAGCGTCCTCGGCAGCAAACCGCAGTGGAGCGTGTTGGAACACTACCAGGAAACAATCACGCGCGACGAATTCGCACACCTGATTAACGACGTGTATTGCGCCCACGGATTTGCTCCGGATTTGATCGAAATAAATGAGAAAACAGCACGGATCCTGATGAGTCGTGACTCGCAGAAGTTTTTCACGCTGCGGTTTGCGGAAAACGACGCCGCACGCAAATCTGTGCCGCGACTTTGGCGGCCAGCGAAATCTTTGCTGGCAGCACGGCCGGGCAAACCTCTTTCTCGCCTAAAAGTCGCGCTCGATCCGGGGCATCTGGGCGGCAACTGGGCAAAGATGGAGGAGCGCTGGTTTCAGGTCGGGAATAGCGAGCCAGTTCAGGAAGGCGATCTGGCTTTGCGCGTGGCTCGATTGCTCGGTCGGCGATTGCGGCAACTCGGGGCGAAGGTTTCATTTGTCCGAATCAGCAATGAACCGATTACGGCTAAACGGCCGGATGACTTTCGTGAACTCGCCAGAAAAATTCTGATCAAGAATGGCGTGCCACAGCCACGCGCCGACGTTCTTGATCCGAATGATCCGGAAAAAGAGCAAACGATTCGCTGGCAAAGCGAAATTTTGTTCTACCGCTACAGCGAGATTCGCCGCCGCGCGGCGCTGGTTAACTTCAAATTACATCCCGACCTTGTGCTTTGCTTGCATTTCAACGCTGAAGGCTGGGGCGATCCAAACAGCCCGACCCTGACGGACGCGAATCATCTTCATCTGCTTGTGAATGGATCTTACCTGGCAGAGGAACTCGAATTTGATGACGAACGTTTTGAAATGATCCGACGGCTTCTGAGCCGCGCATACGACGAGGAATTGCCGCTGGCGGACACAATTGCAGCGGCAATGGCGCGTGAAACCGGCTTGCCGCCGTACGAATATCCAACCATGAACAGCACGACCAAGGTCGGCAGCAGCGGTTACGTGTATGCCCGCAATTTGCTGGCCACGCGGCTCTATCGTTGCCCTGTGGTCTATTGCGAGCCGTACGTCATGAACAGCAAGGATGCGTTTGCTCGCATCCAGACGGGCGATTACGAAGGAATTCGCGCGATCAACGGCATCGAACGCAAAAGCATTTACCGCGAGTACGCCGATAGCGTGGTAGACGGGCTAGTCGATTATTATTTCAAAGCGCGTTGAAGCCGGGATCGGTGATCCCGGCCGCCGGAGTCAGCGACTCCGGCTACAGTTGTGCAATCACCTCGCGAATATCGTCGACCGTTACGTCCCCGGTTACATGCGCTATGCCGATGCGCGGCGTCACAACAAACCGCACTTTTCCGTCCTCGAATTTTTTATCGAACTTGATCGCTTCAACAATCTTTTGGCGCGGGAAATTCTTCGGCAGGTTAATGGGCAACTCGAATTTTTCGAAAAGATCAACGATCGCATCGCGCTGGTCTGCCGACAGCGCAGTCTTGTTTGTGGAGATCGCGCACGCAGCGACAATTCCAAGACTCAGCGCTTCTCCGTGGAGAAATTGCTTAAAGTCTCCCGCGCGCTCAATCCCGTGGCCAACCGTGTGACCGAAATTCAGAAGGGCGCGCTCACCTGTCTGGTCGCGCTCGTCTCTCGCCACGATTTTTGCTTTGATCTCGATATTGCGTCTGATCAGTCGCTGTAGGGCAGCCGCATCGGCTGCCTCCCAGCGTTGAAGCGTGCCGAACATCTTGGCGTCTGCGATAATGGCGTGCTTAATAATCTCTGCGAAGCCTTGGTTAAATTCGCGTCGGGGCAGCGTTTTCAAGACATCGATGTCATCGATCACGAGGGATGGATGGTGAAACGCGCCGATCAAGTTTTTCCCATGAGCAGTGTCCACCCCGGTTTTTCCGCCGATAGAGCTATCCACCATTGCGAGCAGCGTCGTAGGAATCTGAACATGCGGAATGCCGCGATGATAAATCGCCGCGACGAACCCGGAGATGTCGCCGATCAGTCCGCCGCCGAGGCCGATGACAAACGATTGCCGGTCAAGCCCCGCTGCGATCATGTGGTCGCAAATCGCGCCCGCTTGCTCAAGCGTCTTCGATTTCTCGCCTGCTGGAATCGTGATCAGTGTCGGCTCAAAACACGCTGACGCTAGACTTTCTTTGATCTGATCAGCGAAAAGCGGCGCGACATTGGTATCAGAAATAATCGCGCACGTCTTACGGGGAAGAAATTGGCGGACACGCTTGCCACTCTGTTCAATCAAGCCTGAGCCTACGACCGCCGAATAACGATACATGGCGCCGCAAATTTCCACAATACCTGTGGACGAAACTACGGACTCCAACGGTAAATCCCGTCGGGGTCGGTGCCTGTCGACGCGGTGTTAGTGAACGCCGGACCGGTCCCGCTCCAGGGCATAGTCTCGACATGCCAATCTGCAAAGAGCGCGTTGATTTTTGCGCGACTGTTGTGTGTGCCGCCTATGGCTGTTCCACCGGGAGTGCTCGTTGCGGCTAGAACCTTGACGCCCGGCGCAGAGGTAGTGGCTAAGCCTTGAAACTTGACGGTTGCGGTGTTGTCCTGCGCAGGCGCAAACACGATGAAAGTCACAGGCTTAGTAATCTTGTCAGCAGAAATCGCGACGTTACCTGGCAAAATATTGGCGTTGATGCCGTAGCTGACTGCGGTTGATCCGTCCCCCAATTCCGATGTAGAGCGCTTATCAAACGGTGATTCTAAAACCCGCCACGCAGAAAGGTATTTTTGATTCAGTTCGAATTGCGACATCCACGTTACGGTAGCCGACCCAGGGAACGAGCCGCTGTTGTCATTCATGTACATCTGTGTCGCAAGCGCGATCTGACGCAGGTTGCTCATGTCTTTTATCGCTTTTCCCCGCTCCGAAATCCTGGTGTAGGCCGGATACGCGAGGGACATTAGAATTCCGAGGACGCCTAAAACCACCAGCATCTCAAAGAACGTGAAGGCGCGCGCGAAGCAGGAATTTCTAATCATCGGTCTGGTGGGTTACGAACGCATCATAATTGCCTCTCGCAGGGACCGAAAGCAAAAAAGTGCAGCCAAGATTGCTTGACAAGACATTGGTGGTTTCGTGTATGTAGGTCATGCCAGACGAAGAGCCTATTCCACCTGTGCCTCCGCCAAGTCCAGGACCCGAGCAGGGCCCTCAATCCGGAACAACCGGTCTGCCTTCGAACGTGGCTGCGGCAATTGCCTGTATTCCGCTGATCGGTGGCATTATTTTCTACATTCTGGAAAAGCGCGACGGCTTCGTGCGTTTCTACGCGATGCAATCAATCATCTTTGGCTGCGCGTGGTTTCTCTTCAACATCGTGTCTGCTGTCGTGCATGTGGTGTTCTCCGCGATTCCAGGTATCGGCGGCATCCTGATATTTTTCTGGGCGATTATCGCGGCGCTGGTCCATTTGGCGTTTTTGGTGATCATGATCATTACGATTGTAAAAGCCTTCACGGGCGTGCGCTGGGACATTCCTTACATCGGTCCAGTCGCGCGGAGGCAAGTGGAAGGAGCTTCGTGAATTTGTAGGGCGTCTGTGTCAGACGCCTGGCGTTTCACAGAAACGCCCTACAGTTTTCGTTCAGATCCCAGCAACTTCACGACTACTTCAGTCAAAATCAATTCGTGATCGAGTTGGGTGGTAACCAATTGAACATTGGCGGTTAGACACGCCCGCATGGCATTAATTAGTTGGTTGGTCTCGAATTGATGCGCGTGCTGCGCTGCGATTCCCAGCGCGTAGGCGTTGATCGACCCATCTTTCTTGCGCGGCAAATGTTCTGTCGCTTTCGCCGGCAAACGGTTGATTGCAGAAATGAACTGAAACGGCGAATGCGGACGCGGGAGGCCATGTCGTTCCATTAAGTCTTTTGCAAGCAACAAATTGCGGATTGTCGGGACAACCGCTGCTAACAAGATACCGATGGCGCTTTCGCCTTGATCCAATAGGCGCCGGACGAGCGTAAGCGCGAGCTCTAGATCACGCAGCGCCAGCGCGTTACTCAATTCAAAAATGATGCCTGCGCGCGAGAGCGGTACCAACTCGCGAACGAGATCGACAGTGACTCGTGGCACAACCTTCCTGGCTACGAAGCCGGCGGACGTCCTGTCCGCCATAGGACGGACTCGCGGTGGCGAGCCTGCCGATTTGGGTTCAGCAGGCGACACGCCGGCTCGCTCCACAGGCCCAGCGCCTGCACTGCAATAAGTGTCGATCTTTTCCAGCTCGTTCTCGATCTGGCGCGTATCGCCGCCCGTTAGCAAAACGAAAAGATCGAGCGCGTCATCGTCAAATTCGAGTTTTTGTTTCTTCGCGCGCAGTCGAACGATTTCAGTTGCTTCTTCTTCCCAACCGGCGCGGCCCGAGTCTAGCCGATCAAAAACTTGCAGCTCTGCGCGTTTAACTAGCATTTTGTAAAACGCACGGCGCTTATCCACTTCGGTGGCGCTGATTAAAAACGTAACCCCGGAATCGAAACCGCCGTCGAGCAATTTGGATAATTCTTCGAGCCCGGACTGCACTGCCGCGGAGCGCGCCTTTGGATCGTCGCCGAGAAAATTCGCGTTTTTCAACCAAACTACTTTTGTGCTGCCGAAAAACGGCAACGTTTGCAGCGCCTCGATTGCTGATCGAATTCGCGCGGCGGCCTGGTCGGCGTTATCTGCGGCGCCATCGATCACTTCCAATCCGAAGTCGCCCGTGCCCGCTGGCGTCAGGTTAGCCGCCAGCTCAGTGGCCACGCGTTTTACTTCCGCTTCATCCGAGCCGACGACCGCGTAGATGTTTGGCGTTGCCGCTTTTGTTCCTGTTTTCGGCATCGCTGGTTTCATCGCACGTGCTGCGAAGATCAACAAGATAAGAGCGCGCCTTCTGGGGAGCGCACGCGTCTCGCGTGCTGATTTCGGCGTCGCACCGAAACAGTCTTTCCCTGTGATGTTGCATTTTCTGAACAGAAAGGAACTGAGGAAAAGTCCGCGATCGCGAGGACGCGCTCGGCAGCACGCGGGACGCGTGCGCTCCCCCGAAATTTAAACACGCGAGCGACGACGACCGGTCCCGCGGCTGCGGGACGTGTATCTCAACGGCCTTCGCTTCGGCTCGATTTTCGAAATGCCGGCGCCGCTTTTCACTTCCATAATCTGGTCGCGTAAAAGCGCGGCACGCTCGAACTCCAGGTTCGCCGAGGCGTGTTGCATTTCCTCCTCAAGCTCGCGCAGCAGCTCAGTGAGATTGAAATCGCCGCCAGCTTCGCGGATCACGGATGATTCGATTTCGCGACCGCGCAAAATTGTGTGCAGGCTCTCCTGCACAGCGCGCCGGACCGTTTGCGGCGTGATCCCGTGTTTTTCGTTGTACTCCATCTGCTTTGTGCGCCGGTATTCGGAAATCGATATGAGCGCCTCCATGCTTTGCGTGACGACATCGGCGAAGAGCACCACTTCTCCGTTTATATGACGCGCTGCGCGGCCTGCCGTCTGGATCAATGAAGTCTGGCTTCGCAGAAATCCTTCCTTGTCCGCGTCCAGAATGCAAACGAGCGAAACTTCGGGAAGATCGAGGCCTTCGCGGAGCAAATTGATTCCGACGAGGATATCGAAATCCGCCGCGCGTAATCCGCGCAAAATCTCGACCCGCTCGATCGCATCGATGTCGCTATGCAGGTAGCGCACTTTTAATCCGACATCGCGGAGATAATCGGCAAGATCTTCCGCTGTTCGCTTCGTGAGTGTCGTCACCAGAATCCGCTCCCCTTTTTCCACGCGTTGACGGCAGAGCTCAATCGTTTCGTCGATCTGATTCTTGAGTGGCTTCAACGTAATTTTTGGATCGAGAAGCCCAGTAGGACGAATGATCTGCTCAACAATGAGCGGCGCACCCGGCGTGTGGGCATCGAATTGCTCCGGCGGCTCATCCGTGCGCGAAACGTGGGTTTCTGGATTGGACGTTCGACGTTGGACGTTGGGCGTTGGACGTTTGCCGCCAGGCAATACGAACGGCACAAGCTCGTCTTCGCCAATCCGCTGTCGTCGATGCGGAATGTAGCCTTTGTTGCCAACGACGCTGTTTTGAATTTCAAATTCCGCCGGTGTCGCGCTCACGTAGATCATCTGGTTGGTCATCTTCATGAACTCATCGAAATTGAGCGGGCGATTATCGAGCGCGCTCGGGAGACGAAACCCATAATTTACGAGCACGGTCTTGCGTGAACGATCGCCTTCGTACATCCCGCCGATTTGCGGAATCGTGGCGTGCGATTCATCGATGACCACGAGAAGATCCTTCGGGAAAAAGTCGATGATCGTGTACGGCTTCGATCCGGGTGGCCGACCCGATAAATGGCGCGAATAATTCTCGATACCGTTGCAGAACCCCATCTCCTGCAACATTTCCAAGTCGTATTCAGTCCGCATCCGCAGGCGTTGTGCTTCCAGGAGTTTGTTTTGCGATTCCAACTCGACGATTCGTTGCTCCAGCTCTTCGCGAATCGTGCGCAATGCGCGATTGAGTTTGTCCGCCGGAGTCACGAACTGTTTGGCCGGAAAAAATGTGATGACATTCAGCGATTCGTGCGCGTGACCAGTCAACGGGTCGAACCGTCTGATCGCATCGATCTCGTCGCCGAAGAACTCGAGGCGAATTCCTTCTTCATCGGCGCTGCCCGGGTAAACTTCGACCACGTCGCCGCGCACACGAAACCGTCCGCGCGCGAAACTAACGTCGTTGCGCTCATATAGCATGTCGACCAAACGACTGAGCACGGCCTCACGCGAGATGTGCTGGCCGCGTTTCACGGTGAGCAACATCTGCAGGTAATCTTCCGGCGAAGTGATTCCGTAGATGCAGGAGACGCTCGCGACCACGATCGAGTCGCGGCGCGAGAGCAGCGCGCTTGTTGCAGCAAGCCGCAATCGCTCGATCTCCTCATTGATCGAAGAATCCTTCTCAATGTAGGTGTCGGAGCGGGGGATGTAAGCTTCCGGCTGGTAATAGTCGAAGTAGCTGACGAAATATTCGACCGCGTTACGGGGAAAGAACTGTTTGAACTCTGAGTAAAGCTGGGCGGCGAGCGTTTTGTTGTGCGAAATGACAAGGGTGGGCCGGTCCAGCTTTTGGATGACGTTCGCGATGCTAAAAGTTTTACCCGAACCGGTGACCCCGAGCAGCGTCTGATGCCGATTGCCGGCCTCGACGGACTTGATCAGCTTGGCAATCGCCTGTTCCTGGTCCCCGCGCGGTCTGTAGTTCGATTCGAGCTGAAACGGCATCCGACAATCTAGCACACGATCGGCACCGCAATCTCGACGTACACCAGGAAACCCTTCGTCCGTTTTCCCGCTGTTAGGCAAGATCCGCAATAAGCGGGAACACTGAATCAAACCGATTCTTAGCTAAGCTAAAGGGGCGTAAAGTTTATTGCGCCCCCGTGGGTGACCACGAGGCATGCCCGCAAGCTGCTGCGCTGATGATTCTTAAGGAATCGGGTTGAGGTTGGCGTGGCAAATCCACTGCCAGTCGCGTGCTCCTTTTTTCCAGACACTCAAGCGTGGAGTCGGCTTTGTCGGCAATTGCTCGATGTCGATCGTCTCCTGCACCGAAATCATGTAGGTAACCACAACGTTGTCGCCGCTCATGGTCGACTTAAAATCGTTAAACTCTACCCGCCCAACGTTCAGGTTTTTGATCAAAGATATTTCGCTGGCCCGGTCGCGCGCTCCATCCGGATGAACGGACTGAAAAACCTCAGTGATTTTACTTTCTACCATCTCCCAATTCTTTGCCTTGATGTCTTCCCACATCTGTTTTTCCATTTTTTCGCCGTCGTTGCTCGTTGAGTTCATTTTAGATCGATACTAGCCACTCGTTGTTGCTGTCAACCGCCAAATGTGTTGGTTGCCAATCGTGCACGAAATACGAATTTCGGGTGGCTGACCAAGCAGTGAATCTCAAGAAATTTTTTGCGGAACTAAAGCGGAGAAAAGTCTACACCGTCGCGGTGACGTACGCGGTCGTGGGCTGGCTGCTGATCCAGGTCGTGACTCAGGTTTTTCCGCCTTTTGAAATTCCAAACTGGGCCGAGCGCCTTGCAATACTTATAATTATCATCGGTTTTCCGGTCGCGCTTATTCTGGGATGGCTGTTTGATTTCACGCGACACGGGATTGTTCGAACAGCGGATTTATCTCCCGAGGGCCGAATCGAGATCTCACCGTCGGCGGACTCGACCGAGAAATCGATTGCCGTTTTGCCTTTTAACGATTTGAGCCCGGCAAAGGACCATGCCTACTTCGGTGAGGGTATTGCGGAGGAACTGCTCGGAGCGCTGGCTAAGGTGGATGGCTTGCGGGTCGCAGCGCGGCGTTCCTCGTTTTGGTTCAAGGACAAGGAAGCCGAGCTCAGCGAAATTGCCACGAAGTTAAACGTCGAGCATGTGCTCGAGGGCAGCGTTCGCCGTGATGGCAAGCGGGTGCGCATCACGGCGGAACTCATTGACGCAACCGATGGATTTACAATCTGGTCGGAAACGTATGAGCGTGAAATGCATGGAATTTTTGCGTTACAGGATGAGATCACGCAGTCCATCGTCGATACCCTCAAACTTAAGCTCGCGATATCGCCGCCGCCTCCGCCTCGCAGCATGGAGGCCTACGATGCTTACTTGCAAGGTCTCTTTTATTCCGACAAAAGTACGGAGGACGCACTACGCAAAAGCCTCGAGTTTTTCGAGCGCGCTCTGGAAAAAGATCCAAAATTCAGTCGTGCGTGGACGGGAATAGCAAAATCATGGTTGTGGCTGGCGGATGCTTACGTACAGCCGCTCGAAGCCTACGGGAAAGTTCGTGACGCTGCTGTGCGCGCGCTGCAACTGAATGATGAAGAAGCCGAAGCGCACGTATATCTCGCCGAGGCGAAACGTATTCTCGACTGGGATCTCGACGGCGCTGAAGTGGAATTCAAGCGCGCAGCTGAGATCGAGCCAAACTCGACGCCATCGAACTATTTCATCGCCGCCCTTTACGCCGCGCGCGGAGATCGGGATGAGGCGCTAGCGTACTTGCGTCGCACGGCGAAAATCGATCCGGCATCATTGTGGGTAAGTAATTTTGCCTGTGAACTCTATCGCTACTTTGGCTTAACAGATGAAGCCATAGCAGCCGGCGAACGCGCGTTGCAGCTCGATCCGACATTTCTTTATAGTGAACCGCTGCTGGCGGCACTGTACCGGGAACTGGGGCGCTTCGATGATGCGATCGACCTATACAAGAAATCTCAAGACCTCAGTGGTCGAGTGCCCTTTGGTCTTGCGATCACTTACGCGAAGATGAATCGCCGGGAGGAAGCGAAGGAGATTCTCAAGGCTGCTTGCACGACGCGCGGGAGCTACACGCCGGGGGATGCGATTGCGCATGTGCACGTGCTACTGCAAGAACACGACGACGCGATCCGAGAACTACAGCGCGCGTACGAGGAACATTCGTCGTCATTGCACTTTATAGGTATCGCTCCCGAATTCGCTCCTCTGCGTGAAGACAAACGTTTCGTGTCGATCGTGCGAAAAATAGGGCTCGAACCGCGGAAAGTTTTCGCGGTAACAGAGCCGTAATTTATTGCACTATGATGTCCCGTCCGTGGCCGTGGGAACGCACTCCATATTTCGCCAAATCCTGTTGCGCTACGTGCATGCCGAAAAGCAGAACCGCAATTAAACCGAAATATAATATCGACATTATCCACCGCTGGGACGGTGTGACTTCGAAGTAACGCTGTTCTTCTTCGGTTCGTTTCCGGAATAGCGAATAGATCCGCGGCAGCGACAAGAGCACAATCAACCAGATAATAAAATTCGGATACTTCCATCCGAACCAAAGAAGCAGGGCAAATCCGGGCAACCAAAGCCAGCGAGACAATGCGGTCACAATCCGTCCGCCATCGAGCATTCCTACCGGCGTCAAGTTAAACAGATTTAGAAAGTATCCGAACCACGCGAGGGCGATAAATATCGGTGCGGCGAACATTTCTCCCAGGACGTTGCAGGCCAATGCGCCAAGGCTCCCCAACATTGGCCCGCCGATACCGACGCATGCTTCGATCCAGGCATTGCGCGGCGCTTCCTTTAGCGCGATGAACGCGCCCATGAATGGAATAAAAACCGGCGCACCGACCTTTAGCCCAAATTTTTTAGCGACAAGCAGATGGCCGCTTTCATGTACGAGCAAAAGGAGGACAAAACCGAGCGCGAATTGCCATCCCCAGATCTGGGTGTAGACCCAGATCATCAGCAGCATTGTGCCGCCAGACTTCAGCAGGATCGGAAGAAATTTCAGCAGCGGTAGAAGAACGAACTTGAGCTTCGCGAAGAACTTTGCGATCACAACGGCCACCACCGCGACTGGGCCAAACGCCTTCTTCAGCCGGCTCCAAGCCGTTTCAGTTTTTGGCGCCTCGTACTCTGTTTGCTCGGTTTGAAGATTCACTGCGTGTAGTTCAACAAACTGTAGGGCGTTTGGGTCAAACGCCAAACCATCGGCGTCTCACAGAGACGCCCTACAATTCTTTAAACGCGTCGCCGAGATGATCGAGAACGTCCCGAGGCAATAACGATTCCTCGCTTTGGCCATCGTTGAAAATTGCGATTTCTGCGGCGCGCCCGCATAGCCACGCACCAACTCGCGCCGCATCGTACAGAGACAGGCCCTGTCCAATTAAACCGGCGCAGACACCAGTGAGGATATCGCCCATTCCGCCGGTGGCCATTCCCGGATTGCCGGTTGTGTTGTAGCTCAAGGGGCGATCACGCTCAGCCACGATGGTGCGACTGCCTTTGAACAAAAGTGTCACTGGGAAACGATTGCAGAACTTCGTGGCCGTTTCGGCGCGCGGCTCTTTGTGGTCTGGGAAAAGGCGTTTCATCTCGCCCGGGTGCGGCGTGAGGAGTCGTTTGCCTTTGCAACGCCTGAGCACTGAAGTTTTTTCCGACAGAATGTTGAGGCCGTCGGCATCGGTCACCATCGGTTGCTTGGCTCTTTCAATCAGTTCGAGAACCTCACTGGCGGGTGATTTTCCTAGACCGGGTCCCAATGCCCAGACATCAGTTTTTTGTTTAAGCAGGTCGCGATAAGACTGGATAGGCTTCACCATCGCTTCCATCGGTGCGCCGCTGGCGACGATCTCGTAGATTTCCTCGGGAACAAAAACTTCCACCAGACCTGCGCCTGCCCGCAATGCTCCATCTGACGTCATCAGCGCAGCGCCAATGTATCCTTTGGAGCCGGCAACGACGCCAATGCGACCAAATTGATTTTTGTATGCGCTGTATTCGCGTCTTGGGAGCAATCCGCGAAAAGCCGGCGGGCTGGCGATAATTTCTTTCGCCTTTTTGTCCGGGGGACGCAGATCATGCAATGGTACAACTTCGAGTCTGCCGACGTAGTTCAGCGCGCCATCGGTGACGAGACCGGACTTAGCAAATCCAATCGTGACTGTGAAATCTGCTATCACACAGTTGCGATCTATTTTACCTGAGTCGCCATCGAGACCTGTCGGAAGATCGACGGCAAATACGTAGGCGCCCTTATTTCTCCGCAACTGATTGATGCAACGGCAGGCGGCGCGTATCGGTTCGCGCAGCGGTGGTCTCGCACCCACTCCAAGAAGGCCATCGAGAATAATCAGGGGAGCTGCGGTGCCCAGGTACGTCTCAGCTGCGATTCTTTCCTGCACAAAAGACAGCTCATCAGCTGCATAAGCGAAAAGTTCCAGGATTGTAACGCCGATGTCATGCCCCGGTTCATCCGTCCAATCCGGCACTCTGGGGGTACTGGTCTGGAGCACACCAAGCTTCTTGCGCATGAGTTCGCTGCAATCGTCTTCTTTGAAAGCAAGCCTGACTTCGATTTTCCATCCGAGGCGTCGCAAGCGATCTGCTGCAACCAAAGCGTCACCCGCGTTATTGCCTTTTCCGGCAAACACAATGCACTTGCCCGGCCTCGGGAAAAACTTCATGACTGTCTGTGCAACACCGGTGCCAGCGTCGTCCATGAGCGCTTCAACTTGCACTCCGCCGGCGAAAGCGGCCTCTTCTGCCGCTCGCATCTGCGCCGAAGACAAAACCGGCAAGTCCAAATCAGGCCTCCGGATCTGTTGAGGCGTAGCGTGCTTCTGAGCCGGTTGATTTCGATGAGGTTTTCTTTTTACGCGCGCTCTTCTTGTGTGAACTCTTAGACTTGCGGTGTTTGGAACTCGTCACCTTCGTTTGGTCCATGTACGGTTGCAGTGGGATTGTTTCACTCGTCGCCACTCGCGTCGTGGACAGCGCACCCCCAACGGAACTGCGCCCGCGGACCCCAGCTGCAATTTCTTCTGCGAGTTTCTGGCGGTAAGAAGCAGTTTGCGCGTACGCACCTTCGGTTGGATTCGTGAGGAAGCCGCATTCCACGAGCACTGCCGGAATATTTGTCTTTCTCAAGACGTAGTAGCCACGGCGGCGCACTCCGCGATTCCCAGAAGGCGCGCCCCCAACGACGAAGTGATGGATCGCTGAGGCAAGCGGCAAGCTGTTGCGGCTGTAAAAATAGGTTTCTATTCCACTCGCGCCCATCCGATTTGTCGCGTTGAAATGAACACATACGAAAATGGCGTTGCGGTAGGAATTAGCGATTGCAACTCGCGTCCCCAACGGAACAAAAACGTCGCTGTCTCGGGTCATTACCACGTGATAGCCACTAGCCTCCAGAACATTTCTGAGACGCTGCGCCACATCGAGTGTCATAACCTTTTCTGCGATCCTCTGTCCGGGAATCCCGCCGCGGTCGTGACCGCCATGCCCCGCATCGATCACGACGGTCATATTTTCAGACGTGCGGCCGGTCTCCGCTGCGGGGGAATTACAGCATACAAAAAGCGTCGCCAGCAAACTTGCAGCGGACCAACGGCGTCGACAGAAATTTGTTGGCATTATTAATCCTCTTTAGGCAAACCGGGTGGCCGAGCGGAAAGTTTCGATGCGGTGCTACGCGAGGTCTGCGCTGGGGTCTCGATCAGGCCGCCGCGGACCGCTACTTCGCCATTTCCGGAATGGACGAGCCGAGGTCTCGTTTTGGTTTCCATAAACGACGAGTGCTCCAGCAGTTGGCCGTTCAAGCCAATTCGCGAATAGGACCACGCATGTGGCGCAGCGCAGTGTAAGACATGCAATTGATTAGCACGGTCGATCTCCGCCTGCGGTTGCTCAAAAGCAATGGCTCGGCCTAACGAATACGTCGCGTACACGACTCCTGTGTCCTTGTCCTGCACGCGTACATATAAGGACGTGTGGTCTGGGAATCGGTTCGTGAGTAGCGAGTACGTGCGCACCTCTCCAGATGCGGCAACACCGGTTGGAATTCCCACTGTTTGTTGCCAGATCGGCCGCGCGTCGGTCACTTCGAAGACTCCTGTTCCAGAGTAAAAAAATTTCCCCAAGTCCGCGAAATAGACATGCGTGCGCACATGGTAAGCGCCGAAATCGTGCACGGGAAAGAGCGGAGCGAGATCAATCTGCCGTGTGACTCTCTGACCGGCTTCGATTTTCAAAGGCGGCTGGGCATTGTCTCCGTTGAGCGGCGCTATCGGCTGACCCTCGTTTCCAGTTACCTCAAACCCAAGCCATGATTGCCCATTTGCGTCTTGAAGCTCAATATCGCGTCCCGCGAGATTGGTAATCCCAAGCGTCGCTACTACCGGCTCGTAAGCGATGTACTGCAATCGCTTGAATTTCAGGTCCACTTGAATTTGCCCTTTCGCGGCCGTGGCAAAAAGAAGAACACAGGCGCACGGCAGAATGCGCTTTAACTTTGGCCAGCCCATGCAGATCGCGGCGAGACTCATCCGTTTCCGGGCTCGATAATGACCAACGGTATCATTGTGTACTCGTATTTTTCGAAGGAGGAAAATGCTGTAAAAGCCGCGACGGCTCCGCTTGCACCGCTTGCAAATCATCGTCGTAATAAACCTGAATGATGTACCCCAGGTATTTCCGCTGTCCGCTGTTCGCGGCAGAACCTTTGCCTCGGCCCTTTTGACCTGGCCGCACTGATGCAGCGGCCTCGGAAAGTAATGGCTCAGCCGAGGCACCGGCTGTT
>Ga0193720_1000016_pt1 | contig 20511 bp, 27 predicted proteins | sample U2s1metaG_FD_143049 | JGI IMG/M metagenome (GOLD analysis project Ga0193720, IMG submission 143049) | Soil microbial communities from a riparian zone of the East river system, Colorado, United States - U2s1 | ecosystem: Environmental > Terrestrial > Soil > Riparian zone | place: USA: East River...
CACCGAGAATTCCGGACTGGCGGGTGGAATGAAATCGAGCCGCTTCAATTCGCGCTCGGCCTGTTTCATCACCGCTTCTGGCGGGTTAGCTTCTTCGAGCCGTTTGCGCAATTGCTGCGCCTGTTCTTCGCTGCCAGCCTCGGCCTCGCCTAATTCGCGCTGGATGGCCTTAATCTGCGAGCGCAGGTAAGCGCGCCGCTGTGCATCGGAAAATTGCGAGGCTACATCGCGTTGCAGTCGCTGTTGAATCTCAGCAATCTCCATCTGCGCTGAGACGTGCTGTTGCACAGCACGAAGACGCTTTTCAACATCGAGCTCTTCGAGAATCGCCTGCTTTTCTGTAACTTCGATGTTCAAGTTCGACGCCAGAAAATCAGCGAGCTGTTCAGCGTCATCGATGTTCAGGATCATCAAACGCACCTGCTCTGGCGCATCAGGTGTCAGCTCGAAGAGTTTTGCGGCCGAGTCCCGCAGGTTGCGGAAGGTCGCTTCCCATTCTTTGGTTTGTGGCGGCGAAATCGAGTTCGGCAAATCGACTTCAGCTCGCAGGAACGGAGAAGTTGCGATGATTTTGCGAATAGAAAAACGGCCCAGTCCCTGCGCGATGACTACCATGTGGTCGTCCGATTGCCGCAGAAGCTTGAGCACGAGCGCGGCCGTGCCGACCGAGTGTAGGTCTTGCGGCTCCGGGTCTTCCCTTGTCTCATCGCGCTGCGTCAGCAACCCGATCACCTTTGTTCGCGGCAAGGTTTCATCCAGTAGTTTGAGCGACGCCGCACGCTGAACGTTGAGTGGAACAACCGTGCCCGGAAAAACGACGAACCCACGCATCGGCAAGATCGATAATTCGTCCGGGATCCGCGGGGTTTGGCTTTGGTCCGTGGTTGCCGCGATCGTGCTCTGCGGTCCAGGTTTGAGTTCGGCGGCTGGTTGCAACGCGCTGATTTCTTGGTCGCTCATGACTCCTTTAACGGCAGCGAAATCCAGAGCAGACCGTTCCGTTGTTCTGCATGTGCCTCGTCGATTTCTACTTCGGCCGGCAATGTCACCTCCCGGATGAACGGGCCATAATCAATCTCCATTGCCAGCAATTGCACGGTATGTCCCTCTGCGTGGGTGGGCTCCGGCAACTCGCGCGTGCCGCGAATCACGACCCGCCGCGGTTCGACGGTGAGGTCGATGACGGAGCGATCAACTCCCGCCAGATCGACGCAAATGCGAATGCATGTCTTGCAGCGGTAAGCGTTGATGGCCGGCTCCCACGCGTGTGCAAATCTGGAAAATGGCGAACGCGACAGTTCGTGGCTGACATCGTGCAATGCACCATGGAGCCAGCGCAACTTGATGTTCCTGATTGGATCCATCGAAATTAACTTTCTACTCTCCGCCGCAAAGTTGCAACGCACACCGGACACGCAACTGCTGTGGAGTCCGCTGTCCTCAGCGGATCAAACGTAACGCGCATCCCGCGCCGAGGACGGCGCACGACAGAGCACGATTCGTCCACTTCCACCAGCAACGCGATGGCGCGCTCAAATGCGCGCAATTGCCACAAATAGAGATCCCTTTTCTATCTACCAACTATACGCCCTGACAATGGCGGTCGCGTGCCTCTTTCGAGGGAGGTTCCAACTCATTAATCGCATTCCGACTTCTGTAGCCGTCGCCCTATGGGCGACGTTACGTGCGGCCAAGCTACATCTGCATTGCGCTTCCCACACGGAAGCGGCTACAAGATTCGCGTGCGCGAATATCCAAAACTGCCGCCACGCCTGCAGCGGATTTTTGCTTACAACGCTTTGTTCTTCGTCACCTCTTGTACATACAAACGGAGGAAATTGCTCGCGTACGATGCGGTGCACGCAGCATTCGTCGGGTTCGCCGAGCAGGCGTACCGGGTTCGTAATATCGCCGTCGGCCGATACGTGGTGATGCCCGATCACGTTCATCTTTTCGTCCGCGGACCCGACGATTTTCAACTCGGGCCATGGGTAGGAATGCTGAAACAAGCTCTCGCGAAACGTATTGCGTTACCAGGGACGTCGCCGATCTGGCAGCGCGGCTTTTTTGATCATGTTCTCCGCAACGATGAAAGCTACGGACACAAATGGAATTACGTTCGAGAGAATCCTGTTCGCGCTGGGTTGGTAACGAAAGCCGATGATTGGCCGTATTCCGGGGAGATCGTGCTCATCGATCGCGCATAAATGTAGGCGTCGCCCTATGGGCGACGTTTTCAACCGCTTCGCTATGCGAAGCGTGGGGTGATTCCAAATAAATACTCGATGCGCCGCCCACAGGGCGGCGGCTACAATAGATTCATCGCTGCGACCCGTGTCAGCTTATGTTTACTTCGTCTTCCCCGGTCCCCACAAGGCGCGACCGGGTTTTGCGCCGGTGTGCTCGCCATCTTTGATCACTTGCACGCCATTTACAAAGACGTGCTTCACTCCGACGGCGTATTGGTGCGGTTTCTCGAACGTCGCGCGGTCCGAGATCGTCGCCGGATCAAACACAACCACGTCGGCAAACATTCCCTCCTTGAGAAATCCGCGGTGGTCGAGACCGAGATTGGTAGCTGGTTGCCCACTCAAGCGGTGGATCGCGTCGCTCATCGGCAGAACTTTCTCATCGCGCACGTATTTCCCGAGCACGCGCGCGAAATTCCCGTAAGCGCGAGGATGCGGATTAGATTTCGTAAAAGGCGGTTCGGGCGCTTGTGACGCTTCATCTGAGCCAAAGGAAATCCATGGCTTTCGCAATTCCTTCTTCACGTTCTCTTCCGACATCAAATAATAAACAGTGCCGATCCGTGATTCGTCTTCCGCGATTAAATCCATGATCGTATCGATCGGATCTTTGCTGCGCATTTTCGCGACATCAGCGAGTGTTTTACCGGTGAGCGGTTTGAGTTTGTCCGACTTAAATCCAACCAATAGAATTTTCTCCGGCGAACCGGCGGCGAGGTACAAATTTTCCCATTTGTCGCTGTCTATCTTCACCTCAGCTTTAATCTTCTCGCGCGTAGCCGGATCGCGCAGCCGTTTGAACAACGCCGGATACCCGCCGTCTTCCGTCCACGGCGGCAGGCAGGCGTCCAGCCCCGTGCCGGCGGCTGTGTACGTGTACATGTTCGCGCGGACGTTCACTCCTTCTTTCTGCGCGCGTTCGATTCGCGCGAGCAGTTCGTCTTCCTTTGGCCAATTTTTCTCGCCAGCGGCTTTGATGTGGTAAACCTCGGCCGGAATATTCGCTTCGTGCGCGATCCGCAGTAGTTCACCGAGTGCTTCGAACAATTGGTTTCCTTCGCTGCGCATATGCGAGATGTATTTGCCCTGATATTTCGCAGCCACCTTGCAGAGCTCGATCAGCTCTTCCGTCTTGGCATAAAACGCGGGCGGATAGATCAGCGAAGTGCCAATTCCGAGTGCGCCTGCTTCCATCTCCTTTCGTACCAAGTCCCGCATTTGTTCGAGCTGTTCCGGCGTGGGCGGCTTGTCTTCAAACCCGATCACGTATTCACGAACGGTGGTCGCGCCGAGAAACGACGCCACGTTGCACGAGATGCCGCGCTGCTCCAGGTACTGCAGGTACTCGGCGAGCGTGTTCCACTTAATGTCGTATTTGATGTCTGTCTGCGTGTGCAGTATGTGCTCGCGCACGCGATCGTTCACCGGGCCCATCGATTCGCCTTCGCCCATTATTTCCGTCGTCACGCCCTGCCGGATTTCGCTTTGCGACCGGCCATCCTGAATCAGCGACTCCGTGGACCAGGAGAGCATGTTGATAAAGCCGGGCGCAACGGCTAGCCCCTTCGCGTCGATAACTGTTTTCGCTTTCGCCGACTTGAAGTCCCCAACACCCGCAATGCGATCGCCGCGAATCGCAACATCGGCCTGCCGCGGCTCGGTGCCGGTGCCGTCGTAAACCGTGCCGCCTCGAATGATAACGTCGAAATCTGCCGGTGCCGACGATGGAGATGGCTCCTGTGCGCACATTGCAAACACGATTGTTAGGAATGCGCCGGCCCAAAGGCAATTTTGTTTCATTGCGCGAATTGTAGTTTGACGCCGACCTTTTTCAAAGCGATGCGAAGACGCCTGGCACCCGAAAACATTTCCGGCGAGATTCTGTGGAGAACGCAATTCGGTTTCGTCCCGCAGCCGCGGGACTTTGGGAGTGCGGCGCGTCCTCGCGCCGTTTTTATGCCAGCGCAATCTAGCAGCAAGCTTGTGCGGCGAGACAGCAGGAATCGCTTGCGCTCGATGATTCAGCAGCCGCCATGCGGCGGTCGCGCGCTTTGCAAGTGGTGCGCGGCCGTCCGAGCAATACACGCGTCGTGGCATCATCGCTTGTCACTGCACGAACGTGATACGTCGATGGAAAAAAATTTCGGTCGCCATACTCAACGCGAATTTCGGAATCAACATCGAGCGCGATCATTCCGCGCACTTTATCGAAAATCTTGAGGAACTTGGACGCTCTCATGTAATCGTCGTCCGGATTCTCCGGTACCCAGAGTTGCACAATTGTTTCCTGCCAGCGGTCGGTTTTGCCGCCGCAATCGACTGTTTCGAGTGAGGCTGCTTTTAATTCTGTGAGATGGTAGCCGGTGTGCACCGCGTGACCTTCCAGATCTACGAACATCAACTCATTGTCCGGTGCAACACGCAGCGCGGATATGAATTCCTTTGTTGTCATTTGTTTCTTGTTCCTTTTGTCTTCCTCGCAACAAATCTGCAACAGACCCGTTGACGTTGGAGGCGTTCGCCGTTCATTTGCTCGTTTGTTTCCATCCACCCGCGCAAACCGGCGAGCACATGACGCACGAGCGGATCGGCGTGCTTCGCCCAGCGATAATGCATCCATTTACCGTTGCGGCGCGCTTCCACCAACCCCGCGCGCTTCAGATGAGCCAGGTGACGCGATACTTTTGGCTGCACCACCCGCAGCGTATCGGTTAGTTCGCAGACACAGGTCTCGCCACAAGCCAGCAAGTTTAGCAAACGCAACCGTGTCGGATCAGACAACGTCCTAAACAGGAACACTGGCGCAGCATTTCTCGCCTTCATTTCGCGAAAAACGTATACGTATTTGCGTATATGTGTCAACGCCGAATCTTACGAATATTTCGCACGGAGTGCTGGACTCGCGAAAGCTTTCGGAGTTTGGGAGTGCGATGCGTCCGCGGATCGCTTTCTGAAACCCGGGCAGGTTTGCACCCGGCAACGTTCAGCGGCAAGGGCGACCGATGCGGGCATTTGGTGCGAATTATATTATGAAGGTTTGCTGGTAAGACCGCCGTGCTGACGGGGACCAGCAGGCCACGCGGAGCCGCATCCGCGGCTTCGCAAAAGAGAAAGGGAAATTCAGGATTCGAGAAAGGGGAATATCTGATGAAAACACCAATGAAATCCAAGGGTCATAATCGAGCATTGCTACTGTCGATCCTTTGCGCAGGCGTCGTTGCAACTTTTCTGGGCGGATGTGCAGAGGGGCCTTACGTAACGGGGTATGACACCGGTTATTATCCAACCGGTTACTATACGCCGTCTAATTACCGACCATATTCGTACTACGAGCCTGCGTATGACACCGTCGTACGCTCCGGCGTCCGATACAACGATGCTTACGGTCCGCGCTATTACGGCAGTAACGTCTACGGCGATTGGTATTGATTTGTGACACGCGCTTGGTCGACGCATCAGCGCCGTCCGGCAGCAGCCGGAGGCGCCGATGCGATCAAGTCGCCGTTCTGAACATCGTTTAACGATCCATTTCAGCGGGAACTCGCCATTCCTATTTCGCCAACGCTGGTAGCCACGGCCTGTGCGACGTCGGCAGGGTGCTCACAATTCGGACGCCTCACAGAGGCGTGCCTACATCGTTTATTTAGCTTGGTTTTATTTGAACCGCGGCATTAAATGGGATCAACCAGCTCTCAGGGATAAGGAGTACCGATGAATACATGTCGCACAGCAAGAATCAGCCTCTCGCTCGTCTGCGCGGGCGTTTTTGCGCTGTCACTCGGCGGATGTGCCGAAACCTATTACGGCGGGAATTTTTCCACGCCGGAGGCCCGCTACAATACCTATTACGGGCCAGACTATTATCCGTACTATCCGTGGTACAGCTATTATGGCGGAGCGTACTATTACGGAGAGTGAGCCGACTGATTACTTCTCCGTTTCCTTTAGCAATTCTACTAACTGATCTTTCCACAACGCCGCAACCGTGTGGCTGCCGTGACCGCGGGTTTTCTCAGTCAAAGGCATCACGATGGCGCGTCCATGCGGGACGCGCTTGATCTCGCGCTCGAGAATTCCAAGCTCGGGCGGATTGATCAGATCGTCCGCGGAATTGATCGCCAGAAGCGGCGCGCGGATTCTTTCCAGATTCGGTCCGGGATCGTAATCGCGCGAAGCTTCCACGGCATAGAGCACATCATTTGCGTCATCGGTCTTAACGATCTGCTGGACGAATTTGTCGAGTAGTTCATCCGTTTTTGCCAAGGTGGGCGCTTCGTTTTGTCGCAGCACCGGATTACTGCTCATGAACCAAAGCATTTCCGCTGCAGTGCGAAGGCTCGGTGGCTGTGTTTTGTACTCGCCGCCGTTCCATGCCGGATCGTTGCGGATCACGTCGATCACCGTCCGGCGCCACGCCCGATTGCGTCCTGAAATTTGGGTGGGCAAACTCGCAAGCGGCATAAGCGCGTCCATGAAATCAGGATGCAGCTCGCCCCAGACCCAGGTGTGCATTCCGCCCATTGATGTTCCCATGACGAGGCGCGCATGATTAACGCCGAGTCCTTCGGTGAGCAGGCGGTACTGAGCTTCAATCATGTCGAGGTAACCGTAGCGCGGGAATTTCGCGTGCATTCCGTCACTCGGCTTGCTCGATTTGCCGTGGCCAATCCCGTCCGGCAACACGATGAAGAATTTCGTCGCATCGAGCGGCTGATCTTTCCCAAATAGTTCGCCGGCAAACTCCGGGCGAATGAATTGCGCGCCGCTACCGGTTGTCCCGTGCATGATAAGAACGGCATTAGTCGTTTTGCCCTGAGCATCCTTCTCCCGTTTTCCCAGCGTCCGGTAATGCAGGCGCAACTCCGGCAATGTTTCGCCGGAGGTAAATTTGAAATCGCGGATGGTATAGTCACCTTCAGTCGGCGCGGGATAATCGGCTGCGAACGCGAAACTCGCGGCCAAAACTGATGAGAGAACTACGAAGATTCGGATTATTGGATTCATGTTAGACCTCATCTTGTAAACGGCGGTGTCATGTTGAGCGAAGCGCTGCAACGAAATGCGAAGCATGAGGCCAGGCTTTCAAACATCTCTGATTTACTTCCATGAAGCGGTCGAGAAATGATCCGAGATTCTTCTCCCGCGACTGCGGGATCAGAATGACATGATGACCACGCTATGTTAATGATTTCGTTGGCGTTCGGCTTGGATTCGTTTGAGCAGCTCCGTGTGGGTGCGTTCGAGCTCAGTGGCAAATTTCACAGTTTCGTCCAGAGCTTGGGGATATATCTCGAACCGGTTTCGCAACTTTTTGGTGGCGGGATCGTAAAAGAAGGAAATGTCCTGGTCGAGATTCGGCACAATCAGTTCGTCGCTTAATTTCTGATAACGCGCCAAGCGGCTCAGTCCCCAGCGGATAATCGATTCGTCGTTGCGCAGCGCGGTGAGCGTCGCCAGGTCGAGCAGCTGAGCCCCGCCGGATTGAAGCCACGTGGCGAAGTCGCCCGGACTGTAATCAGTCGTGAAAATAAAGGCACGCAGCGGCGGCATCTCGCCACCGTCCAGCGCTCGCCGAAACTCTGCGGCTGCTCGTTCTTGTTTCGCACGACTGATTTTTCCGCTCTCGATGCCGTCGCGAAGTGTTTGCTCAATCCATGCCAGGATCCGGTCGTGTCGTTGGGCATCCTGCTGTTGCTGTTGATAATTGTTGAGCCAGAACGCCGCGTAAGCGCCAACGAACACCAGAACCAATTCAGCAACCCAGCCGCCGACTCGCGACAAACGGGAGCGTTTTTCAGTTGTCTGACTCATCGTTAACGGGAAAATTGAATCAATGAGACAATCGTGGTCAGTCAACAATTTGACCGATTTTGTCGTGGATTCTGTCAAACATGCGCACGCAGATGACGCCCCTTTTTATCATTTGAAATTCGACCGCGTGTTCCCCGACGATTTCTACGTGGAAATGCTCCAAGCGATGCCGATGCCGGAGGATTACCGTGCGATGTCTGGCAAAAGCAAAATGGGAAGCAGCAGGCCTGATGGAAAGCCGACTCGCGCGAAGATCGACCTTTTTCCCGAATACATTCGTCATTTGCCTCAAACGAAGCGCGCGGTGTGGGATGTGACAGGGCGCGTCCTTCGCTCGAAAGAAGTTGAGTCGGCTTTCGTGCAGCGGCTTGCACCCGGTTTGAAGCGCCGGTTCGGGGAAAATTTTTCAAAAGTTGGAATGTATCCCGTACCAATCCTCACCCGCGATATTCCGGGATACCGCATTTTCAAGCATACCGACAGCCTTTGGAAAGGAATCACGGTGCAGTTCTATCTGCCGCCCGATAATTCGACACCGCATGTCGGCACCATCTTTCACGAGGTGCTGCCCAACGGCAGAAAACCGAAAAAGGCGCAGATGCCATTCTCCCCAAACAGTGGTTATGCATTCGGGGTTGCCGATAACACCTGGCATTCAGCAGACCCGGTTGGGTCGGAAGTGAAAACACGCGACAGTATTCTGCTGACTTATTTCGTCGATGCCGGGCCATGGCGATTTGTGCGGAATCGCAGCCGGAGATTTCTAAATCTTTTGCTCAACGAGGTACGCAATCTGAAGCGCGCACGAGACTTATAACCTCGTTTATTTCGCCTCGCTTAAGAATTCCAGCACCGCGCCGACGAATTCGTCGGGACATTCAACCTGCGGCATGTGACCGCAATTATCGATGATTCGGAGTTGCGAGTTCGCAATCTCTTGATGAAAACGTTCGCCGAAGCTGCGTGGGATTAATTTATCATCACGACCCCATATTATCAGGGTCGGTCGATTGATCGCGTGAAGCCTATTATCGAGCGTATCATCTTCGCGAATCATCGAATCGAGGAGCTGACCGACTGTGTAGCTATCGCCGGCGGTTACTCGTTCTTTGAATGCACGATCGACATCCTGATAGAACCGTTTGTCGTGAAATGTAAGTGGGCCGAGATACCGAATATCTTCCCGGCTTGCTAACCGAAGCGCGCGCAGCGTGCGAGGATCCATGGTTTTTGCCACTGCCGCATAGCCTGCGGTATCCGAGAGGACAAGCCGTTCGATTCCCTCCGGACGCGCCAATGCGAAAGCTGCCGCAACCCAGCCTCCGAGTGAGTTCCCAATGAACGAAGCGCGCTCGATTTTCAGCTCGCTCAAAAAGCCATCGAGGAAATCCACGAACGTGCTGATGCGAAAATTAAGCAGCGGCTTGTCGGAACGGCCGAAGCCGATTTGATCAAGCGCGATGACGCGAAATTTTGCGGACAGCGCCGGGATTATCGAATCCCAAATCCCTGCGTCGTCTGCCAAACCGTGAACCAAAATCAATGGAGCGCCGCTCCCTGCTTCGACATAATGAATCCTCGAGCCATAGACCGTGACGGACTTGTCGACTTTGGCCGCTGTTTCCCTTTGTTCCTGCGCCGTAGAATGCCGTGGGCATAGCACGATCGCGAACAAGCAGATCGAGAAAACAAATCGGAACATCAAACATTCCACTAGCGAGGCAGCCCCGGAAGCGTTCGGGGTTCCATGTTGGCAAGCGCATACGCAGCCACTGCGACGACGGCGGAATTTTCTGCCAATTCTTTCGGCACAATTTTGTCCAGAGTGTCAGCAGCAGTGTGGTGATAGTTGAAGTAGAAACGGCTGTCTTGAATCGGGCTAAACGAGGGCACGCCGGCCTTTTCCAGTGGCTCAATGTCGGCGCCGCAATGTTCAACCAGATGGAGATTGCCCGCGCCGGACTCCTGCAAAATTGTTGCGACGGGCGCGAGCATCTGTTTCACTTCCGGTTTGCCCTTGATGTTGATGCCGAGCGGATGACCGGCGCCGTTATCCGTTTCCATGGCCGCAAAATGATTCGCCCATTCTTTCTCGTGATCTTTTGCGTACTGCTTTGATCCGGCCTCACCGTTCTCTTCATTCATCCACGCAATCACGCGAATCGTGCGCTTCGGTTTGAGACGAAGTTTTTGGATCAGATTCGCTGTTTCCATCGAAACTGCGACTCCCGCGCCATCATCGGTCGCGCCAGTGCCCAAGTCCCATGAATCCAAATGACCCGAAACGATGACGACCTGTTCAGGGTGCTCGCTCCCTTTGATATCGGCAATCACGTTCGCGCTCTCGATGTCCGGCAGAGTCTGTGGCGTCAGAACCAATTTCATTTTCACCGGTCCTTGCGGTACCAGATTAGCAACCAAATCCGCGTCCTCTGCGGTGACTGCGCCTGCTGGAATTTTTGACGCATCCTGTGCGTAATCTGTTTGTCCAGTATGTGGAAGGCGATAATCGGCTCCGCCGACTGAACGAATCAAACACGCAACAGCGCCCTGTCGCGCGGCTGCACTCGGGCCGTTGCTTCGATAAACCACTGCTTCGCTATAAGCTTCGCCGCCGCGGCCTTCCGCCGCCATCTGTTTGTCGAAGGGATAATTGAAGAGCACGATTTTACCTGCGACCTTGTCCCGCGGCATCGATTTGAGTTCATCGAAGTTTCTGACCGCAATCACCTCTGCTTCAATTCCCGCCGGCGGTGTTGCCACGCTTTCGCCTAGCGCGCATAAGACAATTTTCTGCGTTGTATTTTGTGCCTGGCCCGGAAATTCGACAAGCGCCGCTGTTTCTTCGCCGCGCACCCAATGCGGGACCATCACCTTCTCGAGCTGCACTTCACAACCGATCGCCTTCAATTCGTTGGCGACGTACTCAACCGCTTTTGCTGCCTGAGCCGATCCGCTCAAACGCGGCCCGATGTTGTTGGCCATGTGCGCGACCTGGCGGTAAGCGTATTCGCTGTTTAGCGCTGCCTGCTGCAATCGTTTCAGGTCCGCCAGCGTCTGCGGCGAGAAGACAATCGGTGTCGGCGATGGCGAAGCGTTTGAATGCGATGCTTCCGAGGGCGTTTGCTGCGCATCAACTTGTAGAGCACAGAGAAACAACGAAACCGAAAGCGCCACCGCGGCGATTGAACATAGACGCATAGCCAGAGATTCCTCGACTTCGCTCGGAATGACAACACGGGCGAAGCTGATCACTGATCACCAATCACGGATTACTTTGCTTAGTCCATCCGCCCTTCGTCGAAATCGATGAGGTCTGGAATGCACTGAATATCGTTGCGATCGGCGATTCCCATCTCCTTTTTCCGTTGTTCCAGACGCGGCGTGATCGAATCGCGCCATCCGAGCTTAGATGCGAATCCGTTCCAGACAAAGAGATCGCCATCGTTCAAGCGGCGGCCCTTTTCGAAACACCATTCCAGAATTTCCTCGTCCGTGCCGCCCTGCTTCACACGCTCAATCAGATCGCGATGGTGCACGCGCAGAAAATTGCAGCACACACCGTCCGCCGCTTTTAGCGCGCCGAAGTTTTCTTGATAATCTTCGTGAAGCGCGCCGCGCAGATGCAGTCGAATCTTGTCCAGCATCCGCGGGAAGTACATCATGCCGCGCGTCATTTCTTTGGGACTCTTTGGATAGGTAGTCATACGCAAATGAATCGCATCATCGGTCGCAGTGCAATGATGCGCATGATTTGCAGGATGATGCCGCTTCAAAAGCGACGCGAGGACGCGTGCGCACTCCCAAAGCTTTCGCGAAACAGAAAAGCCTGTCCTCTGAATTTCGCACGAAGTGCTTTGGAGTGCGATGCGTCCTCGCATCGCTTTTCTAAAGAGCTAAAAGCTTTCGAGGAAGATTCCTTTTCCCAGGATGCGCCCTGCTTAAGTCGCTCCGCCGTTCATCAAAGCCAGAATTCGCGCTCGCTTTGCGCCGTAATCGAGGGAATGAAACCGCCGAATTTCATCGAGGCGACGCACACCGTTCAAACTGTCGAGATAACGCGTGTAACTTGCGGCGAGTTGGCTGGTTTCGAGATAGCGGCCACGCAGGTTTGCATCGCGAAATGCTTCGGGACATTGCCTGGCGAAAAGATGGAAGTGCAACCAGCGTCGGTCAGCTTGCAAGATACGCTGGGGTTTTCGAAAAAATGCGACAAAGAGTAGGAGAACGAGATAAGTGTCCACCTGCGCCTGGAGCTCGAGATTGCGCGCAAAATCTTCCGATGCGATCTCGCGGATTCCACTTTTGAACTGAAGCGCAGCGTGCAGCGCGTGATTGAGTTCCTCGACGAACATGATGAGCGAGCGGATATTGCGCTCGCCCAAGCCCGCGCGCGGATCGTGTTGCTCGAGTTGTTCGATTAGCCAGCGCGAATAATAAATCCCGACGTAAAGTTGATCGCCGGCGCGACGTAGAAACGTGCGCGCGATCTCGCTTAATTCCCGCGCAGACTTTCCAGCGAGCACCGACAACTGCGCACAGCGTGTCCGATCGATCAGGCAATCTTCCAAATTGATCCCGACTTGCGCGTAGGTTCGCTCGAACAACTTCTGGATTTGGCTGAATAGCGTTTCGTTCACAGGGAGAGCGACGGTCGCGCGTCGTCATCGAGATTGAGCAAACGATCGGAAAGCTGATTCAGCGCGAGCCGGACATCGCGAAATCGATCGGCTAATCCCTCAAAGACGTCATCGAGTTCGCAGCGGCGAGCGACGGCGTGTGAGGCAACAAGTTGATAGTTCGTTCGGCCGACTTGCTCATAGAATTCGAGATCCGGTCCGCCGCGCAAACTGCGCCGCTGTCCCGCGACGGCAGGATGGAAAATTCCGCTGATGAACAGCGAGTAATTACCGATGTGCGCCCGAAGCAAGAAAGCTTGTTCTGGAGTCGCGCGCGTCAGTGCGATCAACATGTCCGAAATGTATTGTTCGCCACACGACGAATCCGCCGTGGCGGACTCGGCGCGGCCCGGAGTTTGCAGAAGCTGCAATTGCCTCGCGTGCGAAAAAGTTTCGAGCAACGACGCTACATAATCGCAAAGCTTCCGGTCGCCGATCCGGCCCTGTTGCAAGACGTGCCGGGCCAGAACGTAAAAATAAAATTGTGACGATATCCGCAGATGCCCGCAGTGATTTAGAATCGAATCGACCAATCGCGGATGATCGAGAATTGAATCGCGCGTTTCGATATCGCTCAACAGATCGACAAGCGAAACCTGATCGCTTTGCGAGCGCGCGAGCGTGCGCACGATGAAGTCGAAATCGGCTGCGGTAAACCGCGCCCGACAATTCGCCCTGATCATCGGGACTTCATAATGCGCAATACACGCGCCTATGGCAAGCCAGACATTTTTTGGCCGCAGGTATCGGAACACAGGCATCTTGCCTGTACGGCATGCGGGCTTCCTAGCCTGTGCGTAGCTACATGGCTTCCAGATTGTGCTGTCTGTCTTTTTCCTTGTTTTCCATGCCCTGGACCCGCTAGCCTCGGATCTATCATGAAAACAATGGCTAATAATGGTTGTGGATGCGGGAGTTCCGTTCGGGCGTTGGCAGCCTCGGCTGGAATTCAGTTTGGCGATCTTCAAGCTGAAGCGTATCGACTGCGCGATGAGCTCGGACCGGACCGCCAGAAAGCGTACAACGAATGCATCCGCCAGCTGGCCCGTGGCGGAGCGGTGTCGGAGACAGAACAGCGCGCGCTGCTTGAACTGGGGAAGCGCGGTTTCGCCGTTGGCTCTGACCGTGAGTTCGAGAAGTTTCTGACTTACGTCCAGTCTCTGCACAAGCGGATGCTGGCGGATCGCAGCGCCAGTGCCGTCGCTCTGGCGATTGTGGGTGCGATTGCGAACTGCGCCGTCCCTTCGCCGACCAAGCTTGGACGCCGCGGCCGCACCGTGCTCAGAGCGGCAAGGCATCCGATCCGTAACATTCTGCTGGGTGTGGCCGGTGGCGCGTTCGGCGGTTTGCGGATGAGTGGTTGGAATCCGATCGGCGGCGTGGTAGGTGGCATTGTGGGTGGCATTGTTGCTGCCGTCGAATCACTCTGTTAACGTCGGAGTATTAATTTGGAAACCAGGAATCCAGGAAGATTTTGGAAGTTGAGCTTGCAGCTCAACTCGGCCGGCGAGCTGCCGGCTTGCCGAGTCCGGCAAGATGCCGAACTTCGAACTCTTGGCTCCCTAGCTTCCTGATGAAGTTCTTGGCTTCTGGCTTCCAGATTCTAAGTAGTGACCCTGGCAGAGACGCACACAGGCGGATGCTACTGCGGCGCGGTCGAGATCGAGATGCGCGGCGCGCCATTAGAGATGGGTTATTGCCATTGCGAACATTGCCGACGCTATTCCGCAGCGCGGGTGAGCGCATTCACGTTATGGAAAAAGGAGAACGTGAACCTCACCAAACGCGCAGAATTCCTCGGGCGATTCAAGAGCAGCGACATCAGCGATCGTCGTTATTGCACAAAATGCGGCGGACACATCAGCGTCGATCATCCAAGTCTCGGCTTGATCGATGTTCGTCTCGGCGCTCTCCGGAATTTTCCGTTCAAACCCACGGTGCATCTCAATTATGCGGAATACGGTCCGGCTGGGAGCCGGCGGATAGATGGTGACCTGCGGGGGCCGCAGGTGAGCTGCGCGGGAGTGCAAGAATCAAACCGTTCTTCCGATGAGGGACGGATTACCCAAACTCAAAGACTTTCCCGTCTCTACGCGTCCCAGACTGCAATGAGTCTGGTAACTTGTTCTTTAGGCCTGAGCGAAACGAACCTAACTCTCTTACTCCTCCTATAAAACCAGGGAGCGAGAATAATAGCAGCTAAAAGGACGAACTGAATTACCAACATAGATGTGTCGCCGGTCATTTACTTCGCGCAGCTACAAAGCCTGAGCCCCTAAGTAGGTGTCCCCAAACAGAATAAGAATAGCTCAACTAGCTTTATAACATATTCCATAACTCTTTAGCTTGTAGTTACTGCCTGGTCGAGCGCGCGATGAGAAGGAACGATCGATCCGTTGGAGCCCCTTCGCGTCAAAGTGTCGAGCATTTCCGTGAGGCACGCGTCGTAAGAATTACACCTGGGGGATTCGCCATTTGGCTGGATCCATTCGGGATGTTGGATCCGCAGATCCTCGTGAATCTGTTGCTGGAGTTCGGTGTACGTGTGGATTGGATGAGACATGGGCAATCGGCCTCGGTAAAAGATTTAAGATTGGCGCGGGAGGTATCCGACGAAGGGCTCGGCGCGAATGGCGGACGGGTATGGGTGCCGTAAGCGCTCGCCACGGCCAGGTGAGGGTACTCCAAAGGGCAGCGCGCATGTGCTTGCGTTGTGCACGACGCCAGGCCAACTGGCGTATTTTGTAGCACTGGCGTTGCAGCAACAAGGCCAGCAGTCCGCTTTGTGTAAGGGTCGGGGTTAATTTTCTCATGACGTAATCTTTCTATTTTTCCTTGTCCGAAGGACTCTGTAATTTACATCCTCGGTGAGTACGGTCTGGCCGTATATTCCGAAAGATTCACCGTTTCTTGTCTTGCGAATCCCAGACTCAGCAGGAAGCCAACGAATCTTTGACGCCCGCTGTCTGCTTTATTCCGTGAAATACTTCGCGGCGAGGGATTGCGCGCCAGGGCCTAATACGCTAACCGCTGCTTTGCTACCCAGCAGTCTTCGCAACAAAGTTTTCGCTTCATTTTTCTCCTGCTCCGACACATCGGCTTGATTGATCGCAGTGATCACTTTCTCCAGTGCCTCCATAATCTGCTGCTGCTGCGGAGTGCTCGGCGCGGTCGGCGTTTGCCGCCGGGGAACGGTGGTTAGCCGGCTCTTATCGATAGAGATCGAAATCGGGGGCGCCACACCACCTTCGAGCACTTTGACTCCGAAGTCGTTTATCTTAGCAAAGCCGGACAGCAGGCCCATCCCGGTCTGATCCTCAAGAGCGGTCCAGTCGATGAGGTGATACTCTGAAAGCTGAGCCAAGGCGCGCAGCCAGTCGCGGCGACTTATGCCTCCTGGCGGCAGGACCGCCTGCTCACCTTGGCCGAACGGAATGGAACCTTCGCTTCGACGTTCATAGAGAAGCTGCAGCAGGCATCCTCTGACGACAGAATCCTTCATAGACTTTGCCAATATGCTCTGCATCCCGCGCACCAACAACTCACTTCAAGGGTGCAAGTCTGTACTTGGAAATGCGGTTCGCGCCTAAATTCCGAAAGCGTTGAATAGCCGTTCTGATCGGAAATTACGATCGGCTCTGGAATACTCCAATTCCGGTGAAGTCGCGGCGCGTTCGCCTTCGACGGGCGCCTGCTCGCTGAACGTGCACAAGATTCGGGTCGACTCTGACAATAAGCGGTGAGCGCGATGCAACAAGATGGCTTTAACTCAATCCAGAAAGGTAAATATTATGAATACATTAATAACATGGAATCAGCTTAGAGAGATGGACGAGGCGCAAAATCGCTTCAACCGTTTCCTGGGCGGATTTCCGAACAGAATAGGCGGCGGGGAGATCCCCAACCTGACAGTCGCAGATTGGTCGCCAGAGGTTGATATCAGTGAGGATGATCGCGGATATCTTCTTAAAGCTGACCTGCCTGAAATGAAGAAGGATGACGTCAGAGTAACAGTCGAAGAGGGCATCCTCTGCGTTTCCGGAGAACGCAAAAGCGAGAAGGAAGATCAGAAAAAGAAATTCCATCGCATTGAGCGGTCCTTTGGCAATTTCCGACGCAGCTTCACGCTGCCCGAAGATGCCGATAGCACGAAAGTGACGGCGGAATTCCGCGACGGAGTGCTGAAAGTGCACCTCCCGACGACGGCAAGACCAAGATCAAAAGCCATCGAAGTTAAAGTGGCGTAACACTGACGGCGAGCGTGCGGAAGGCTTCCGTGCGTTCGCCTCACCAGTGTGAGGCGGCTATCTTGGTCGCCGTTCCCATCCCGCGCCACACTTGGAGCCTTCACGAAATCATCGCCATTTCTGACGAAATTCCACTGTTGCATCAATTCCAGCTACAGATCCACCACGCCTTTCGCGCCTAGCATCCCGAATCGGTTGAGCCGAACGGCAATTCCCCCCAATCATGACTCGTATGAGCCACGCCTCGCCGAACGGCTCGGCCTTTCTTCCCGGACGAACAGCGGGTGTCGGTGCCGGTTGAGTGTTTTGATTAGAGTTTGATCTTTATCTTAACGCTCTTCAGACTCCCCTGAAGGTTCCGAAGCATTTTATGAGTGCGATTTGTAGCCTCATCAATTCCACGTCGAAACTCTGTCGTGTCGATGAGCGTGTCGCAAAAGGGACATTTCCGACTCTCAGCCTTGAGCCATTTGACGGTCTCGTTGATCTGCTTGCCACATTTAGAGCATGTCATTTCCAGCGGTAAATTGTCGAAAAACATGGTCTTGTTCAGGGTGTGAACAAAACTCCTTTATTTGGCAAGTTCGTGCTTTTGGGTGTTGGTTCCGGTTGAGTTATACCGAGCGACGCAGTTTCGGAAGGGCTTCACGAAATTGCGTGGGAGAACGACCGACAATTCGCTTAAACTCGCGATTGAAGTTCGTCATGGATTGAAATCCGCATGCGAAGGCAGCTTCGCTAATTCGAGAGTTGGGATTGAGCAAAAGCGTCTTCGATTTCTCCACTCGAACTCTCGAGAGGTAGTCGGTGAAATTTATCCCAGTCGCTCTCTTGAACATCTTGCAAAAGTAATGCCTGCTGATGTTAGCGACTTGGGCAATCCGCCCAAGCGACAGCGGCTCCGCTTGATGGACCTCGATAAATTGTCGCGCTCGCGTCATATTTGTGGACTCATCATTTTCGCGTCGTAGGGCTAGTTGATTCGACAAGATCGAAAGGTGCTGCGCAAAAATATTCAGTAGCCGCAACATCGCGCGATATCGTCCCGGCGATAAAACGCACGTCCGAAAATAGGCCCGCTCAAGTTGTTTCCAATCCGCATTGTAGCCCCAAGCGCGGAGCTGCCGAGTAATGCTCGCGAAGTGTTTCTTTGTCGGATTCTTGAGCAGTACTTCGCCCGTCTCGAGAAAACCGAGAATGTGGTTGCCTCCATACACCGGCACTGCGCTTTCTGAGAGTCCCGCAAACCAAGTAACGGTGCGCGTTGTCGAGTCCGGTTCTCGCGATGCGTCGGTTTGGGCCCTTAGACATGCGGCGCGAGCCTTGTTGAAACGAGCCAGAATTGAGGCGAATGAGTCGTTATCCGCTTTTCCGTGACGCGAAGGCGACCACGTATCATGCCCTCGGATATTAAGCGGCAAACCCGTGGCTTCGCTGAAAGCCCGTTCGTAATCTTTGAAAATCCGCGAGCGCGACAGATGTAGCATCACTTCCTGGTCAGAGGATCGGGCTGTCGCGCCCCGTCCCCGGGCGTTGCGGATCAGGCCGCTTCTTTTTGAGCGTGTAATTGGCATCAATTATTTTTCGACACCGGGTTATCAACGGGGATTGCAGCTTTGACAGCTGGAGCACTCTCTCTTTTAGGAACACTCTTGCGCTCTGTTAAACTGTCCGCGGTCATATCCAGGCGCTCGTAATCTGAGCTACGTTGGCAGCCCTCGGCACGCCGCATGCGATCAGGGCTTTGGTCGTGTCCTCTACAGTTAGGAGGTACTTGCGCACGATAGGATGAATTGCGTACGCGACTTCAGCATCTCGCATTATTTCGCGGAATTGGATTGAATGCATGTACCGTTAACCTCGGTAGCAGAATGCCTTCAACGCGCCCGGCGCCAGGCCGGTTGTGGCGTCTTCCTTCCGATCATCATACGGTAACTGTTGAAGTTGCCCCGGATTCCCCCCGTCGTTTTCCCAACGTCGCTCTGCCGCAAAATCGCTTTCTTCGTTTTGTGAACTTGCGAAAGTCAGAGATTCATGAGCGCGATCAATGAAGCGGCTCACCGTCCGTTGTCCTTATGAAGTCGTGACGCGAGGAATAACTCGCCGAAGGTCAGCTGCCGCCTAACATCCGGCCGACGGTTGCGGGCCGCAGCGCGAAACTTCTTGAAAAGGTTGCCACGACCTTTTGAAGTTTTATGTTGCGCGTAGTAGAGCGCGCAGTTCTGAGTCAATGTTGGTTCCATGTTAATTCTCCGTTTACTTGCGCTGGCGGCGGATTGACGCGGGCGCTGATGTCTGAGCAATTCGTATCGAGGCATGTGATATAAGCATCTATGGACGCCACGAAACCTATCCCTGAGACGGCAGTGTCGCCCGACAAGTTCACGAGCAATTTTCTAAGCTCATCTTTATGAGCAGCGATAGCATTCATGATGCTGTTTTGTGTGCAGAGGGAAGGGGCCGCACACCTGCGCGATCGATTGACGCTGCGATTGTTAAGGAGCAGCATACGGCTGCGACTGCCGATCACCTAATGGTATTTACCGCCACAATTCGCCATCCGCGCATATGGCAAGTCAGAGATTTTTAACCACAGATTACACGGATTGATACAGACGAATCAGAAATCCAACAGTTGGAGCGACAAGATAAATTCGGCGTGCGCCGCGGCGATTCAGCACGAACGTCAACTCAGAAAATACGGTGCGTGTTACCGGAACCGTCGAATCAAGTTGGTGTAGTCTTCGTGCGTGCCGATCCAAAACCAGACAACGAGATCGCCGTGCTTTTGCGCAACAGCGCGATAGTGATCTCCGATTCGAACTGACCAGATATTCCCGACAAGCGGCTTGAACTGCATTGAAGGATGGAACGGATCACGCAGCCAAAGTTGAAACTTTTCTCGCGCGAGACATTGGACGTGAACGGGTAGCCTGTTGAAATCGTGCCAGAATCGAGGGAAGGGATTTCCGAGATAGAAGGCAAAGCTGCGAGGGTAGCAGCGAGCGAGGTTGGGAGCCGAGCGAGTTTCAAACGCCGCTGCGTTCTGGACTTCACGGCATCTAACGCCAGTCCGGCTCGGACCGGACACGTCCGGCCTTGATGTCTTCTTCAACCTCTTGCAAAACGACATCGAGCTTGCCGCTTGCGACGTCGCGCTTCATCTGCTCGTCCCACTCGTCGTCGTTCCAGCCGTGCAGCCACGCCGCAGGCTCGGCGCGCTGCTCGAACGAGAGCTGTTGGATGGCTGCCTTGATTTCCGCGAGACTCATTACCCAAATGTTAGCTTGTCGCAGGCGTCCTAGCAATTAAGGGAATGGGAGGCTTGTCGCGGGGTAAACGTCAAATGTTTTTAGACGCGACCTCGTGTTTGGTGCGGATTCGCTGTTGCGCTGCTGTTAGGGGGTCGGAGTCGGACTTGCCGCTGCAGGCGACGCGCTGGTGGCATTCTTTAGGTTTTCGACCGCGGAGCCAGCCGCCTGCTTTGTTTTCTCGATCGCGTCCTGAGTCGCGTCCTTCGCTTTT
>Ga0193720_1000017_pt1 | contig 19410 bp, 15 predicted proteins | sample U2s1metaG_FD_143049 | JGI IMG/M metagenome (GOLD analysis project Ga0193720, IMG submission 143049) | Soil microbial communities from a riparian zone of the East river system, Colorado, United States - U2s1 | ecosystem: Environmental > Terrestrial > Soil > Riparian zone | place: USA: East River...
CACGATAAAGCAGTGCTGAGCAGTGATGCGTGACTGGAAGTCTATGCTGCGCGCGCAGGTTTTCTTTGCGAGACGAGCTTGTTGACCAACGTGTTGGTCGCTTTTTCCAAAAGCATCCCCCACGCACTGAGGACGGCCAGGGTCGGGATACAAATCAAGAGAAACATCCAGATCGGCACTTCGCGAATGCGGAGCCCGAGCCAGATGACATACGGTTGGTGAATAAGATACAGGCCGTATGAGTAGACTCCGACCACGCCGAAGAGTTTAGCTGGCGAGTGCAAGAGTGAAATCAGTCCGGCGATACCCACGATTTCGAGCATGCAACACGCGCCGGTAGCGAAATCGACAAAAATGTATTCGTACAGCCCGTGATAAAGCTGTAGTGCCGCTGGATAGAGGATTAAGCCAAGCACGAAACCTGCGCCGCGAAGAAGGAACCATTCCACGCGCGCGTCCGATCGGCGGTGCAACATGGCGAGCGATATCCCGAGCGCGAACTCTGGTAAGCGGCAAATTGCGAAACCCCCGAGGACCCACAATCCGTTTTGTGGCCAGGCAACGAGTAATATGTAGCGGGCAAAAAATCCTGCAGCACACGCTATTATCAAAAACCACCATGGTCCAAGTTGGCGCGCTGCCCAGAAGAGCAGGGGAAAGATCAGATAGAACTGGATCAACATGGAAAAGTACCACCACGCCGCGTTGAGGTACATGAAGTTCATCTGGATATCGATGAACCGCAGACCGAGCAGGCTCAGAATGATGCGGCTGTCCACCGGTTCGAGACGCGCGACAAAAGGTGAAACCAGGTAAACGAGATGCGCGACCCAGTACATCGGATAAAGCCGCAGAAACCGCGCGCGATACCACCTGCCCCAGGCCAGCGGACCCGATTCGGCGCGTCGCATCGTTGATTGCATCAGCGTCCAGCCGCTCAGAATGATGAAGACGCCGACGGCATGAAAACCGAGTCCCGAAACTTTGGACCAAACTAGTCTCAGGATCGTGAGTACGCTTGCTGCGAGATTGCTCCAGTCAGCCGGGGGAAGAACGCCGTGTTGGAAATAGGTCGAACAAAAATGAAAGTACGCGACGAAGAGAATTGCCAGGCCCTTTGAAATATCGATCCAAAGGAGCCGTTTCATCCGCATCGGCTTAGCAGGGAAAAGTCATCAAGGTCAATTTTCTTCGCGGGCCGAAGGCGGCCCGGCTCCATCCAGGGCGTCGACAAAGGGCACTGGAGACGGCCTGCCCTCAGGCCGTTTCAATTTGTTAGAAGCTTTCGAAGCTTTCAGGATTGACTGCCCAAAACTCCCATCACTAGATCGACATCGTGACTCTCACGGAGGCGAATGATCTTGTGCTCGAGCGCGATCGCCTGCGCGTGGTGATCGCGACGATTGTCATTAACATTGTCGCGGTTTCGCTACTGACGTTCGCGCCGTGGTCAGACTGGCGCACGGGCGTGGCACTCAATATTGTCGATAACTGTTTGCTCGTCGGCTTTGTGCTCGTCCGCAGGGATGCATTGCTCGCGCGATTTCTTCTTTTCGGACTCGTCGTCGGATTCACCGAGCTTGCTGCCGATGCCTGGCTGGTCGATTACACGCACACGCTGGATTACTCGATCGGTGGCGGGCCAGTGATCTGGCGATCACCGTTCTGGATGCCGCTGGCCTGGGAAGTAGTGGCGGTGCAATTCGGATATATCGGTTTGCGACTATGGAAACGCTTCGGCAAGCTGGGCTTGCTCATGATCGCGCTCCTCGGTGCGATCAACATACCGTTCTATGAAGAAATGGCGCGACGAATTCACTGGTGGCAATACGGCGGCTGCCGGATGATTTCGCTCACGCCGTGGTACATCATCGTCGGCGAGTTCGGCATCGCGCTCGCGTTCGCATTGCTCGCTCGAACCTTGCGGCGCGGTTCAGTCCGCACGGCCATTATTGCCGGAGTCGCTGGCGGCATATCGATTTTCGTTTGCTACGCCGTTGCCTTTTTTATTACAGACCGATTTATCGAATGGGCCAAAGATGCGAAGGCCGCTTGCAGCGTCATGCAAGCTCTCTTCATAGCCAACGCTTAAGAGGTATACGAATCGCACCGCTGTTCGGCGGTGAAAAGCTGAGTAGAATGGAAAGTGGATCGCATCGTTTCGCTTTTGCCTGCTGCGACTGAGATCGCAGCTGCTCTTGGTTTGATGGACCGAGTGGTCGGCGTTTCGCACGAGTGCGATTTTCCGAGCGAAGCAAATCTGCGGCAGCGCGTAACGCATTGCCCGGCGCACAATGCTGGTATGAGCAGTCGCGAGGTGGATGAATGGGTCCGCCGCGCGCTGCGCGAGAACGGCACCATTTACACCATCGATGAACCGCTTCTGCGCAAACTCCGGCCGGATGTGATCCTCACCCAGAAATTGTGCGATGTGTGTGCCGTTGGTTACGGCACTGTTGCCCGCTTAGCGGAAACTTTGCCAGGCCCGCCAACGGTGGTGAATCACGAGCCGTCGAGTGTTTCAGATATTTTTGATGACATTCGACGCGTCGCAAAAGTGTGCGATGTACCCGCGCGCGCCGAGAAGTTAATCGCTAACTTGTCCGAGCGCGTTGAGAACGTACGCGAACGAGCAGCGAGAATTCCGGATCGGCCACGTTGCTTTCTGATGGAATGGGTAGATCCACCGTTTTGTTCCGGTCATTGGGGACCTGAACTTGTCGAGATTGCCGGTGGATACGATCCCCTAGGTCGAAAACGTCAACCTTCCGTGCAAATCAGGTGGCAGGAAGTGCTTGATACGCAGCCTGACGTAATCGTGCTCGCACTCTGCGGCTATAACATTGATCGCGCGCGGCGTGACTACGAAATCCTTCGCGGATTTCCCGATTTCGATTCACTTCCCGCGGCGCGCAGAGGCGAGATTTATCTGGTCGATGCCAGTGCGTACTTCGCGCGGCCAGGACCGCGTATTGTTGATAGCCTTGAGATTCTTGCCGGAATTTTGCATCCAACAGAATTTGCGGAGTTCGTTTCACGCGGAGCCGACGATCCGCGCGTTGTGCACGTCGGTTGACGAGTTCTTACGACAGGCGTCCGCAACATCAATTTCCTGGGGTGGAACGCGTTGTCCTCAACGCGTTGGCAGATAATGCGGCGTCGCCGCCTGATATTTGCGCCTTCGGCGCACCCGTCTGCCATCGTCTTCAGGAGAAGCCGATCCACCTTCGGCTCAGTGCGCAGGCGGAACGCGGTCTCATACAATTCTGCGTGAACTAACGAAACTGTAGGTCAACTTGTGATATGCGAATCAGCGAGATGAATTGGATGATGGTGGAAGAATATTTGAAGCGCGACGATCGCGCAGTCTTGCCACTGGGCAGCACAGAACAACACGCGTACTTGAGCCTGAGCGTGGACAGCATTTTGGCGGAACGCGTTGCCGTTGAAGCCGCGGAGCCATTGGAGGTGCCGGTCTTTCCCGTGCTGGCGTACGGGATCACGCCATACTTTCGCGCGTTTTCAGGAACGATCTCACTGCGGCTGGGAACGTACATGTCGATCCTGCGCGACATTCTCGACGCGATGGCGGAGCAGGGGTTCAGACGAATCCTAGTCGTCAACGGCCATGGCGGTAACATGCCTGCACAAGGATTTATCGGTGAATGGATGGCCGATCATCCCGGCGTGCGGATCAAGTTTCACAATTGGTGGAACGCGCCGAAAGTTTGGGCACAAGTGCAGGCGATCGATCCCGTCGCCTCGCACGCATCGTGGATGGAAAATTTTCCCTGGACGCGTTTGGCAAAGATCGAGATGCCGCGTGAGCAGAAGCCGATGAGTGATGTGGATAAATTGCGCAGGCTCGATCCAAACTCGCTGCGCGAGTATCTCAGGGACGGCAACTACGGCGGTTTATATCAGCGCGACGACGAAGAGATGATAAAAATCTGGCACACCGGTGTTGAAGAAACCCGTGCGTTACTGACCGAAGCTTGGGATTAGAAGGATAATCTCCAATCGCTTAATTCGAAAAAGCGGTACGAGGACGGAAGAGCAGACAACCACGGATAACACGGATCGGGTTGGGGAGCGCGCCCGGCTCCTGGGGAAAATGTTGTCCTCTTTAGCCGCGATAAACGTCGTGCGGTCCAATATCCACTGTTACGACTACATCACCTTCACTGTAAAATGCCACGCGTAAGTCAGGTTCGATTTCAGCTGCGTCAACGATGCGACCGTAACGGGCAGAGAGCTTATGGATTTTGTGCGACCGCATGCGCGGATCAAAAGGATTGCGCTTGAAAATGAGGAGTCCTTTGCGTGCTCTCCGCTTTTGAAAGCGCGGACATGTCCGCGCACTCCAAATCTTATCCGCGTAATCCGTGGTTGATTGATTCGGCGTCTGAGAGAGACGCCCTACAACATTCGGTCCATTCGTCCCGCAGTCGCGGGATTCGTGGTTAGATAGGATTGGCGTTTCACAGAAACGCCCTACAAAATGTTCGCCGATGGCTGAGGCAGCTGACCGCCAAATGAGCACCCGCGCGACGGGCGTTGTTGGCATCGCCATTCTGTCCAGCCGTGTCCTTGGTTTGATTCGGGAAACGGTGTTTGCCGGTTTGTTTGGGGCCGGGAAAAATCTCGACGCGTTTTTGATGGCGTTCCGGTTGCCGAATTTGCTGCGCGATTTGTTTGCCGAAGGCGCGCTTTCGACGGCGTTCATCACGACATTCTCGAAAAAGATCGCGATTGAAGGCGACCAATCTGCATGGCGACTGGCGAACAAGGTCGCCACGCTCACGGCCGTTTTCATGAGCGCGGTGACAGTGCTCGGCATCGTGTTCGCGCCGCAGCTTGTCGACCTTTTGACGTGGGGAAGTTGGTCGCCGGACAAAACTGCGCTGACGGTTTTGCTTACTCGAATCATGTGGCCATTCATGCTGCTGGTATCGCTGGCCGCGCTGGTGATGGGGATGCTCAATGCGAAACACGTTTTCGGTCCGCCGGCCATGGCCTCGAGTTATTTCAATCTCGGCTCGATCATTGGCGGCGTGGCAATCGGTTACTGGCTTGATCCGCATTTCGGCGCGCGATCGCTCATTGGCCTGGCGATCGGAACGCTCATCGGCGGCGCATGGCAATTGATCGGCCAATTTCCTTCGCTGTGGAAAGTCGGGTACAGATTTCGCCCCGATTTTCACTGGCGCGACGAAGGCGTCCGCACGGTTCTGACGCTAATGGGACCTGCGGTGATCGCCGCCAGCGCGGTGCAAGTGAATGTGCTAATCAACAGCGGATTTGCGGCCAGCTTGGGAAACGGGCCTGTGAGCTGGCTCAACATTGCGTTTCGCCTGATGCAATTGCCGCTGGGAATTTTTGGAGTCGCCATCGGCACCGTTACGCTCCCGCTCGTCTCAAAGAGCGCTGCGGTCGGGAACACCGCTGAATTTCGCGCGATTCTTGCGCGCGGGATGCGGCTGGCGTTTTTGCTTACCATTCCGTCAGCTATAGGACTGGCCATGCTGGCGTCGCCGATCATCAGTGTCATCTACCAGCATGGGCGGTTCACTGCCGAAATGACAAGGCAGACCGCGGGCGCACTGCAATTCTATGCGGTCGGCCTCGTTTCGTACGCGGTGTTGAAAGTGCTGACACCTGCGTTTTATGCGATCGGCAAACGCAACACGCCGATGGTCGTGAGTTTTCTGGCGATCGGCGCGAATCTTTTTCTCAACTGGCTTTTCACTTTCCGCCTGGGCTGGGGACATCGTGGCCTTGCCTTTTCCACAAGTCTGGTCGCGACAATGAATTTTCTGTTGCTATACGCGCTGATGCGCCGTCATACCCGCAGGTTGGAGACGCGCCAGATGTTAATCAGCATCGGAAAGATTTGTCTTGCTGGCGCAGCTTTGGCGCTGGTCTGCTGGCTGGCAAATTACTGGTGGCTGGATGCGTGGGCGGGTCTGCACTTTTTTCAGAGGTTAGCCGCGCTGCTCATCGCGATTGCATTAGCGGCAATCACGTTTTTCGCAGTCGCGTTTTGGCTGCGGATAAGCGAGGTGCAAGACATAATCGATGTTTTCCGGCGGAGATTTCATCAATATCGGGTTTAAGCCGGTGATCCACGAGCAGCTCAGTAGAAGCCGTTTAAACGGCTTGCTTCATTGCAGCTGGCGACAGCGGCCTAAAAGGCCGGTGTTAATGAAATCGGGAATTGTAGGGGCGCTTGTGCCAAGCGCCCAGACGTTTGACACAAACGCCTCTACAACAAACGTCCCTACGCCAGCGCTTGATCGAGATCCTCGATCAAATCGTCGGCGTTTTCGAGGCCGATGGACAAGCGCAGCAAACCTTCGGCTGAAGTTGTTCCGGGCCCCTCGATCGACGCGCGATGCTCGATCAAGCTTTCTACGCCGCCCAGACTCGTGGCTCGGATGAAAATTTTCGTTTTTGCCGTAACCGACATGGCGACGTCGCGTCCGTCCTTCACTTCAAATGAAAGCATCCCGCCGAACAGCGACATCTGTTTCGCCGCGATCTTGTGACCGGGATGAGCCGGTAGTCCCGGATAATGGACACGCGCTACTTTCGGGTGTCGCGCGAGAAATTCCGCAACTTTCATGGCGTTCTCCGAGTGCGCCCGCATACGCCACGGTAATGTGCGCATCCCGCGCAAGATGAGCCAGCAATCGAAAGGCGAGGGGACTGCACCGGCCTCGTATTGAATACCGCGGATGCGCTCGACAAAATCATTCTCTGTTTTGGCAACGACAATTCCTCCGAGAACGTCGCAGTGACCGCCGAAATATTTCGTTGTCGAGTGCAAGATCAAATCGGTGCCAAGATCGAAAGGCCGTTGCAACACCGGCGCCCAGGTGTTGTCGCAAACGATAAGTGCGCCGGCATCATGCACGATTTCCGCGACGGCAGCGAGATCGACAATTTTCAGCAGCGGATTGGACGGCGTTTCGGCCCAGGCCAATTTTGTGTTCGGCTTCAAAGCTTTTCTGACCGCGGCGAGATCGCTCATGTCAACAAAATCGGCTTCGAGTCCCCAGCGCAGAAAAATTTCTCGGATCAATCGCGATGTGCCGTAGTACGCGTCGATGTGCGCCAGGATGTGATCGCCGGGTGACAACGCTTGAAGGAGTGACATCGTCGCTCCGGTTCCGGAAGCAAACGCAGCCGCGGCCGCGCCGCCTTCGAGCGCGCTGATCCCGCGCTCCAACGCTTCGCGGTTCGGGTTGTTGTTGCGCGTGTACATGAACCCGCGCGGGTAACCGCCTTCGATGTCGCGCTCGAATGTGGTGGAAAGGTAAATTGGGGTGGCGACGGCCCCGGTTGCAGGGTCGATGTCGTGCCCTGCGTGAACGGCTAAGGTTTCAATTTTCATTTCGGGCGTGACGATACTGGAATTGAAACATGATTGTCGATGCTTTGTGTGCTGTCGCGTTGGTTAGCGCCAAAGGCGCGAATTCACTGCCAGCCTGGGGCGGCGCCCCAGGAGGGCATGGTAAAAAAAACTCCTAGCGGTGCTCGAAGATGAGACCGTGCCTTTGGCGCTAACCAGATTCATGTCGCCGCGGCGACGCGACTTTCGGGGTTGACGGCCTTAGCGCCTCAGCGCAAATAGCAGCTTTCCCATGGACGACCGAGATTCGACAAATTTATCCGTGACCATTTACGACGACGAGGTTTTCAGAATGGCGTGCGACCAGTTTAAAGTCATCGCCGATTACCTGAACATCGATGAGAGCGACCGCGAGTGGGCGACGTATCCTAAGCGCGCCGTCGCTGTGACGTTGCCGGTACATATGGACGATGGGAGCACCAAAGCGTTCCAGGGGTACCGGGTTCAACATCACATCGCGCTTGGTCCAACCAAGGGGGGCACCCGATTCTCGCTTTCATTGTCGATGGGCGAAACGGCTGCGCTGGCAATGTGGATGAGCTGGAAATGCGCGCTGGCGCAGTTGCCGTACGGCGGCGCCAAAGGCGGTGTTGCTATTGATCCCACAAAATTGTCCCGTAACGAACTTGAGGCGGTCTCGCGCCGTTACATGCAGGAGATGATTCCGTTCGTCGGGCCGCACACCGACATCATGGGGCCTGACATGGGCACGAACGAACAGATCATGGCCTGGTTCATGGATACCTATTCCGTTTACATGGGCTACGCCGTCAATGAAATCGTTACCGGCAAACCGGTCGCCATCGGTGGGACTGAAGGCCGGCGCGAAGCAACCGGGCGCGGCGCTGTTTACCTGATCGAGCGGGCCATGAGCATGTTGAAGCTGAATCCTGAAAAGTGCACAGCCATCGTGCAGGGATTTGGCAATGTCGGTTCGGTGGCAGCTCTGTCGCTCGCCTACAAAAGCGGTGTCAAAGTCATCGGGATCAGCGATCACACCGCAGCAATCTACAATCCGAAGGGAATTGACGTGAAAGCCGCGGAGCAGCACGTGCTAAAGAAGGGAAACCTTCGGGCCTTCGCTCAGGACGACCACGTCAATCCCAAAGAATTCCTCACTCTGCCGTGCGACATCCTTATTCCAGCCGCGGTCGATCGAGTGATTAACGGAAAGAACGCCGGTCAACTCAAATGCCGTATCCTTGCCGAGGCAGCCAACGGTCCGACTACACCAGAGGCAGACCGGATTCTCGAAAAGCGCTGGGACGAAGTTTTCGTGATCCCGGATATTCTCTGCAACGCCGGCGGCGTGATCGTTTCCTACTTCGAGTGGGTACAGGGTTTGCAGGCATTTCTGTGGACGGAATCGGAAGTGACCGACAAACTCTTCCGAATCCTTGAGCACTCATTTGCACAAGTGATAAGGCGAGCCAAGGAACACAAAATTTCGCATCGCACAGCGGCCATGGCCATCGGCGTCGAACGCGTCATCAAAGCCAAACAAGTGCGCGGCTTGTTCCCATGAGCTCTTCGTTGTAGCCACGCCTCTGCGGGGCGTTTGCATCGTTTGGAGCAAAGACCCAGACGGCGCACAGCGCCGTGGCTACAGCGCCTGCATGTTTATACGACCGCAATGAAGTTTTCGCACACAGAAGAAAACCGTGACGGTCGGCACCTCGACGTTTTGACTGATGAGGAGAACGGTCTCCGCATCATTGTTTCAAAGTTGGGTGCGGAATTGGTCAGTCTCGCGCGTATCAACGAAGCCGGACGCTGGGCCGGCTTTCTTTATCGGGACAACGATCTCTCCGCACCGTCTCAGGGTTGGGCAAACCATGCGACTGTCATGGGCTATTATCTTCATCGGTTGAAAGATGGTCGAAGTCTTTATCGGGGTCGCGAAATCAAAGGAGGAAATCACGGGTTCCTTCGCTCGAAGACATGGCGCCTCGGGGGGTTCTCCAGTGAGGGCAGCGGCGCTTCATTGAAATATCGGATGACTCCGGAGGATTTTTCGCCAAGTGAGTATCCGCTCAGAGTCGGCGTAGATCTGACCTACAGCATAGACAACAACAAATTGACTATGTTCTTCGAGTTTCGGAACCATGAACCCGAATTGACCGCGCACGTAGCGTTCGGGTTGCATCCCGGATTCGGTGCGACTTCGTTCGAAAGCTTTCACTTACAAATGCCGCGTGGTTGTTATCGAAGATATTTTTCGCCAGATAATTATCTGTCAGGGGAAACGCGCGACATCGAATTCCCCGGTGGCGAAATGCCGTTTTCAAAGAATGAATTGCCGGGTTCGATCATCCTCGAACTGGTTGACGTTCGCAGGCGCAACTTTTCCTACGTCGATCCGCCGAGCGGCCGATGGGTGACACTGGATCTGAGCGGCGTGCCATACGTGACTCTGTGGTCCGATGGCGGGCCATTTCTCTGCGTCGAGCCGTGCTGGGGTTTGACCGACCATCACGAGCAACGCGCGTTCGAGGACAAGCAGGGCATTCAAACGATTTCACCGGGAGGCAAATTGTGCGCGTCCTTGAGCATGGCTCCGCAGCTTGCCTCCTGCGATTAACCCAGCCGGACCTGACGGGTTTGCAAGCCAACAGCTGGGTCATGGGTGTCAACATGATCTAGCGTCGCGCGGCCCCCCGTGACGCCGAGTTCGTTACAAACAAAGAGACCAAGGACAATTAAGACAGGCAACCGCTCGTCATGATTCAGGGACTCGATCCGCGGCGTTGTGAAAACCCGCAGGAGTCAATTGCGTACATCAAAAACCGCACGGCGTATCGACTTGCCGCGCGGTTTTGCGCTCAGCAGCCCCTGATGCGGCCTTTTAGCCGCCAGAACCGCCCGCGAACAATGGAGAGAACCGCCGCCCTTCTGTGTTGTGAGACTCTCCTTCGTTGAGAGTCGCGACAGAAATAAATAAGAACTGCACCGCGGGATCGAACCATGGCGCGGCTCTTTTATCTTTGAGCTTATCCTTGGCTCTGACTCTGGTTAACGCCTTGGTTAACGCCCTGGTTAACGCTTTGGTTATGGGACTGATGCTGGTTAGTCTGGCGATTGAGGATCTGGCGGCCGCCCTTGGCATCTTTTTTCGGCTGCAGGTCACGGACTTTGATGTTTTTTGTCTTTTTCTTGTCTCTCATTTTGTTATTTGTCCTTTGTTGGCTTGTTGATTGATTGTGTTGGGTCAGTGACACCGAACAGCAATTGTTGCCCGCCTGTAACGTCCTTTTTTGGAATCAGGTCATCCAGACGAATCAATTTCGCTTTGCTGCGCTTGGGCCTTTGATTTTCTGATTCTCCGGCGGCGGGCGCATTCTTCTTGTTCTTCGGTGCACTCACTTTGGCTATTTCTGTTATCAGTATCCGTGCCAAGTCGCGCAAAACCTGGTCTAGATAAAAATGGGCGACGGGTTTCTCCTTAACCCGGAAGCAGTTACGCAGCGTTTCCTTACCGAAAATAAGCAACTGCCATGGCAGATACAGCGAATGTAGGAGTTCATTCTAAGGCCACTTCGGCTCGTTTTTTAGGCCTACGGTGCTCTATTTTTAGCCATGTCTCGGAGATATCGTGCGAGGGTTGATCGAGAAATACCGAGTAACTTTGCCGTACGCCGCTGGTTCTGATTTGCTTGCTGATAGACGCATCGGATGTGCCTTTTGATTGCGCCTTCCATTGACAGATCGGTACCAGCGTCGTTCTCCTGGTTGTTACTGACCACCGTAGGAAACGACTTGGCGAATTCAGAAGCGGCTCGATTTGGCTCCAAGTCGGGAGGAAAGGCGACATGCTCGGGCATAATCACCGAGCCATCGCAAAAAAGCGTCATGGTGCGCACGGTGTGACTGAGTTCGCGAAGGTTTCCGGGCCACTTGTGGTGAAGCAACTTGTCCATCGCGTGCGGATGAATGGCGGTGATGTCTTTGCCTTCCTTTGATCCGGCCGTCTTCAATTCCGCAGCAATTAACGCCGGCAGTTCCTCGAACCGTTCACGAAGCGGAGGAATGAGCAAGGTAAGGCCATTGAGACGCTGATAAAGGTCTTCCCTGAATTTTCCCTGACGCACTCGTTCTCGCAGCGAACAATTGGACGCGCAAATGATCCGCGCATTGGAAGTGAGCATTCGTTCGGAGCCTAGCCGCTCAAATTCGCCGTATTCGAGCACGCGCAAGATTTTTACCTGGGCAAGGGAACTCATTTCGGAGATCTCGTCCAAAAACAGTGTGCCGCCATCGGCCAATTCAAATTTTCCCTTGATGCTTTGCTGCGCGCCAGTAAAGGCCCCGCGCTCATGGCCGAACAGTTGGCTCTCGAGCAGCGTGTCGCTAATTGCCGAGGCGTTAAACGCAATGAACGGCTGGGCCGCGCGCGCAGAAGAGTTGTGGATGGCGTGAGCGAGCAAAGTTTTGCCTGTGCCGGTCTCGCCAAGCAGAACTACTGGAACGTTCGATTTTGCGGCCAGCGCTGCCAACTGCAAGCAACGAGCCATGGCCTGATTGCTTGTGGTCAGGTCTTCGATCCTGAGTCTGGAGCGCGCTTCTTGCATGCCGAGCCGAGAAATTACTGCCTCATACTTTCACGCAACTGTCGAATTGGTTCGAAGGCGTACTCGATCAGCGTCCGCCCGCCGACAATGACGTGCGCGTTTCCCCTCATTCCGACGCGCAGAGGTAAAACTTGTCCTGCGCGTGGAGAGATTTCATACCGGTCGAGTGATCCCAGCGCGACAAAGTGCGCCCCTTCAGCGGTAGTAACAGCTGACGGACTGATCCAATCGAGTTTTCCGGTCACAGCGCCGTAACGCTGGTAAGGGAATGCTTCGAAGAAATACCGCACGCGCTGAGCGATGGCGAGTTTCGGGAGGCCAGCTTCGTTTAAGGTCATCCGAGCTCGCGGTTTGGCGTCTTTCCGTGCGAGCTGGCAAAGCACTTGTCCCTGCTGCACAAAACTGCCCACGGTTCGCTGGTCCATGGAAGTGATCACGCCCTCATATGGACTCCGAACTGTCAGCAAGTTCTGGTGGGTATTTTCGAGGTCTGTTTTCAGAGCGCCGATGCGCATTTTTAATTTCTCGATTTCCGATTGCTGCTCAGCCCGTTGACGCGCGTGCTCTGTTTCCATTCGCTCACGGTCGAGATTGACCTGCTGCACAGTGCGTTGGGCGACGCTCAAATCTTTTTCCGAACCGGCTAAATCGAGTTTCAGCTTTACAAGGTCGATTTCCGATTCGCCGCCCAGCTTGGCTAATTTCTCCATGCGCCTCACCAGCTCGCGGCTCGTGCTGGCATGATTTTCGCGAAACTTTACTTCGCTCTTTGCCTGCTCAATTTCCGCCTTCTTAATCTCGAGTTGGGCAGCGTAAGCAGTCTCAGATTGCGTGAGGCTTTCTTCTTTTGAGCGTAAATCTTCGGTGAGCGTCCGAAATTGCGTGTCCCAACCGCGGATTTCGTCGGAGCGCAAAACGAACAACGTCTCGTCCGGTTTGACAGGTTGGCCCTCCTCCACTGCCACATGACTAATGATGGCCTGCCGGGGGGATTGTATTGGATCGGCGCCGGTGGCGGGAATCAGGACGAACTGGCAATGGACCGTTTCAGGTAACCGCATTACGATTGCGACGAGCAGTGCGAACAGAAAGGCCGCCAGCAATAGCCAGGCGGTCGAGCGGATGATCCAGGGCGGTGGTTCCTGCGGCAGCATCTCGGATTCCACATCGAGTGAACCGCGTTCGGTTAATTGTGAACTCATGGGAGAACTGGCTCAGATTCCCAGTTGTTGGCTGGAAAGGTAATAATATAGACCGCGTTGTGCCATCAACTCATCGTGCGTACCAATCTCGGCAATGCTTCCCTGTTCCAGCACCACGATCGAGTGCGCTTCGCGAATCGTGCTCAAGCGGTGCGCGATCACAATCGTCGTGCGGCCTGCCATTAATCGACCGAGATTGTCCTGGATCGCGCGCTCCGACTCCGAGTCGAGCGCGCTCGTTGCCTCATCGAAAATCAGCACTGGCGGATTATTATAGATCGCTCGCGCAATTGCGATGCGCTGCTTCTGGCCACCTGAAAGAGAAAGACCCGATTCGCCAATCTTTGTCTCGTAGCCAAGCGGAAGACGCATGATGAAATCGTGCGCCGCAGCAGCTTGTGCGGCGGCAAGCACCTGATCGAGATCCGGCTCCAGATCGCCAAACGAAATATTGCGCGCGATCGTTTCGTTAAACATGTGATTTTCCTGAAGCACTATTCCGATGTGCCGGCGCACATCGCGATAGTTGAGAGTTTTTAGATCGATGTTATCGAAGAGGATCGTTCCTTCTGTCGGTTCAAAAAGGCCTGCGATCAATTTGATGAGCGTCGTTTTCCCGCAACCGCTACGGCCTACAAACGCCACCATGCGCCCCGGCGCCAGGTCGAGGTTAATATTTTTTAAAATGTCGGGCGATTCGGGCCCTCCGTATTTGAAACTAACTCCCCGGAGCTGGAGGTGCCCTTCAAGGCTATGCACCGGGACAAGTCGGGAACGATCATGACCTTGCTCGGGTTCTTGTTCGAAAATATCGTTCAGCCGATTCAACAGGACAGAGGCCTGTTGCAGATTGTCCCAAACCCCCAGAGCGCGCAAAATTCCCGCATAGGCCATCGCTGTGAGTGAGCTAAACGCGACAAAGCCACCCACACTCAAGTGACCGTGAATGACTTGGGTAGCACCGACCCACAAAAAGATCGCAGTAGAGAGCAGACCGATGCTCTGCAGAACGCTGTCGTACGACATTACGATGAAGGTCGCCTTGAAAAGTTTTTGTGAGACGGAGAGAAACTCGTTCAGCATGGCGTCACGAAACGCATTCTCGGCTGATGCCGCTTTCACTGCCTCGATGCCTTTGATGGCGTCAATCTGATGCGAACTATATTTGCCCTGGCTTTCTTCCACCCCGTGATACAGCGGACGAAGGACCTTTACGGAAAAAATCATCAACCCAACATAAATCGGCGTTGTTGCCAGAAACGCGAGGGTGAGCAATGGACTGTACATCGCCATCAAAATCACTGCGCCGACGAGAAAAACTGCTGCCAGCAAAGCGCCAACTCCTTGTTGGACGGCAAATTGCCGAACCTGCCTCGCTCCATCGAGCCGGCGTTGAATGTCGCCTGTCCGCCGACTCGTGAAATAAGTCATCGGCAGGGAGAGAAGTTTGCGGCTTAAAAAATCGAGAACGATCGTATCAAGGCGCACTGCCGCAAAAGCCAGCAGATATTCCTGCGCGAGAGTGGAGAACTGCACAAAGACGATGGCCGCGAGCATGCCGAGCAGGATCGTCTTCAACAGGCCGACATCGTTTTCGACAATGACCTTGTCGACCACCATCTGGGTGAACACTGGGAAGAGCAGTTGAAGGACGCTGACAGCGACGGCCAGCCCCAGCACCTGAAGCAAGATCACCTTGAATCGCGCAAGAAATGGAAGAACCCACGCCAGCGTTGGCTTGCTTTCCGGAGCTTGTTCGAATGCCGGCGTGTAATCGAACAGCGCCGCGTAGCCTGTCCACTTCGCTTCAAATTCGCGGCGCGGGAGTTTTCGTAACCCAACCGCGGGATCGGCCACGCGCACGAACTGCTTATCTACATCATAGAGAACGATCCAGTGATTGCCCTCCCAATGCACAATGGCCGGCAACGGGGTGAGCGGGAGATTGCGAAGCGAGATTTTCAAAGCGCGCGCGGCCAGCCCGAGTTCAATCGCTGCGCGAGAAATCGCTTTCAGACTCGTGCCGTCCGTGGCCGTGTGGCAGAGCTGCCGAATCCGCGGCAGACTCACTTTTCGTCCAAAATATCGGCAAATCATTCCGAGACACGCCGCGCCGCAGTCCATCTCGTCGATTTGCATCACATGATCGATTTTGCGGATGCGCTTGCCGCGTTTCCGAAACAAACCGCGCTCGTCTGCGAACGGCTCTTCTGCGCCCTGAGCGTTGCTGGGAGGCTGCTCACCGTCCAGCTCCACTTTGTCGTGCACCTGCGTTTCCGCAGGAAGCAGTTCGGTCGTGAAATCGAGCGGAATTCGCGCCTCCGTTTTTGCCTGATAAAGTGCAAGCCGCTCGTTTAGTAGTTTATCAAATTCAGGAAACCGGCGCCGTAAGTCTTGGACCGATTTCGATTGAAGGGAAAGCAACTGACAATCAGAGAATGCCTCTACCGACGCCGCGCGCGGCGATCCGTTCAAGATTGATAATTCACCAAAGAAATCACCTTCGCGATAGAAGGCGAGATTGCGCTCGTGTCCATCTACACCTGAGAACGCGCGGGCCCGTCCTTTCTCAATGATGTAGAGTGGTCCCGCGTCGTCTCCTTCCCGAATGATTAGCTTGCCCTTTTCAAAGGTGATCGGCTCTAACTTATCGATCACGCTGCGTAACACAGGCGTCGAAAGCCGGCCGAAATTGCTGAATTGATAAAGAAAGCTTTGCAGGGCCCGATTGCGGCCAGTCGTCTCCACATATTGCTTCAACTCAGGCACGCGCTGGACGAGTTGGAGAAAGTCATCGCGATCGATCCGCAGAACGTCGACCGCTGTGCTGCAGCGCACGCTGGCATTCCGTGTTCCACCCTCAGCTAACGCAGCCTCTCCAAAGGAATCGCCGGGCTTTAACACGCCCAATGGAATTTCCTCACCATCCGGTTTGATCTTGAGGGCGCGCGCTCGCCCTTTGGTCAAAACGTAAAACGAATCCGCCGGATCATCCTGCTTTACGATTACGTCCCCGAATTCATAGTGCTCTTCCTGCAAGAGCGGTGCAATCGCGGCGAAATGTTCATCGGAAAGAAAACGGAAAACCGATGAACGCCGCAGAATTTCGCTGTCTTGAACTTTCATTCTTTAGGAGGTGACACGCCGCCGAGCCGGCGTTGCGCATACTTGCTCATAAGCTCAGAGAAATGCCGATTGAGCAGTCGCTTATCGATCCGCGATTTAACGGTCGGGTCGCCCGCGTGCGGCTCGATCTTGTTGATGACACGACACAGTTCAAATCCATCGCCGCGCGCGATTGGTTCGAGCACGTTGCCCGCCGAAACGCTTAGGAATTTCTGCTGGGCACCCACGGGAAGGTCTTCTAACAGAAACTGCAAACGTCGATAAGGGTAACCTCCCTCAGTAGCAACTTCCTCCATTGACATCCCGTCTTGTTGCACGCAAAAGAGCGCTTCCTTGGCGGCATCGTGGGATTCCAACTCGATCACTTCGATTTCGAATTGCGTCAGGGGCAATCGTAAAGCCATCAATTCGTGTTGACGCGCCTCAGGGACAAGCAGCTTATCGCAATGCGTCCGGTATGCTGCCTCGATTGCGAGCATTTCATCCAACCATTTCGAATCACGCCCCAATTTCTTCAGCCAATTCGCCCGTTGTGCTGTTTTAATGCCGTTCCGATGCAAGAATTTCAGCTCTTCCGCCGCAATCGCCTCTGGGGTCGGTTCTTGTCCTGCGCAGCGTGCCGCGAGACGCGCCATTAGATCGCTGGTGATTCGGTCCAAATCTCCGGATAAAATCAATTCCGTCAGGAACGAGCGGCGTAGGTCGGACGACGCGGACTGATATTCCACTTCATCCGGAACGATCTTTTCGCGAATGGCGGTGGCACAATATTGACGAGTAAAATAGTCGCTGAAGTCATCGAAAGTCAGGCCACGATTTGCCAGCCATGCTTCCGTCTCCTCGGCAGTGATCAGATCGTATTCGTAACGAAAAGCTTCTGCTGCACTAGAAATTGCGGATTCGTCCAAATCCAACTCTAGTTCATCCGCGCGTTTTTCCGCTTCGACTTCATCAAGAAATTCTTTCCACTTGACTCCCAGTTCGCCTCTAAAAATGGCTGCATCGATTGCATCACGTGCCGTATATTCCTTTTCTCTGCACGCGCACACTATCAAGTCAAAGCCTGAAGTCGACTCCGTGGTCGCCATTAAAGGCGAGCTTTCTACAGCATTCCGGGAAGAAAGTCGAGTCTCGTCATAAAATATCAGCAACCAACGATTTGACCTCCCAAGGCAGGAAACGCACGGTGTCGCTTCGCATCATGCCGGCTGCTTCACTTCAGGCTCTGCTCACGAAGTCCATTGATTATGCGGGAATGTTTCCGCCCTGCAGTCTTGCGCTCGAGCCTGCCTTGGAAAATCAAGCCCAGTATGTCCGTTCGGGCGACAGTTGGATGCTCGGCGCATTCGTGCTTCCCGTTGAACAATTCGATGCAGCCAGGCAATCGCTTTCGCAATTCGATCCTTCGCATCCGCTCCGCGTGGCTGCGCTCGGGCCCAAAACTGCGAATGCGGATAGATTTCTTGATGCGCTCGATGAAGCAGACGCGGCGATTCGTTCGTTGTCGAGCAACGTCGATCTCGTGTCGATCAGTCATCTGGAAATGCTTTTGCCGCCCGATGTCGAGCTTGGATTATTGGACGAGGCGAGGTCAATCGTCGTTGATTTGCCCGTTTTCTGGGAAGCGCCTCCGGAACGAGCACAACAAATCATCGCGTTGCTGGCCGAACATAACTCCGATGCCGACGTGGCGACCTTCGGTTACAAATTGCGCACCGGCGGAGTGACAGCTGATGCATTTCCTACCTCCGCGAAGATTTCCGAAGCGCTGGTGACGCCGGCCACGCATCAACTCCCGATCAAGTTTACGGCGGGGCTGCATCATCCCATCCGTCAATTTCGCGATGAAGTGAAAACAAAAATGCACGGATTTCTTAATGTGCTCGGCGCCGCGGTGCTAGCAGCAGAGCACCGGTGGGATGCGCATCAAACCTCCATCATGCTGGAAGATGAAAATGCAGATTCGTTTTCGTTTACTGACGATCTTTTCGCGTGGCGCGAATGGAAGATCGATATCGAACGGCTGAAATATCGGCGGAAATTCGTGACGTCGTTCGGCAGTTGCAGCTTTGATGAACCGCGCGAGGATTTGCGCGCGCTGAATTTGTTGTAGGGGAGGGACGCCGCGCTGCGCCGTATGGAAGTTAGGCATCATGCCTGACTCGGCCGGCGGGCTTCTAGCCTGCCGATCATTGATCCGACAGGCAAGATGCCTGTCGGCCGAGACAGCCGGGAAGGCCATCTTCCAGCTGCGGCGCGAGGATTTGCGCGCGCTCGGATTCCTGTAAGGTAGGGGCGGTTCACCTGAACCGCCCGATTCGCGCAAGCAGACACGTGCCGGGCGATTGAGGTCAATCGCCCCTACCATGCCACTGAAATCATTTATTGAAGTCTCATCTGAGTCCCATTTCCCAATCCAAAATCTTCCGTTCGGCGTTTTCCAACCGAGAGAGGGTAAAACGCGCGTGGGCGTTGCCATCGGGGATTTGATTGTGGATCTTTCGATTCTCGAAGAGCTCGGTCATTTTCAGTCAGCAGAGTTTCAGGACCGAAGGGTGTTTTCAGAGGATTCGCTGAATTCATTTCTTGCGCTGGGCCGACCAGCGTGGCGAGGAACGCGCGAAATCCTTCAACATCTTCTGTCGGCTGAGACAGCGACGCTGCGCGATGACACGCGGCTGCGCGAAAAAGTGTTTCACGCACAAAGGGACGTCACGATGAAATTGCCGACGCGCATCGGCAACTACACCGATTTCTATTCGTCATATCATCACGCGCACAACGTCGGCACGATGCTGCGCGGCCCGGAGAACGCGCTAATGCCAAACTGGAAATGGTTGCCGGTCGCGTATCACGGACGCGCCAGCTCGGTTGTCCTCAGTGGGACCGGCGTGCGCCGTCCAAGTGGCCAGACCAAGCCGCCGGACGCTTCGGCTCCGGTTTTCGGTCTGACCAAAAGCCTCGATTACGAAACGGAAATGGCGTTTCTGATTGGTCCTGGCAATTCGTTAGGCGAACCGGTGCCGATCAATCGCGCGATCGATCACATTTTCGGGCTTGTGCTGATGAATGACTGGAGCGCGCGCGACATTCAGGCATG
>Ga0193720_1000019_pt1 | contig 17606 bp, 12 predicted proteins | sample U2s1metaG_FD_143049 | JGI IMG/M metagenome (GOLD analysis project Ga0193720, IMG submission 143049) | Soil microbial communities from a riparian zone of the East river system, Colorado, United States - U2s1 | ecosystem: Environmental > Terrestrial > Soil > Riparian zone | place: USA: East River...
CCAAAACAAGGTCTCGTCTTACGCGCCATTGATCACCAGATTTTGCGCCTTTCGCTCTCTCTTTTGTTAAAGAGAGTTGTTCAAAGCGACGTAGTGGCCAGTAATCCAAAAGAAGAAGGATGACGGGTGCGCTTACCAGCATTGGCTTGGACATGAGCCCGGCTACGAATAGCACAGCAACCGCCAGATAACGCGTTACAGACCGTGCGCGTGTGTAACGAAAGTATGCACCCAGCATGAGTAAAAAGAAGACTGCGCTCAGAACGTCTTTTCGTTCGCTCACCCATGCCACTGACTCAACATGGAGTGGATGAACTGCGAACAATGCTGCCACAGTGGCACTCTTCCACACTGCGCCAGTCATTTGCCACAGCACCCGGAAGAGCAACAGCACCGCAATGGTATGCAAGAGGACGTTGGTCGCATGATGGCCGCCGGCCTTTAAACCGTATAGCTGGCAATCCAGCATGTGCGAAATGGTCGTCAGTGGATGCCAGTTGCGTGCGTGTGGGCTGGTAAAGGCAAGCGCCAGCCCTTTTACTGTCAATCCGGCCTGAATCGCCGGTGCCTTATAGACGTATACGTCGTCGTCGAAGTTAACGAAATCGTATCGCATTGTTTGGCCGAACACGGCCAGGCTGATTGCAATAAGAAACAGGTATATAACGATCGTTATCCGATGACTTCGAACTTTTGGTAATCTGCGGTGGTTCTCGCCAGATTGCCACTTGTTTTTATTCACTGTGGGGAAGAACCGTCAGCTGCCAGGCTAGGATCGCGCAATGGTGTGCCAGTCTGGTAAAGAGCGATGTTACTCTGAAGCTCGGCGGCTAACCCGGAGTTACCCTGGTTAATCGCTAAATCGGCGCCGCGCTGCGCACTTTCGATCGCCTGTGAAAACCGCCCATCCTCTGCATGTGCGGCTGCTAGCACTCGAAAAATCATTGGGATTTTGCCACCTGAGATACGCAGCGCTTTCTCTGCCAGCTCAACTGCGCGGCGTCCGTCTCGGATAGAGTCGTCGGGACACGTTGCGAACACCCAAGCCAGATTGCTCGCAGCATTGCCGTTTTCCGGCTCAATCGCCAGCGCGCCCTGCCACTGCTCAATTGCTTCCCGTATTCGCCGTTGTTGGATGAGAGCTGTTCCAAGAATGTTACGTGCCTCTACGTTCTCGGGTTCTATCTCCAAGAATTTACGATAGTGCACCATTGCCTCTGCTACCCGGCCCTTTTGAAGGAGGGCCTTTGCGAGATTGTTATGGGCCGGGCCATTTTCGGGGCGAAGGTTGATCGCTGCTTGTAACCTGGAAATGGCGTCATCCAGCTTGCCGTTTTGCAAAAAAATTATACCGAGGTTGTTCTCAGCAACATCGTTGTGTTTGGTCACAGCGAGCGCATGGGTGAACAACGTTTCACTATTGCGCCAATAAGATGTTTGGATCGAGGCGCTACAACTTAACGCGGCAACCACGAGCAGCGCAGCAGCGATTAGAAGTACGCGTCGACGGCGCCACGAAGCAGTCAGATCGGCAAAAGCCCAAGTACCAGCAATGTAAAGCCCGATCTGTGGCAGATACGTATATCGATCGGCATGCCCCTGCCATCCTACTTGTACCAACCCGATTACTGGAACAAGCATCCCAAGATACCAGAACCAACCCATGATGAAATACGGCGCTTTCTTTCGCAGAATAACCGCTGCCATGGTGATGCCAATGAGAACGGCCAGGGCAAGGCTGATTTCCCACGCTGACAACCGATTTTCAGGGTGAGGGTAGAATACCGCCAGATTTGCTGGCCAAAACATCTGCCGCACGTAAATCACGTAGCTCACCAGGGCGTTGTTAACTCGTGGCAACATTGGCAATTGTTCAGTCCAACCGATTGCCCCTCGCTGCGCGAAAAAAGTGACAGCGCTTGAAACGGCAGAAAATGCGATGAATGGAATTTTTTCCACGACCAGGCTTAAGAGCTGATGCCCGGGTTGCGATCGCTGATCTGCAATTCTTCCGAGCGGCCAGTAATCCAGAAGTAAGAGCACAAATGGCACCGTCACCAGCATCGGTTTCGACATCAGACCAAGAGCAAACACAAATGCCACTATCACATAGCGCCAGGTCGAGGGTGCGCGCGCGTAATGGATATAGGCGAGCAGAGTTAGCATGAAGAAAACACCGCTAAGCACATCCTTGCGCTCCGCCACCCAGGCCACTGACTCCACATGCAAGGGGTGAATGGCGAACACTGCTGCCACAAACGCGCTCTGCCAAAGCGCACCAGTCATTTGTTGCAGCGCAAGAAAGAGCAAGACCACGGCAATTGTGTGGAAAAGTATATTGCTAAAGTGATGCCCTCCTGCCTTTAACCCGTATAACGAGCAATCCAACATGTGTGTAATCGTCGTCAGCGGATGCCAGTTCTCAGAATGAACATGAGCGAATGCCCAGGCAATACCGGTGATGTTAAGGCCGCTGGTTATCTTGGTATTTTGATAAACATACCGCGGATCATCATAATTAACGAAGTCGTGCCAAAGCGTCTGGCCAAACACCGCCCATGTAAGCACCGCCAGGCAGATGCAAATCCCGGCAGTTAACCACTGTCGGCGGGTTGTTTTGCGAAGAGCAATTGATTGACGATTAATGCGGTGCACGTGCGCGCGCTAAAAATTTCAGCGAAAAAAGCCGGGTCAAGACTTCCGTTTGTAAATCAAAATGTAGTCTTTCAGACTCTGGACCGCCGGCGGTACGTTTCCAAAGAAGTAATCGGTTTCTCTCGGCATAATGTTCACAAAACCGTCGGCGACATAATTTTGCGTCGTGTATTCATTTGCCCAAGTAAAGATCGACGGATCGGAGTCGGGCCGCCGCAACCATGAATAAGACATTGCGACGGAAATCAGGTACTTTGGACGCGCGCTTTCGATCTCGCGCATCATCTCCTGTTGCATCTGCTGCGCGTACTTTTGCGGCTCCATTAAGCTGTAGGTGTAAATGTATCCGGTCGCCGAATGTCGCTGGGCATAAAAATAAACCTGCGGTTCGGAGCCTAATACCGCGATCGTATCATCCGGCCCCGTATGTTCGCGCACGTACTCCGCTATTCTGACGGACTCCAGGAACGGATTCTCGGGATAGATTAATCCACAAGCTTGAATTGGAGAAACGTCGAAAAAGACTTTTTTGTCCCAGAGAACGGGCACACTCAGCATCGCGGCAAGCAATAGCAGCGGCGCGAAACCAACCGGGATCATCCGACCGGCCACAAGATCGGACAGTTTGCTGATTGCAGCGCCGGCAAGCAGTGACACTGCTGGCAGGATCAGGATGAAATAATGAGATCGGAAATAAAACCCCGGGCATAGCGCCAGTGCTGAGAAGAAGAGTAAGCCAATCAAAAAAGCTGTACTGCCACGCAGTCGCTGATCCCATAAACCTGCGACTGCGCCGATTCCAGCCAGTATCCAGAGTGCCCAACTCGCTCCTATGACTTCCTTTGTGCTTCGGAAGAAAATCTCCGGCGCCCGGTTTAGCGGCACGATGCTGCCATATTGTCGTGCGTAGTCGATTGTCCAGAACCAAAACTGCCTAAATACACCAGCGCGCGATAACACTAGACACATAATCCCAAAAGGCAGAATCACGCCGGCGGTGAAGATCAGGATTCGCGGAACAAGTCCTGTTTGCTTCCATCCGCGATGAAGTTCTTTCAAGATGAGATAAATCGCGGCGAAGACAACAAAGAATGCTGCAGGCTGTTTCATTAGCACCGCGAGACCAAACAGCAGTCCGCTCGCGAACAATCGCCCGAATGCACTCCGCCCCGACTCATGAACCTTTAGAATCAGCAGTGTCCCACCGAGCGCGGGCAGCATCACAAAATTCGTCGCGTGAGCAGCCAACCCAAGAACAGATGGACTCACTGAGAGAATAGCATAACAGGTTGCTGCGGCGATTCCTGCCGTCGAATTCATCAGGCGTCGCCCGAGTAGGAAAATAAGCGCAATTGTAGCAGCGTTAACCAGGAGCAAACCCAGGTGAATGCCAAGGATTGTTTGTCCGAAGATTGACATAATCACGGCATAGGCGGCGTAGATTCCTGGCAACTTTATGTTGTAGGCGAGCTTATATGGAGGGATGCCTTGCAGCATTAGTTGGCCGGCGTAAGCGTACTCGCCTTCGTCCCGCTCAAGTGGAATTCCGAGCAGCCGAATCCGGATTGCGAGGACGATACCGAAAACGATTACCGCCAAAGTCCACCACGCCACTCGCAAGGCTTTGTCATCGGTTTTTTGCACTTGAGAGAGGATCTTTTAAATTAGGTGCAGGCGACGGCCATCATTTAACGTGAGATCGCGTCGTCGTCTCAGATAAGACCGCTATTCCACGCTAGCCGGTAGGGCGGGATTGTCACCGCAGCAAACAGCACGCCAAAATACAAGCGCAACCAAGCGCAGAAGATAGGCATTTAGCATTCGTTGTCGCCAGCTGCGCGATCTCGATTGCGATAATCCCGTATCGCGAAGCATGTCGCGGTTTACTCGTGCCAAGCGTTCCGCAACCTGCACGGCATCTGAAACCTCTGGGTACCCCTTCTGATTGAGTGGCATCGTCCTTATCGAACTGAATTGGAATGCCGGCCGGATGGTTTCATGGAAGATGAAACCAATTGTGTTCGCTCGCGAATACCTCGTAGTTGACAATAATTTCCGATATCGAAACAAACAACACGATGGTTGCGAGTACGACCAATGGCAGCGACGCATTGCTGGCTCGATGTAGAAGGCGGATGACGCCATAGGCGTACAACAACGCGAACGGAATGAGCGCGCCGGTGATCAAGCGTCCCGATGTGAAATATGGGTAAGCGCGGGACGGATAAATGCAGTTGCCAAAATCGAACTGAACGGAAAGCAGCGCAAGAAATGCGAGCGCCGCGATGAATGTGAAAGCCGCGAAGAGCAGTGCCTGCCGTTGGAACGTTGATAGCCCGCTGTGCCGTCGTATTCCTGTCATCGCGGCACAGAGCAAGAACAGCGATGAAATTGCGTAAAATTCATCGGCGATGCGCGAACTCAATTCGCGATTCTGCCACATGAGCTCGCCGCGCCAAAACCTTGCGAGTAGGTCGGACCAAAAAATCCATGAGCCCCGCGGAGAGAAAATGGGATGGTGCCACCAATCGGCAAGCGGTTTTCGCGTCCAGGTAAGAAGCGCGATCGCGGTTGTCGACCCAGCGACGTCGCCGAAATGAGCCTTGCTCCAGAGCATCCAGCTGCCGATTGGAATTCCAGCACAAAGAATCATCAGTATCAGCGCAAGAGTTGAGGCGGCGGGCTCTCGCCGCCGCAGCTGCAGCGATTTAGCAATGATCGCGATGATCGCGACTGTGAGCAAAGGCAAGTTAGTCAATTTTGTAAGATACGTTGCTGCGATCGCCAGACCGGTGATTGCGCTCAGCAAGAAGCTCGGTGATTCTGCTCGCAACCATCGCATACCGCAAAGGAGAACGACACCGAAGCAAATCGGGGACAGAACGTCGTTGCTGAGGACGTACAACACATCCTGCGGAATGAAGGCAAGCAGCAGCGGTACGCCTACGCTCAAACCGAGATGCTCGGGCTCAATGGTACGCGCAATCACATAACCGAGCCACACCAGTATCGAGATGAGCAGGGCATTCAGGAAACGAATCCAGTACAACGATTCAATTCCTGTTAGTCCGATGCACTGCCCAAGCCTCCACCAAAAGCCAGCCAACGCGTAATACAGTGGCGGTTGGGAGGATTCCCAATTGATCTCCGTTTGCCAGACAGCCTTTGTCGCCTCAATAACGGGCGCCGCCTCCGCGACAGATTGCTTCCATAAAGGTGGCGGAAATTTTGCGTTCGGAAATTGATCGGGCGTTTGAAGGAATTCCGGCGAAGCATAGCGAACGATCAAGCCGAGAGATTCGTTCGTTAGCACACCGAATGTGCGCGGCAGCCGGCCGGCAGAGTATTGTGTGACAAGGTCGAAATGTAAGTCTTCGTCGCCATTGCTGAAAAAGGGGAAAGCAGCCGCAAAAACAAAAACGCGAAGCGCTGCCGTGAAACATAACAGCAGGATCAGCAACCGTTGGCTACGAAACATTGCAAATATGTTGGCGAGCCTTTTTAACAATGAGCGTGACGTGATGGTTTAATGTTATCCCATCCTGCGACCCGGATTTTCATGACCGCGCACGCCGCTGAAGCTTTCACTGCGAGTGGGTTCAAACACCTTCAATTAAGTAAGCGAATCCGCGGCCACCTCCGCAGGCTCAAGAAAAGAACACTGCAAGACAGGATCGTCACGGCTGCACCCGCATACAGTAGGGGCGGCCGGTAGCGCAGCTCTATCCTATGTTCGCCGCCCTTCAGAGCGATGCCCAGCAGCCCGGCGTCCACTCTAAGCGTGGGTGTGGCCCGGCCATCGCTGAAGGCATGCCAACCCGAATCAAACGGCGTCTGAAACACGACGCTTCCCTGCTGGTCGCTCGGCAAAAGCATCTGGAAGCGACGTGTCGCTCATTTGCTGCTTTAATTCATCTAGAGTTAACTGCGAAAGCTCCGGCTTATCAGCGGCATTTTGCTCCGAGACAACCACAGCATGTAGCAGCGCTTGTGGTTTTGCCCAACTGGGCAGTTGCAGAAACATATCTTCAGGAATGTAATGACTGAATATCAGTCCGAATGGGAGAAACAGCTGGTTGCGGAAGAGGTAAATGTTGCCGAAGCGTCTAACAAATTCGTAGTAATCTGCGGTCTCGAATACTACAGGATTGGTAGTAATTACGTACTTCTCGCACGCGAAAGTCGAGAGCAAAGGATGCCCCACCAAGCCCTGTGACCACTGTGCATCTTCGGCGATGTTGGCGCTCGAAATGGCGTCCACAGCTAGCAGAAACTTGATATAGTTAAGACTGTTAAAGGAGCTGTAAGACAACGTGCCGTAATAGCCAAAAACCATCGCATCGTTGTAGCTGGGGCGCGTCGCAGGTCCCGAGCCCCAGGTCTTAGTGATACGGAAGAAGGCATTATCGCTCGCTTTTATTTCCCGGATGGCGTCGACCGTCTCATCATTAAAGCCGACCCGTTCATTTAATTCTTGTTTTGTAACGGTCGGGCGATTCACAGTTATTCGATCGAAGTGAATTACCTCGATAGCAGCCAACAGTAGAATAATCCATCCCGTGATACTTTGCCGCTTCACGATCTGGCCGGTTATCAGCAGAGTCGCGTATAAAATCAGGAAAATAGCAGCAACCTGCCTGAGCTGATGATTGATAAGCGCCTGTATTTCATTGATCGGCAAGTAGAGAACGCCTAGTAATCCAAGTAAACTCACCACCAAAGTCAAAAGGCCGAAGCTTCGGCGCTCCATGTAGCGCGAGAAAGCTGCCATGCTTAGCGCGATAATTCCGAAAATCGAGAACAATGCAAACGCTCTGAAATAGCCACCCTGAAACCCCCAAAAAAGATATCTGAACCATGGGAACACCACAGGAACAACTATAAAACTTACGAAAAGGCCGTAGAGAATGCGCTGCCGACGAGTAGCCCCGATAAACGCTTGCGGGAGCATGAGTAGAGAAAGCAGCCCACAATAGCTCATCGGCGCCTCGAAATAGTTTACCCAACCCCGAAACTCATCTCCAGTCCCGACCATATCGGTTGAAAATGGTCTCAACGCAGCTGTCACATAGTAAAGAGGCGACTCAAGTTGAAACACGGACGGCATTGGTCCCCAAGTGAAGTTAGCGATCGTACCTGATCCGCGCGGACTATTCAGAATGGAGTACGCACTTCCAAGGCAGATAATGGCGGCTAGACCAACACCCAGGAAAGCGACCGCGGCGAGCTGAGCAGAAACGCCGGACAAGACCCGTGGCTTCCAGCCATATATCTCGACCAGCCGCATCGGCACGTACAAGGAGAGCAACACCGCACTCAAGTAGAGATGAAATACCGTCACCAGGCCGATGAGAGCGACCGCAAGTGGAATGTAAATCCAGCGACCGCGCGAAATCGCTTCTTCAACCGCCAACAACAGAAACGTAAAGCAAACAACTTCGTCTGCGCTGATGATCCAGCAGCCACCCACGCACATGTAAGCGGAGAAAGAGAGCAGGAGCGCACCTGTTAGCGCGGCGCACAGATTGATGCCGCGTAGTTGCAGAAACCGAAAGAACAACAATCCAGCTATCAAAGTCTTAAGCAAATGTTGAAACACAACAGCTCTGGCAATCAGCTCTCTTGGCAGCCAGATCACCGGCTCCCAGATTAAGTTACCTGTAAGATAGAAAAGACTTTGGCCCATCCCCACATAAAAAGACCAGGATGGGAAGCCCTCACGCCGAACGTAATCCGACAGATGGACGAAATAAGGATACGAATCGTTTATAGAATCGGCTCCGACATCTTTGTACAAGAGTACTTTATCGCCCAGGAGGAAGTTGTGAAATACTAGGGCTCCTACCAACAGCAGAACCAATGCAGTCAGAAAAGGAACGAGAAAACGTCCAAAGGCAGCAAGGATACTAACAGGCGGTCCCATGTGCGACTTGTCTGACGTATCGTCGGGGTAATTGTTGCTCATTTTGAACAGAAGAAGAAGAATTCTTCACGAATCCTCGCGTTTTGTAGCAGCCGCCAGCAAGGCTACGCCAAATGGAAGAGAAAGCTTTTTCAACACGGTGCGTTCAAGTGCCATGGTTCTCGCGAAAAGGTAATCGGCGAGACCAGCTGGTTTGCCCGCCGCCGGGAAATCGCGTCCAGTCTTTGACGCGCCTAAAGTGCGGGCCAAAATGGCGAACGGAAAGAGCAATGTGGTCCAGTAGGTTAATCGCTGAATCGTGAAGCTATTCTCCAGCAGCAACGCGCGAATCTCGCTTATCCTGAACCGTCGCGCGGTCATCACCGCGTCGTCATGGGCGCTGTGCAGGAACCCAAAAGCCGGGACATTCACGAGTAACAGCCCACCCGGACGCAGAATGCGATAGAACTCCCGAACCGCGCCCGCGACGTCCTTCACCCATTGGTGATAAAGGACGCTCGAGCAAATCACAGCATCGAATGAGGCGTTGGCGAATGGCAGCGCGCAAATGTCGGCTTGTCGCACGTTGTTCAGACCGCGTTCGTAGCAAAACGAAATGGCTTCCGGCGCCAAATCGACACCGACATTTCTCTCCCCATTTCCGAGCTGCTTCAGAATCGCACCCGTGCCGCAGCCGGCATCGAGGATCGCCTTCTCACGCCAATCAGGCAGTTCTCTTTCCAGAGTATCAAAAATTAGGTGGCGCAGCGCGCGGTACCACCAGTGGGTCTGCTCGACGCGAAACATGATCTCGTATTCAGATGGCTTCACTGAATTACGTTTGCGACACTGAAACACCTATACCGCGTGTTGCCTGCTCGTCAGGCTTTGTCACAAGAAAAGCGTTACCGCTGCAGTTACCAAACAGGCAGCGTTTCATTATTTGCCGGCGGCAATCGATGCTTCTGCTTGGGCACCCACACGTGTCACGTAGCGCACGATGTATTGTGGCGTGCCCGTTTGATCGAGATATAAACGGCCAAGATACTCACCGATCAAACCAAGAATCATGAGCTGGACTCCCGAGAAGAAAACAATACTCGCGAGCACTGTCGGAATGCCCAGTGTCAGGTTCTGGGTGATCCAAATCTTGTCTATCAGAATCAAAACGAGCGCCAGGATGCTCAAACAGGCTACAAACAGACCCACGTAAACCGAAAGTCGCAGCGGTTTGATGGAAAAATTCAAAAACATATTCAGCCACAACTGCACCAACCTCCGAAATGTATAACGCGAAGGTGTGGTAGTATTGGCGCGATGTTCCACTTGCATCTGCCCGATGTTTCGGGTCGTCCGATAGATCAAACCGTCGATGTACGGATACGGGCCGCGATACTTGATGATTTCGTCGACTAGGAATCGGTTCATCACCTTGAAGCTCGAGAGATAAAGGTCTTTTGGTTTGTGCAGCATGAATGTTGCAATCCGGTCGTTGAACCGGCTCCCAGCGTTGCGAAACCATGAATGTTGTTTGTCGATGTAATGGCCATAAACCACATCGTAGTTCTTGCGCTTCAACTCTTGAAGCATCGGCACCATTTCTTCCGGCGGATTCTGACCGTCATCGTCGAGTACCGCGATGTATCGACCGCGCGCATAACTGAGCCCAGCGAGGACGGCGCTGTGCTCGCCAAAATTCCGGCTGAGATGCACGAATATCACATTTTGCGGAAATTTCTCGGCCAGTTTCACGCAAACCATTTCGCTGTCATCCTCGGAGCCGTCATTTACCAAAACAATCTCGAAGGCGTTGGACGCGAAAACCGTTGTGATGCGCTCGACAAGCGGACCGATTGTGCGACTGCCGTTGTAAACTGGGATCACCAACGATACATCAGGCGTTGTTCTCTCCGAGTTCATCACCGTATTCTCAGTTCTGGATAGCGAGTCTGCCGGATTTTGGCAAAAAAAGCGCGAAAAGTTATAGAAAATCTTTTCGTCAGAGACTTACAATCCACCGTGCCTTTGGACGACGAAATTTTTTTCGGATCGGAAGTTCTCGTTAGCGGCGGACTCGGATTCATCGGTTCGTCGCTAGCGCGACGGCTTGTTGGTGTCCGAGCCAAGGTAACACTGGTCGACAGTTTGATTCCTGAATACGGCGGCAACCTCTTCAATATTCATGACATCCGCGACCAGGTGACGGTCGAGCTTACCGACGTGCGTGACGCGTCTGCCATGGCTTCGCTGATTAAGAATCGCGACTTCCTTTTCAATCTCGCGGGCCAAACCAGTCATCTCGATTCGATGACCGATCCGCTGACCGATTTGAACATCAACACTGCCGCCCAGCTTCATATTCTGGAAGCTTGCCGATTGCACAATCGTGACGTGAAAATTGTTTTCGCCAGCACGCGACAGGTTTACGGACGGCCGCGATATTTGCCAGTCGACGAAACGCATCCAGTTAATCCAATTGACGTTAACGGTATCAACAAACTGGCCGGCGAATGGTATCACCTCCTTTACAACAACGTTTACAAAATTCGGGCCTGCGCGTTGCGTTTGACTAACACTTATGGACCTGGCATGCGGGTTAGAGATGCTCGGCAGACGTTTCTTGGGGTTTGGATTCGCAATTTGATCGGAGGCGAAACCATTTACGTTTTTGGCAGTGGAGAGCAGCGGCGCGATTTTAATTATGTCGATGACGTGGTCGAGGCGTTGCTGCTGGCTGCGGCCCGATCAGAATCCGAAGGCGAGGTTTTCAACCTGGGTCACAGCGAACACATCAGCTTGAAGGAGCTGGCGGCGCTGCTCATACGATTGAACGGTAGCGGACATTACGAGTTCGTTCCATTCCGGCCGGATCGCGCAGCCATCGATATTGGCGATTACTACAGCGATTTCCGCAAGATCGATGAGTCCCTCGGTTGGTCTCCGCGGGTATCACTCGAGGAAGGTCTGAGGCAAACACTTGAATATTACCGCAAACATCACGCGCACTACTGGGACTCCACGTTATGATACGGATGAACGATTTCAAATCCGAGCCCGAGGAACTGCAGCGGCAGGAGTTGGCCGCAGTCGAGCGTGTTTTTCGCTCAGGTCAGTTCATTCTTGGAAACGAAGTACAAAAGTTCGAGGAAGCTTGGGCAAGATTTTGCGGCGCGAAATTTTGTGTAGGCCTGGCCAACGGCATGGAAGCGATCGAACTTGGTTTACGCGCGTTGAATATTGGGCCGGGCGACGAAGTCATTACCACACCGATGACCGCCATCGCTACGGTTATTGGTATCATGCACGCCGGGGCGAGCCCGGTTCTCGCGGACATTGATCCCGCAACAGCGCTGCTCGATTTTCGCAGCGTGGAGCGATGTTTAACGCGGCGAACAAAGGCTATTTTGCTGGTCCATTTATACGGACAAATCCGCGGGATGGAGCGTTGGGCGGCACTCTGTGAAAAAGCAAAGATTTATCTCCTTGAGGACTGCGCCCATGCTCATGGTGCTGCTTGGAAGGGACAGCACGCGGGCGGTTTCGGTATGTGGGGCGCTTTTAGTTTTTATCCGACGAAGAATCTCGGTGCTAAAGGAGATGCCGGTGCCCTAATCACCAATTCAGAGGAAATCGACGCGCGAGCAAAATCACTGCGAAACTACGGGACAACCAAACGATACGAACATCCGGAAGTGGGATTAAATAGCCGCCTCGATGAGTTGCAGGCGGCGATTCTTTCCACCCGTCTCAATTTGCTGCGACCATTCAACACGCGACGGCAGGAGATCGCCGAAAAATATTTCGCCGAGATAAAAAATTCACGGCTTCAGCTCTTGTCGGTGCCGATCGCCGCGGAGAATCATGTTTACCATTTATTTCTTGTTCGATGTGCGGAGCGAAATCGGCTGGCGCAATTCTTAAACGAACACCGCATTCAAACACTGATTCATTATCCGCTTCCGGCGCATCTTCAGGGGTGCTGCAAAAACCTTCACACCGATCCGCGCGGTCTTCCGAACGCCGAGTTGCACGCCCTGCAATGTCTTTCTCTTCCATGTCATCCGCAGCTTTGCGATGAAGACGTGGCAATGATTATCTCCACTCTCAATCACTTCGAGTGAAAACGCAGTTGCGCAAGACGGCCGCGGAATTCGCCAAACGATGTCGCAGATAATCGGTCGTTATTTTTGCTCTTCGCGGCTTCGTATCTATTCGTTGGCGCTGATTCTCTGCGCCTTAACGTTTGTAGTTTACCAACCTGCATGGAATGGCGGGTTCGTCTGGGATGACGATGATTACATCATAAAGAACGATCTGCTGACTGCATCCGATGGCTTACGGCGAATTTGGTTTTCGCTGGATTCGCCTTCTCAATATTTCCCCCTGGTTTATACCACCTTTCGGATCGAGCGCGCGCTTTGGGATCTGAATCCTTCCGGCTACCATTGGGTCAACCTCCTGCTTCACGTTGCCAACGCGCTGCTGGTGTGGTGGGTCCTGGTGCGCCTGAACGTGCCGGGCGCGTGGCTCGCCGGAGCGATTTTTGCTCTGCATCCGGTACAGGTGGAATCCGTTGCCTGGATTACCGAACGCAAAAATGTTCTCATGGGCTTTTTCTTTCTCCTGACGCTGCTTGCGTGGATCGGGTTTATTGATGAGCGGACCAAGCGGCCGTGGCGTTTTTATGTGCTGGCCCTGGGCCTTTACGTACTGGCGCTTTCAGCCAAAAGCACCGCCTGTACTTTGCCAGCTGCGTTGCTCTTGATTCTCTGGCTACAGAAAAGGCCGATTACTAAACAGCGTCTGATCCAGATCATACCTTTTGTTATTCTGGGCATCGGCATAGGTCTGCTCGCAGTCTGGTGGGAGCGCTACCATCAGGGCACGAACCGAGTCGTATTTCCTTTTTTGAATCCGATTGATCGAATTCTCGTCGCGAGCCGGGCTGTCTGGTTCTACCTGAACAAGCTTATCTGGCCCACGAATCTGACTTTCATTTATCCAAGATGGAATATCTCGCCGGCGCATCTGCTGGACTACACATGGTTGCTGGCGGGAACTGTATTGTGCGTGGCGATCTACTTCCTGAGGCGATATGTCGGACGCAGCGTCGAGGTCGCGGCCGCATTTTTCGTTATCACGCTCAGCCCGGTGCTTGGGTTCATTATGCTCTTCACTTTTCGATACACGTTCGTGGCGGACCACTACCAGTATCTGGCGTGTATCGGGCCAATCGCGCTCTTTTCGGCAGGCGTAGCTAGTCTGGCCGACGTCTTTAAGCAGCATCGCGCCTTGGTCTTGAGCGCGGCATTATTTGCGGTTGCAAGCCTGGGAGCATTGACGTGGCGGCAAGCCGCGATGTATGGGGACATCGAAACGCTTTGGCGCACCACTCTGGCAAGAAATCCCGAATGCTGGATGGCCCACACGAACCTCGGCCTTGTGCTTCTCCAAAAAGGCCACTTCGATGACGGAATTGCTCATTACCGGGCGGCCTTGCAAATGCAGCCCGATTGGTGGGACGCCGAGTATAATCTGGGCGCCGCTCTGTTAGGCAAAGGCGAAGTGGACGAGGCCATCTTCCATTGCGAACGAGCCGTGGCCATGCAACCCAACGATCCAGATGCTCAGGTTTCTTTGGGTGATGCTCTCCTTCTGAAAAAACGAGTCGAGGAAGCGATCGTTCATTACCAGAAGGCAATGGCGCTGCGGCCTGACTACTTCCTCGCACGTTACGGTCTCGCCCGTGCGTTCGTTGAGAAAGGTGAGCTCGATACTGCCGTCCAGCATTGTCGCGCTGCCCTGTTCATCCGGCCTGACGATGCAGATTGTCACACGCTTCTGGCTGTTGCTTTCGATCAGAAAGGCGAAACGGGCGAAGCGATTTACCATTACGAGAAAGCCGTGCAGATTTCCCCGAAGTCGATTTCTGCTCTAAGTAATCTGGCGTGGCTGCTGGCCACCAGTTCTAACGATGCCCTACGAGACGGTAACAAGGCGGTCAAGCTTGCTGGCGAAGCTAATCAGTTGTTGGGAGGCACTAACCCCATTGTGCTGCGTACATTGGCAGCAGCTTATGCGGAGACTAGGCAATTTGGGAAGGCAATCGAAAGCGCGAAAGCCGCCATACAGCTGGCACGACTGTCTGGCGACAACTCATTAGCCGCGGACGTGGGAGAGCAGCTAGGTTATTATCGGCTCGGCGTGCCGTACCGCGAGACGCGAAGGTAAGGAGTGCATCGGCGTATAGTGGCGTCCCTCGGCGCCAGATTGCTCATCAAAGCTCGTCGCGCAAAATTTCGAAAACAGTTGTGCTGTCCACCACGCCTTGCAGCGCGTCTGTTCCTGGGCCGCTGCCGAACGCGACGACGTCTTCAACCGTGACCAGTGCGGATTTCGTGTAGAACGCCGCCGGCTCGGGCTCTTCCGATTGCTGCGTCTCGGCTGCGTCTTTTTCCGGTATTTTCGCTGGGCCATACGACTTGCTGCCGTGGGGACCGGTTGCCCAAGTGATCCAAGGCTGGCCGGCTGAATTAAAGCCCAGCAACGCGATGCCACTATCTTTGCGAAAAGGAAAGCCATTCAAGCTTAGTCCACCGATTGCCACATCACCGCAGACTACGATCGTGGATCTTGGTCCTCCATAGCTTCGGGCAATGCCGACTGCTCGGTCTAGTTCGACTGTTTGGCTTAGGGTCCTTTCTGCGTTGTTTTCCTGTGCTGCTTTGCGCGTCAGCCCTGCATCGATAACCAGTAGATAGCCGCCCGGATTATATTGAAGTAGTTGGATGGCTCGCCGTACCATATCTGAAAGGCTGGGCTGGTGAGTTCTCTCTTCTACCTGGTTCGTGAATGCGAGATCGCCATCACTGAAAACACCAAAGAGTTTCGGCCGGCGCCACGCGGGGACCGTTTCAAGCTCCGCTCGTGTCCGAACAATATCGAATCCGTTGCCCCGAAGTTCGAGCAACAGGTCGCGATTGTCTTGCCTCTCTCCACCTTTCGTGACCGGAAGAAATTGCGCTCCGCCGCCACCCATTGCGATGTCGATGTTCGCACGATCCACGAACTCAGTCGCGATTTTGTCGAAATCGGTCGATTCGGTCGGGTGCGCGTAAAAGGCCGCGCTGGTGGGATCAGTAAGTCTTGTATCCGTCACCAACCCGGTGGCTCGTCCCCGTTCGTGCGCCAACTCAACGATGCTCTTGATAGGTTTCCCGTCACCATTAATAGCAAGCGCGCGATTGGCCACCCTTTCACCTGTCGCGATTGCGGTTGCGGCAGCCGCCTGATCGGGAGCAGCGAAATCCTTCGAGTAATTCATCATCAAAGCTGCCTGAGGCATCGAGTCTAGGTTCAGGCGCGTTCCCGCGCCCCCGGCGTAAGTACGAGTGGGCGCCAGCCGAGCCGGCGACAGGCCTTCTCCAACAAACAAAATGATTCCAAAGGGCTTGCGAATGACCCAGTGTTGAAAGTAAAGAACCCCGACGCCGGCAAACGCGAGAAGGCAAAAAAGCGCGAGGAATTGATTGCGCCATTTCACGAGGCCGATCTAGGCGCGCGTTGATCCGGTTGTCAACGAAAGAACCGCTTGTCGGCCTTGGCATTCACCAGCAAAGTGCGCGATGTATGGCTGGTCCGGTGATGCTCATCATTCGCGACGGCTGGGGCATCAATCCGGGCGGCGCGGAAAAGCGCAATGAGAATGGAGACGCCACCCTCCTGGCGTCCACTCCTTTTCACGACAAGCTCTACCGGGATTATCCATCTTCTAAATTGAGCGCCAGTGGCGTCGATGTCGGCTTACCGCAGGGACAGATGGGGAACTCGGAAGTTGGTCACCTGAATCTGGGAGCAGGTAGAATCGTTTATCAAGATCTGACGCGAATTAACAAAGCGATCGAAGAGGGCGAACTAACTCGTAACCAAGTTTTACAAGAAACATTCGCAGATGCGCGCGGTCACCGGCTTCACTTGCTGGGCCTGGTTTCCGACGGCGGTGTACACAGCCATTATTTGCACATGATCGCGCTTGCTAACGCCGCCCGTGAAGCAGGTGTAGCCGAAATCTTCGTCCATGCTTTCACCGATGGGCGAGACACGTCACCCATCGGCGGGGCTGGTTTTTTGAGAACCTGCGAAAAGGAACTGGAGAAGAGCGGCGCCAAGATAGTCACCGTGATTGGCCGCTATTTCGCGATGGATCGTGACCGCCGTTGGGACCGCACGAAAAAGGCTTGGGACGCAATCGTTCTGGGTCGGGGTGAGTTCTGCAAATCATCGCCCTCCGCGGCGGTTGAACGACAATACTCACTTGGCAAGACGGATGAGTTTATGCCGCCGCTGATTTTCTCCCACCCAAATGAGCAGCGGGTGCGCGATGGCGACTCAGTTTTGTTTTTCAACTTCCGCGCCGATCGGGCGAGGCAATTATCGCAAGCCTTTTTGCTGAAGGATTTCGACGGCTTCGACCGTGAGGTGTGGCCGCAAGTCCATTTTGTCAGCCTCACGCAATACAACGTCCGCTTCCCGTCCCCGTTCCTTTTTCCACAGCAAGAGCTTGACGGCATTCTGGCTGAGGTCGTGAGCGCTGCAGGCAAATCGCAACTGCGCATCGCGGAGACGGAGAAATACGCGCATGTGACTTACTTTTTTAACGGTGGAATCGAGAAACCGTTTCCGGACGAAGACCGCAAACTGATTCCCTCACCAAAAGTCGCTACCTACGACTTGAAACCCGAGATGAGCGCCTTTGAGGTCACCGATGAAGTGCTCGCGCTCATGGCGAATTACGATCTGATCGTCCTAAACTTCGCCAATCCCGACATGGTTGGCCACACCGGCGTCATTGAGGCGGGAATCAAGGCTGTCGAAACTGTGGAGGAATGCATAGCGCGAATTATTCCAAGGCTTCTTGAGCTGGACGGCAAATGCCTGATCACCGCCGACCACGGAAATTGCGAGCAGATGCGCAATCCCGATGGCTCGCCCAACACGGCGCATACCAGCAACCTTGTGCGTTTCATATACGTCGCCAGAGATGCAGCAA
>Ga0193720_1000023_pt1 | contig 16839 bp, 15 predicted proteins | sample U2s1metaG_FD_143049 | JGI IMG/M metagenome (GOLD analysis project Ga0193720, IMG submission 143049) | Soil microbial communities from a riparian zone of the East river system, Colorado, United States - U2s1 | ecosystem: Environmental > Terrestrial > Soil > Riparian zone | place: USA: East River...
GCTTCTAAAGCGCGCCGCTCGATCCAAGTTGCCCGTGCTGTTGAAGCGCGGGATGGCCGCAACGCTTGAGGAATGGTTGCTCGCAGCCGAGTACATCATGGCTGAGGGGAACTACAACGTGATACTTTGCGAGCGCGGTGTTCGCACATTCGCGCAGCACACGCGTAACACGCTGGATCTCGCCTCGGTGCCGGCGATCCGGCGCATTTCACATTTGCCGGTGATCGTCGATCCGTCACACGGCACCGGTACCGCGTACATGGTCACCCCGCTCGCGCGCGCCGGAATCGCAGTGGGAGCGGACGGCCTCATGATCGAAGTTCACAATCAACCGGAGCTTGCTCTTTCCGATAGCGCGCAGGCTTTAACACTTTCGGAGTACGCGCAGCTCATCGAAGAAGTTCACGCCATTCACCAGCTCACCGCATCGGTATCATGACAGGATTGCGAAGAGAACCTGGTGCGAGTTTAAACCGAGAGGGCAACCACTGTAGCCACGGCCCTGTGGGCCGTCTCGCTAGGGCTAAGCAGCACCTGTGTGGACCGGCCACAGGCCGGTGGCTACAGATTTGTGAAATCGCTGCGAACAACGTCTAAGCGATGCTTCTGCTAATCGACAACTACGACTCTTTTACCTACAACCTCGCGCAGTATTTCGGCGAGCTCGGCTGCGATATTGTGGTCAAACGCAACGACGAAATCTCAATTGATGAAATCGCAGCGCTAGCTCCACAACACATCTGCATTTCTCCTGGCCCCTGCACGCCGCGCGAAGCTGGTATCAGCAAGGAAGTCATCCTGTGCTTCGGTCAGCAGATTCCGGTTCTCGGCGTTTGCCTCGGTCATCAATGCATCGCCGAAGCGTACGGCGGGAACGTCGTCCGCGCTGAGCGCCTGATGCATGGAAAGTCGTGTATGATCAGCCATGACGGCAGCGCGCTTTTTTCAGATTTAGCGAACCCGTTTGAAGCCGGCCGGTACCATTCGCTCGTCGTCGAGCGATGTTCATTTCCCGAGTGTCTCGAAATCACCGCCGAAAGCGACGACGGAGAAATCATGGGACTGCGTCACCGCGAATTCCCGGTGCACGGAGTGCAATTTCATCCCGAATCAGTGCTTACACGAAATGGTAAGAGCATCCTCGCGCGATTCCTTGCTCTCGCATCCAAAACTTCGATACCGCGTCACAAATCACTTCACGTATGAGAGCTCCTATAAACTCCGTGCGTTTCTTGCCTCCTCTCCCCTTGGTGCAAGGGGAGAGGATTGATGTGAGGGGTTCTGAAACAGCGTGGCCACCGAAGCTGCAAACCCTCACCCTACCCTCTCCCTTGGGAAGGGAGAGGCGAATCAAAGCGCTCGATGCACGTAACGGAAGTCGAAAGCGATTCACTAAATGACCGCACAAGTCACTCCATCGCTGGACGAATTCCTGGCACTCGCGAAACACGGCAATGTCATTCCTGTGTTCGCCGAGCTCGTTGGCGATTGCGAAACACCGGTCTCGGCGTTCAAAAAATTTAGTCACGACGGTTACAGCTTCCTTTTTGAATCAACGGAAAAAAATGACGTGTCCGGCCGCTTTTCGTTCGTCGGATTCGAGCCGCGAGTAATTATTCAAGGCTTCGGACGCGACATCCGTCTCGTGCGAGACGGGATTGAAGAACGATTCAGTTCGATTAGCGATCCTCTTGATGAGCTCCGCAAGTTGATGGTGCGGCATCAATTTGTTTCGCGTCCAGAGCTGCCACGGTTCGCCGGCGGCGCCGTCGGGTTCATCGGCTACGAAGTAATTCGGTTGTTCGAGCCAAAAGTTCCCGCCGCACGCAAGGACGACCTGCAACTACCCGATATGCTCTTCATGCTTACCGGTAACATCCTCATATTCGATCATCGGCTGCGCACTTTGAAAATCGTCGTTAACGCCTTTCTCGATGATCGGCCGCCGCAAAAAGTCTATGCGCGCGCTGTGGAATCTGTGGATTCCATTCTACAACAATTGGCCGTGCCGGTGGATTTGCCGCTTGTTCCAATTGCGCCGGATGAAAAACAGCCGATGCCGCGCAGCAACTTCCGCCGTGAAGAGTTTGAGCGCGCAGTTGAACGAGCCAAGGAATACATCCGCGCTGGCGATATTTTCCAAGTCGTTTTGTCGCAACGCTTCGAATCCGATTTCACGGGCGAGCCGCTCGATTTCTATCGCTGCCTTCGTTTCATCAATCCTTCGCCGTACATGTTTTGTCTGAACTTCGGCGACGATTTTGCGCTTGTTGGCAGCTCGCCTGAGATGCACGTCCGATTGACTGGCGACACGGTCGAGATTCGTCCAATTGCGGGGACACGCCCTCGTGGCCTCACTACTGCGCAAGACGAACGAAACGCCGCCGAACTCCTCGCTGATCCGAAGGAGCGCGCGGAACACATCATGCTCGTGGACCTCGCGCGCAATGATGTCGGGCGCGTTGCAGAGTTCGGCTCAGTGCGCGTGACCGAGATGATGGGGATCGAGCGCTACAGCCACGTGATGCACATTGTTTCAAACGTGACGGGGCGTCTGCGCCGGGCTTGCACTGCATTCGATCTGGTGAAGTCGACGTTTCCGGCCGGGACTGTCTCTGGCGCGCCGAAAATCCGCGCGATGCAAATCATTAGCGAACTGGAACAAACCAGACGCGGCTGTTACGCAGGGGCGATCGGCTACTTCGGATTCGATGGGAACATCGATTCGTGCATCGCGTTGCGCTGCGCCGTGTTGAAAAACGGCACGGCATACGTGCAAGCCGGCGCAGGGATCGTCGCTGATTCCGACCCGGCCGCAGAATACGACGAGACCGTCAACAAAGCGCGCGCGATGGCAAAAGCGCTTTCAATGGCGCAGCAAATATAATCGGAATGAGAAAAGGAACGGCAAATCCAAAATCGACCAGGCGGACGACCGGCAGCGATGCCCAATTATCGAAATCTCCGGCACGTGTTCCTGTCGGCCCGCTTCGCTCCTCGGTTGGAAATGACGGAGGTCAGGCAGCTTTGCCTGACTCGGCTGGCAAGCTGCCAGCCTGCCAAGACAGCCTGGCAGGCTATCATCCAACTGATACCGGCGATTTCGAATTGCGCGACGCGACACTCCGTCTGATGCAGCGCAAACATCTCAGCCGCGCAGAAGCCGCAAAGTTGCTTGAATGCCTGCTTAGTCCTGTCACTACAGACGCGCAGATAGCGGCGGCGCTCATCGCTTTAGCGGTTAAAGGCGAAACCGTCGAAGAACTCGCAGGAATGGCCGAAGCGATGCGGCATCGCGCTATTCATTTGAATTCCCGCCATCGCAATTACATCGATACGGCAGGGACTGGATCGAGTGCCGCGAAAACGTTTAACGTTTCAACGGCTGCAAGCTTCGTCATTGCAGGAGGCGGCTTACCCGTGGCGAAACACGGCGCGCGCGCTGCAACGTCGCATTGCGGCAGCGCCGACGTCCTCGAGGCACTCGGCGTTAACACTTCGACGTCTCCGGAAATTATGGAGCGGTGCCTCAATGAGTGCGGGGTTTGCTTTATGTTTGCGCCACTCTTTCATTCGGCAACGGCTCGCGTGGCGAACGTGCGCCGGCAGCTTGGCGTGTCTACCACATTCAATTTGCTCGGTCCGCTAACCAATCCTGCACGAGCGCCCTTTCAACTTCTCGGGGTGTCGCAGCGTTCTCTTGTTGAGCCGATGGCGTCGGCTCTTGTCCTTCTTGGCATCGAACATGCGTGGGTCGTTCACGGCGCTGATGGTCTCGATGAAGTTACAATCACAGGCGAAACTTTTGTCGCGGCGTGCTCCGCGCGCACTGGCGTGAAGACGCTCACGATTTCGCCGGAGGACTTCGGATTACATCGTCAATGCCTTATTGCAGGCAGCGTGCAGGGCCCAACTGAAAATGCCCGGCTAATCCGCGCAATTTTGGCTGGCGAAAAAAACGGCAGCCTGGCTGCGGCGCGCGATTTAGTCATCATCAATGCTGCTGCAGCGCTCCATCTCGCGGGAGTTGCCACGGATCTTCGCAAGGCAGCCAACGTCGCTCGTGAAAGCATCGACAGCGGACGCGCGGCATCGAAGCTGGACGCCCTCATTCGAGAAACAAATCGGAGTTGATAATGACTAACATTCTCTCCGAAATTATCGATTCGAAACGAGAAGTCGTAGCGCGACTTCGAGCCGATCCCGCATCCCAGCACTTTCGCAAGCGCGCATTGGCGATTCGACGCGATGCCACGCCGCACCGTTTCGTGCAAACACTCGAGTCGGAACCACGGCGGCTGAACATTATCGCGGAGTTCAAACGCAAATCGCCGTCAGCTGGAACCATTTCCAGCGATTCATCGGCGACTGAGGTCGCCCGTTGCTACGAGCGCGGGGGCGCCTGCGCCATCTCGGTTTTAACCGACGAAGAATACTTTGGAGGGTCGATTTTCGACCTGACAGCTGTTCGCGCCAGCACCGATCTGCCGATCGTGCGGAAGGATTTTATCATTGATCCGATCCAGATTTATGAAGCTGCTATCGCCGGTGCCGACGCTGTGTTGTTGATTGCAGGGGCGCTCGACGACACCGCGTTAGCCAAATTACGCGCAATCGCCGAGGACGAATTAGCACTGGATGCGCTTACCGAAGTGCATACGTCCGAAGAATTGCGCCGCGCGCTGAATGCCGGCGCCAAAATGATTGGAGTGAACAACCGCAATCTCCAGACGTTTCAAGTTTCATTGGAAACGAGCGAGCGTTTAATCGCCGAAGCGCCGCGAGATCGAATGATGATCAGCGAGAGTGGACTAAAAAGTGCGAAATCCTTGCATCATCTTCAGGCGCTTGGATTCCGCGGCTTCCTCGTAGGTGAAACGCTGATGCGTGCAGCCGACCCTCAAGCGGCCTTGCGCGATCTCATCGCCGGAGCCAAAGATCAGCCGTGCCCGCAAATTAGTTGTAGCCATCGGCCTGTGGCCGGTCCAGCCGGATTCCCGACGGCGCACAGCGCCGTGGCTACAGCCGATCGCTCCAATCCGACACAAATCAAAATCTGCGGCGTTACGAATGTGAACGACGCGAGAATGTGTGCCGAACTTGGCGTGGATATGATTGGCTTCAACTTTTATCCGCAAAGCCCGCGCTACGTTGAACCGGAAGTTGCTAGGCAAATCGTGGAGACGCTGCCGAGCCATGCTGATGCAGTCGGTATTTTCGTTAATGGCGACGCCGATCAAATCCGGAACACCGCAAACGCTGCAGGAGTGCGATGCGTCCAATTGCACGGAGATTTCTCGCCTGACGTCGGGCGGGAACTCGCTCGCGAATTTCGGGTGATTCAAGTGTTTTCCACGCACCAGCAGTTTCGCCCGGAAGACGTGGCGTTGTTTTCCGATTGTGATGTGCTCATCGACGCACATCATCCGGATCTTCGCGGCGGCACCGGCCAGACGTGCGATTGGTCTGCTGCGCGAGCAACATTGCGATTTTCTCGATTTCTCATTCTCTCCGGTGGTTTGAACACCGAAAATGTTGCCGACGCGATCAAAACGGTCACACCAAACGCTGTGGACGTTTGCAGCGGTGTTGAGAGCGCACCCGGTATGAAAAATCACGACGCCGTCAAAAATTTCATCGCTGCCGTGCGCAAGGCCGAACGCTCCCTGACTATGACGTGAATGTATAAGCCACCGAAGAATGTCATTCTGATCCCGCGGTCGCGGGAGAAGAATCTCTGATTTCTCCACCAATGCCTCACGGACGACACTAGAGATATTTCGCTTCGCTCAATATGACAGCCCTATTTAAGCGATGAACGCCATGCAAGAAACGCGAATCACAACAAGTGAGCCGGACGAACAAGGCCATTGGGGTAAATTTGGCGGACGCTACGTTCCAGAAACCTTAGTCGCGCCGCTCAAAGAGTTAACCAACGAGTTCACGCGTGCGCGACACGACAATAATTTCTGGCGTGAGCTCAATTTGCTACTGCGCGATTACGCTGGCCGACCAACACCACTATTTCATGCTCAGCGTTTGTCCACTAACGCGAGCGGAGCGCAAATTTATCTCAAACGCGAAGATCTTTTGCACACAGGCGCGCACAAGATCAATAACGCTTTGGGCCAGGCCCTGCTGGCGCGCCGGATGGGCAAAGCGCGCGTGATTGCCGAGACCGGCGCAGGCCAGCACGGCGTCGCGACGGCAACGGTTTGCGCACTCTTTGGATTACGATGCGTCATCTACATGGGGGCCGAAGATGTACGGCGACAAGCCCTGAACGTTTTTCGAATGCGATTGCTTGGTGCCGAAGTAAGAACCGTAGCCGCCGGCACACGCACCTTGAAGGACGCGATCAACGAGGCGTTGCGGGATTGGGTGACGAACGTGCACGATACTTATTACCTGCTGGGCAGTGCGCTTGGTCCACATCCGTATCCGTTGATGGTGCGCGAGTTTCAGAGCGTGATCGGCCGCGAAGCGCGCGAACAGATTTTGTCTGCGACAGGAAAATTGCCGCGCGCGTTGATTGCGTGCGTCGGCGGCGGCTCAAATGCAATCGGATTGTTTCATCCTTTCATTGGAGACGAACAGGTCAGGCTGATCGGAGTAGAGGCTGGAGGACGCGGCGATTCGTTAGGCGAACACGCCGCCAGATTTCATGATGGATCAGAAAGCGGAGGCGGACGCGTCGGTGTGCTGCAAGGCACGATGTCCTACGTGCTTCAGGACCCGAACGGGCAAATTGCCACGACGCATTCGATTTCAGCCGGGCTCGATTATTCGGCGATTGGGCCTGAGCACGCATTTCTGCACGATAACGGACGAGCCGAATACATCAGATCGAGCGATGCCGAAGCGCTCGAAGGATTTCGGCTTTGCGCAAAACTGGAAGGGATCATTCCCGCGCTCGAAACAGCCCATGCCATTATGCCTGCTATTCGTGTCGCCCGCGAGTTGCCACGAGATGACGCGATCATCGTGAATTCGTCCGGCCGCGGCGACAAGGACGTGCAGCTCGTCGCGGATTTGCAAACGCGATGAGCCGAATCGGCGAAACATTCGCTTCGCTGAAACGTCGTGGACGCGGCGGATTCATCCCATTCATCGTTGCGGGCGACCCCGATCTTGCAACGACTGAGCTTTTGATCATCGAGCTTGCTGCTGCCGGGGCGGATATTATTGAACTAGGCGTTCCCTTCAGTGATCCAGTCGCCGACGGTGAAACGATTCAGCGTGCATCCGAACGCGCGTTGCGCAAAGGAGTGACCGTGCGCGACGCGCTCAAGTGCGCGCGAAACGTGAGGCAGCACATCGATGTGCCGATCGTTCTCTTCAGCTATTTCAATCCACTCTTGCAATTGGGAGAAGAACAGTTGGCTGTGGCGGCGAACGAAGCTGGGATCGATGCTGTGCTTGTGACAGATCTGATTCCCGAGGAAGCAAAGTCGTGGACGCAGACATTGCTTGGAAACGGACTCGATCCGATTTTTTTAGTCGCCCCGACTACGTCCGACGAACGGCTCGCGCAGATCGCGCAGCAAGCGCGCGGATTTATCTACGCCGTGTCGCGCGCTGGCGTAACAGGCGCGCACGATCAAATGACGCGCGATGCTGAAGCTTTGGTCAACCGCGTGCGCGCCGTCAGCGATTTGCCCGTTGCAGTCGGATTCGGAATCTCGACTCCGGAACAAGTGCGTTCGGTGTGGCGGTTCGCGGACGCGGCCGTAGTCGGCAGCGCGATCGTGCGCGAAATTGAAAATCTCCGTGATTCCCCAGACTTCGTGAAGCGCGTCGGCGAATTCGCGCGATCGCTCATTGCGCCTGCGCACTAGCGGTCATTTGTTCCTGAATCAGGCTGGCTGGCTCAAGAGCATGTCCGCAAAAAGCGAATTACTGCACCCGATTTATCTTTCCGAGGCGTTTCGAATCAAGCCGCCATCACGGGCTCATGCTGAAGCAATCGCCATGGAACTTGCTGGCTCAATTTTCGCTGTCTCGCGAACGCGATGTCGCTAACATCATAGCCTGATGAGTGTGCAAGATTCTGACGCCACGATGGCTGTATTCCTCGACCTGGAAAACATCGCGCTGGGCGCGCATGACGCGGACTTTCCCGCGTTCGATATCAGCAAGGTGCTTGAGCGTCTGCTGCTCAAGGGCCAAATCGTGGTCAAGAAAGCCTACTGCGATTTTGAGCGCTACAAGACGTTTAAGCGGGGGCTGCACGAAGCGGCGTTCGAGCTCATCGAGATCCCGCATGTGCGCCAGTCCGGCAAAAACTCCGCCGACATCCGCATGGTCGTCGATGCGCTCGATCTCTGTTACACCAAGAGTCACGTCGACACCTTCGTCATTATTAGCGGCGATTCGGACTTTTCGCCGCTCGTCAGCAAATTGCGCGAGAACGACAAGACGGTCATCGGCGTCGGCGTTAAAAAGTCCACGTCCGATCTATTCATCAGCAACTGCGACGAATTCATCTATTACGACGATCTCGTGCGTGCGGAGCCAACAAAGAAACGTCCGAGCGTTGCCGCCACCGCGCAAGCAGCGAAAACCGGTAAAGATCATCGACCCTCAATCGACGGAGCGCTCGATCTTCTGAGGAAAACCCTGGAAGCGCTGCGCGCCGAGCGAGGCGAGGATTATCCGATCCGCGGTTCACTAATGAAACAGGCGATGAAACGTCAGAACCCCGGTTTCAACGAGCGAGCGCACGGGTTCCGTGCCTTCAACGAACTGCTCCTCGAAGCGCAAAAGCGTGGGCTGCTAAAGCTGGAGCGCGACAAACAAGTCGGTACCTACATCGTCCACGCGAGCGAGTAACCAGGCGCCTACTGACTGCCGACGTTCGATTCATCCACCAGCACGAACACTCTGGCACGAGAGTGAATATCTGAATCTTTCTTTGGCACTTGGAAACGAATCAACTACACCCGCGCGGTTTTAGCGCGCTGGTTGGACGATCCCGTGTTTCTCGGCCCAGTCCCAAAGCGCGGCGAACTCTGCCGGAGGCTGTTTGAGCGTTCGTCCGAAATGCGCACGGTGTTCCGTTAGCATCTTTCCAAACGTCATTCCGTCAGCTCCGGCACGATTCGGATCGGCGCCGCGCTCGAGCAAGGTCAGCGCATCCGCGTAAGCTAGGCTGTCATCGAGTCCCATTTTCGTGCGATAAAGAAGCAGCGTATAACCGGCATCACTCGACTCACTCTTGGGCATTGCTGAATTCACGTCAGCTCCGCGGTTCAGAAGCAGATCAAGTCGCGATCGCGCCTGATTTTGGTAATAACCCAAATACCAATTCATGATGATCATGGGCCGTCCGAACTCGTCGTGAGCGTTCGCGTTTCCACCGGCCTCCAACATTGCGCGGAGAACGGGTTCCGACGCATGCACCGCGTTGGCCATCGCGAAGGAGTCCGGCTTGCCGTTGGTGTAGTTCGGATCAGCACCGAGCGAAAGCAAAGTTCTAACCGCCTCCACCAATTCCGGCCGCTGCCACGATTCCGTCACGGCGAAATAGAGTAACGTCGCGCCCTCCCGTCCGGATGCCTGCAAATCTGGAACGGCCTTCGCAGCCGAGCGGATCGCGTCCTGATCATTCGCTGAAATTGCCTGCGCGACGGCTTGGAGTGCCGGCTGATTGCCAAAGTAATATCTCCCGGAGCGAATCTCCGCCTCCATCTGGCGGCGATGCACATCACCTTTTTCCAGATCAATCCAAAACGCTGCGATCAACCCAAGCGGAAGCCCGAGACAAAGAATCAGAGCCGCGAGGATCAACCAGCCTCGCCATTTGTTAGCGAAAAACGTCGCGACAGCGGCTACAGCGCCGATCATCAGGAACAAGGCGCCGAACACGATGTAGGCAAGGCCTAGCGAAGCCGCTTCGCGGAAACCGCCCAGCGCGCCTGTGACAGTGAGAACACCTACCACACCGTAGGCGCCGGCAGCGAGCCACAGAACGACTTGGAAGATCTTCAAGATCATGATCGCTGTTTTATCAGCCGCGGCGATTTGCACAAGGAAGCCGGCGCCTGCGTTTCCCGTTTTGGCTTTGTCGGTCAACATTGTCACGATCGCCGCCGCTGCGGCAATGGCCATCGTCCCGATCGCCTTTTTCGCAATCGCGCCCAATAATTTTTGCCGCGAGTTAACCCGGTAATTCCAATTCCGCGGGTGCTAGCAAACGATCCTTGTTAGCCCTCCATCGTAAGCCGCTTACGATGCATGAGGGGTTGCTGCCTGCCACGCAGCCTGCTCGCGAACTCTTTCGCGGTAGTCTTCGGGTACAATCGGACGAAGGCGGGTAGTGGCGGGTTGTTGTGGCGACCGCCAAGCCGATGAACGTCGCATTGGCTTGGCTGCTTCAACGTTCGCCGAACATTCTGCTCATTCCCGGAACATCATCAGAACTCGAACGCGGGCTCGGCGACTTTGAGCCAGGCGACATCGTCCGGCTGAATTTCTAGATGCGCCGGCAAATCGTGAAGGAGCCGCATTTGGTCGCACATATCCAAGTGCTCGATTGCTTGGCTGATTTCCTGAACTGTGCTCACAATTAGAATTTAGCCCAAAATTTTCCCGATGAGAAGAGGGAAGAAAGGATCAAGGAAGAATGGAGAAACTGGGAGAAGCGACATAGAAGGTAAAACTGTGAGGCTAACAGCGAGCGATTGCGGGAGTGAGCGAGCTTCAATTAAGATGGATGAAGTGGGCCAAGGGAGCAGGTCAGACGACCGGGATCACCGATCCCGGCTACAACTCTCACGGGACGACCGGGATCATCGGTCCCTGCTATAGGGCTTATTTTTGAAGAGCGCGATAAGGCCGGAAATGGCGAGCGCCACTGCAGCCAAGGCAAGCAGAGCGCGATGTTCGCTCGTCCATAATTGAGGACTCCAGTTGCGGGCCCGCGCGTCGAAGGCGCCGTGCGCGCCGTGGTCGCCGGGCACCGGTTGCCATAAATTGTCGGGCCGATTCAGATTTTCGGGGCCGTCGTGTTGCTGCGAATCGTATCCGGTGCGGGCCAGATAGTGGTCGAGGAAGCCCGGTGCGATTTTGTTTGCAACGATCGCTTTCACCGATGGCATGCCAACGTAAAATTCGCGCCGCGGATTAAGCGCAGCGAAATAAATTGCTTCCGCAGCAACTTCCGGTTGAAAAATCGGTGGGACCGGTTGCGCTTTTCTCGCCAAACGGCTTTTGAGCCAGCCAAATTGCGGCGTGTTGAGCGCCGGTAATTGCACCATGGTCAGACGCACATGGCTTTTGTCGTGGAGAAGTTCGCAACGAAGCGAATCGCAGAAGCCTTGAACAGCGTGTTTTGCGGCGCAATACGCGCTTTGCAGCGGAATGCCGCGGTACGCGAGCGCGCTGCCGACTTGCACGATCACGCCACGATCGCGAGAAAGCATCCGTTTCAGCGCGGCAAGTGTCCCGTAAACTAACCGAGGTAAGTCACTTCGGTCACACGCCGAAATTCTTCCGGCGTCATTTCCTTGATCGGCGAAAAGACCGAAGTCATCGCGTTGTTGATCCAGATGTCGATCTTGCCTAATTCAGCTTCGATCTGAGCAGCAGCTGCCTCGACTTTGTCGGCGTCGGCAACATCCACGGGAATGACGAGCGCTTTTCCGCCTAGCTTCTCGACGTCTCTCCGTGCGCCTTCCAATCCATCAATGCCGCGCGCAAGCAGTCCGATGCGCGCGCCTTCTTTTGCAAATCTCTGCGCGGTTGCGCGACCAACTCCGGCCGACGCACCTGTGATTACGACAACTTCTGCACGCGCACTCATTTCGTCTGAAAGACACCCTCACCTCAATTCTCTCAACACTCCGCCACTCGCGATCTCGATCGGGAGGCGGACGCGAAGCGCCGGGTGAGGGTGTTCTCTATTTTTCTTCCTTCATCTTGAGGTAAACGCGCTGAAGGAAATCCGACGCCGCTACGCTGGCTAAAATTCCGGCGAAAAATCGCGTCGTGCGAGGCGCAAACACGAAGCCGAACGCGAGCGCAGCCGCAGACCATGGCCCCATGCAATATGGACATGAAATCAGGTTGCCGATTCCGCGCTGGATTCCGCGGCCCCGCGGCTCCTCCTCCACTTCGCCCGCGCCGGCGCTGCAAATGTAATCCACGAACGGTGCGCGCAGAACGCCGGTTATCCTGTCTTTCGCGATGATGCGGCTCAGTTTGTGAGTGGCTATTCCCAATAGCGCCAGATCAAGCAAGCTGAACCTCTTCGGCAGCCGGTCCTGTCGCACTGCCGCGCGTGTCAGCACGGCCACAGTTGTTATGTAAAAAGTAAGTAACGCGGCGTATTCAGCCAACAATTGCTCGTCGCACTCCTCTTTTTCTGCTGTCCGTTCGCCGTACTTTTCGATGGAAAAATCGGCCTCAGCTCCGCGGGATGATCGATCCATATACTTAGATCGGAAACTTCTCGGCATCTGCGCGTGGAAGACAGCCTGCCAGGCTGTCTCGGCAGGCAGGCTGCTAGCCTACAGTCGCCATTGCGTTATCATCGACAGGCTGGCAGCCTGTCGGCCGAGACAGGCAAGCTGCCTGTCTTCCGTCGATGGCTCAATTTGGTTGGAAAAACCGGCTCAATCTTCTACTGCATGGTCCGTGGCGGATGAGTACGACGCTGTTGTGGTTGGTTCCGGGCCAAACGGCCTCGCGGCTGCGATCACGCTGGCACGCGCGGGATGTTCCGTTCTCGTTTGTGAGGCGAACGCGATAATCGGAGGCGGTGCGCGCTCGGCCGAATTAACACTGCCGGGATTTTTGCACGACGTCTGTTCGGCGGTCCATCCGCTGGCGGCTGGCTCGCCATTTTTCAAAACGCTTCCGCTGGAACGAGTCGGACTCGAATGGATTCAACCGGACATCCCGCTGGCACATCCACTCGGTGACGGTTTGGCGGCCTGCCTCTATCGAGATGTCGATCTTACAGCCGACCAACTTCCCGGCGATTCGCGCGCGTATCGGCGCCTGATGAAGCCGCTCGCGCGCAACTGGGAAAAACTGGCGAATGAGTTTCTGCAGCCGATGCTGCATTTGCCACGACATCCAATCGCTCTGGCACGATTTGGAATCCCCGCGATCTGTCCAACAACTTTCCTGGCGAAAGGCTTATTTCGCCATGAGCCAGCCCGCGCGTTGTTTGCCGGCATAGCTGCGCACTCATTTCTTCCGTTGGAGGCGCCCGTTTCTTCTGCATTTGCGCTGGTCCTTGGCCTCGCGGGACACACTGTTGGCTGGCCAATTCCGCGCGGCGGATCGCAGCGAATCGCAAACGCACTCGCCGCTTATCTCCGTGAACTCGGCGGGAAGATCGAGGTGAATCGGCGAGTCGATAATCTGAGTGATCTCCCGAAATCACGCGCAATTCTTATGGACGTTTCTGTTTGGCAATTCTTGCGAATCGCTGGCCAGCGATTGCCGTCCCGGTATCGCCGCCGATTGGAATCGTTTCGGCACGCGCCAGGGATTTTCAAAATCGACTATGCCTTAAATGGTCCGATTCCGTGGAAAGCCGAAGCATGCCGCCGCGCCGGCACAATTCATCTCGGAGGCAGCATCGATGAAATCGCCGCAGCTGAGCGCGACGTTTCGCGCGGGAAAATTTCCGAACGTCCGTTTGTGCTGGTCGCGCAGCAGAGTCTTTTTGACGAAACTCGCGCCCCGCGCGGGCACCACACGCTTTGGGCGTACTGCCATGTTCCATTCGACTGCGAGATTGACATGTCGGAGCGCATTGAGTCTCAGATCGAGCGGTTCGCTCCCGGTTTTCGCGATTGCATCCTCGCCCGCCACAAAATGGGTGCCGCTGATCTCGAGAAATCGAATCCAAATCTGGCAGGCGGCGACATCAACGGCGGAGCAGCAAATCTGACACAGTTGATTGCGCGACCAGTCCTTAGTCCTACGCCGTACCGTACGCCATTGCGGGGCGTTTATTTGTGTTCGGCTTCCACTCCGCCGGGTGGCGGCGTCCACGGCATGTGCGGGTATCATGCCGCGCGCACCGCGTTGCACGATCATTTCTCTATGGGCAAATCGGCCACATGAGCAATCCCGCTGGTAGATACGACCGGCAAACCTTTGAAACCCGTCTATAGATTGATGGGAGACCCGCGAAACGTCGCACACGCTAAGAAAGTCACTCAAGAGAAGCAGCATAAAGCCAAGGCTGCTCAAAAGACTCGTGCGCCCCAGCCAGCCAGGAAGGCGCAAATTGAGCAAACGAAACCGGGTGCAACTGAGGAAAGCGCCGCACCAAAGCAGCAGGCTGAAAAGCCGCCTCACCCATCAGATTCCGCACAATCCGAGAAATCGCATGCGGTTCTTTCCAAGCTTAAGGAGTTGGAGTTTCATTCGCGGGCGAACATTGAAAAGCTCGCCGAGCTCAGCTTAACGATCGAAGAAGAGCTGAAGCAAAAAGCTTTCGCCGAAGCAATCGGAGCGGTGTATGCGGCGCAGGACGCCTTTCAATCCAAGATCGTGAAATTGATCGAGGATTACGAAGCGGAGTGCGCTCGCTTGTCCGGCTCTGCCTGACATACGGCGCTAATCGGGCTGCGAGTTCATTTTTTTGCAACTTTTCCGCGCCAAAAGGACTCAGTTTCGAACAATATTGAAAGGGCAACAGTCAAAAATTAACAACCATGAAAACAACTAAATTAATCACGACGATGGCGGTGAGCGCTGGGCTGGCGTTCGGCGTTACCGCGCAAGCTGGAGAAAAGAAACACGAAGAACAAAGCATCAACAGCTCTGAGGTCCCTGCTGCGGTGCAATCGGCTGCCCAGGCGCAGGCCCAAGGCGGAACAATTGTCCGCTGGGAGAAAGAGGGCGCCAACTTTGAAGCCGTCATCGAGAAGAATGGCAAGAAGATTGGCGTCGAAATGGATGCGACTGGGAAAGTGCTGAGCAAACACGACGAAGCCAAAGAGCACAAGGAAGGCGCGAAATACTAATCGCCAGGTGGATCGCGTTATCGCAAACGCGATGTTAATCGAAGCGCGGCGAAGGCGGATTATTTCAACATCGTCTTCGCTGCCTTCGCTTGTCGCCAAAGCCACTGTAGCCACCGCCCTGTGGGCGGTCCTCCCGGTGTGGAAAGCGGCAGTGACTACGACCGGCCACAGGCCGGTGGCTACAGTCACGCGAGCGCGCGAACGGTCGAGTAAATTACTCCGCCGAGCATTGCTCCTAAAGCCACCAGAGCAACATCCCGCTTCAGAAATGCGATCAGAAGAAAGGCAACCAACGCGATACCGACAGTGGGCCAGTCAATGAGCGCTTCGGGAATTAGATCGAGCGACACGACTGCGATAATACCAACAACTGCGGCACTCACGCCCGCCAGGAACGCCTGAATCCTGCGATTCTCCCGAACTTTTTCGACGTAATGCGCACCAGTAATCACAAAAATAAACGAGGGTAAAAAAACAAAGAATGTAGCCAGAATTGCTCCAATAACCCCACTCGCGATATATCCAACGAATGTAGTAAACAACATGAATGGGCCCGGCGTTGCCACGCTAAGGGCAACGCCGTCCAGCAACTGGCCATCTGAAAGCCAATGATATTGTGCAACGGCGCCGCGCTGCACGAAAACAAGCGACGCATAGGCGCCGCCAAAACTTAGTAGTCCGGTTTTCAGAAACAGCCATGCGACTTGAAATAATCGCGAATCGCCAAAAGGAACTAGCACACCGATTCCGCCGATCATTGCCGGTAATGTCGGCGCAGTTTTTTTGAGCAGTGCCCAGCCTTGATCAACAATCAGGTTCAAAACACCCGCTATTAAGAGAATCAGCAGGAAATTAATTCCGGCGAACCGCATGCCCGCGAATGCGCCGACAAGCAGGACTGCCAGGAAAAAATTCCGAATGGCAGCGCGACCGAGTTTGATGATGCCGGCCGCGATTATGCCGAGGACGGCAGGCTTAAGAACATAGAGCGCGTCCATAACCTGCGGCAGTTTGCCGTATTTCACGTAGAGCCAACTGAGAACGATCATCACTACTGCGCCCGGCAAAATGAAAGTGAGGCCAGCCAGGATGCCGCCCCACACTTTCCTTTTCAGATATCCGACATAGATCGCAAGTTGCAGTGCTTCAGGCCCAGGAAGCATGTGGCAGAAAGCCATGATCTTAACGAACCGGTCTTTGGATAACCACTGGCGCTTCTCGACCATGTGATTGAACATCATCGTGATCTGCGCGACCGGCCCGCCGATATTGACGAAGCCGAGAAACAAAAAATAGAGAAACACTTTGCGCCACGACGGCATTTGGTCGGCAGATTCTCTGCGATCCTGATTAGGCATGGCTGAAAAAGCCTGTTCTTCTGGTCGATCTTCGCCTGTCTGGGACTATTGTCCTAAACAAAACCGCATCCGTGTTCTTCCAGGCGCGGAAACCGATTAATTATCGACAGGAAGCTATGAAACGAAGCCTTATTGCTAGCGTAATCTTTAGCGCGCTTGCTCACGTCCTTTTAGCGGCCGGACTGGATATAGCGCGCATCGACGAGATCACCGGGCTCAAAGGAAAGTTCAATGAGAAAGAAGGCGTTTATAAAGTCACTTTCCCGCGCAATGACGTGAAAGTCGTTGTGGACGGTTGGACGATGCCGCCGTTCATGGGACTTGGTACTTGGGCAGCATTCACGGCGACGCCAAATGGCGCGATCGTGATGGGCGACACCGTTTTATTCGAAGACGAAGTGAATTCCGTGATGTCCGCTGCGCTCGACAATGGCCTAAACGTCACCGCGCTCCATAACCATTTCTTCTTCGATCATCCAAAGGTTTACTTC
>Ga0193720_1000025_pt1 | contig 16149 bp, 17 predicted proteins | sample U2s1metaG_FD_143049 | JGI IMG/M metagenome (GOLD analysis project Ga0193720, IMG submission 143049) | Soil microbial communities from a riparian zone of the East river system, Colorado, United States - U2s1 | ecosystem: Environmental > Terrestrial > Soil > Riparian zone | place: USA: East River...
TTATTCATCTCGTTTTGTGTATTGCAGACGTTGTAGTCGCATCTCTGTGAGACGCACCTGCCGTGGAGTGTAAACCTGTCATCGCCACGCTTCGCACAGCGAAGCGGCTACAGCCGTGCTGGAGCGAAAGCACAAGTTCTCGCTTTACCAGCATCACGGGAACCGGCGCCCGCCGCCGGAAAATGGATTCGCTGGCGGAGATGCCGCCGGAGATTTGGAGGTCAACTCGGCGGTAACGACGCGGTCGCCTTCTTTCAATCCTTCGATGACTTCAGTCACCACACCGTCGCTGATTCCTGTTTTAATCTGCACCGGTTGCGGTTGGCTGCCGGACACGACGTAGACTGTACGCTCGCTTGCTCGCTGCTCGCGTCGGGCGCCACCTCGCTCGCCACCAGGCGCCGCCGATCTCGCTCTTACCTCGCTGGGCGTTGCTTCCGCCGGCCGATATCGCAGCGCCGCGTTTTTGATCTGCAGCACGTTGTCTTTATGCGCAATAATGATTGAAACGTTGGCTGTCATTCCGGGCTTCAATTTCAAATCAGGATTGCTTACGCCGATGACCGTGTCGTAGGTCACCACGTTTTGCACCGTGATGGGCGCGTTTCGCACTTGTACGACTTTGCCGTGGAACGTGCGCATCGGGAAGGCGTCCACCGTGAAATCGACATCCTGCCCCACCTCCAAAACGCCCACGTCCGCCTCGGCCACATTCGAGTCGATCTGCATTTTGGCGAGGTCATTGGCGATTTGGAAAATGACTGGTGCCTGCAAACTGGCGGCGACGGTCTGGCCAACATCGACGTTGCGCGAGATCACGACGCCATCGATCGGCGATGTGATCGTGCAATGCTCAAGATCCGCTTTCGCCTTGTCCAACGCGCCTTGTTTGATTTTCACAGTGGCTTCGGCTTGATGAAGATTTGCCATGGCCTGATCGAGGTCGGCTTGAGAGGAGGTCTTTCTCGCGAAGAGATCCTGTGTGCGTTTCGCGTTTACCCTTGCGAGCTCCAACGCCGCCTGTGTGCTAGCTAGATCACCCTCCGCCTGAGTCACCGTTGCCTGAAAGAGCGCGGGATCGATTTGCGCGACCACCTGGCCGGCTTTGACTTGAGAATTAAAATCGACAAACAACTTTGCGATATTCCCCGAGACCTGGCTGCCCACCTGCACGTTCACTACGGGATTGAGCGTGCCCGTCGCAGTCACTGCCTGTGTAATCGGGCCGCGCGTGACAGTTGCAGTCTGATAATTTGCACCGCCGCCGGTGTGGCATTGGCGCACCACCGAGGCGACAATCAGCAGCACGATGAGGAGTGCGATCCACCGGAGAAAACGTTTCATTCAAGTGGCGGTTGACTGCGCCTATAACTAGGAGACAGGAAAAAGCGGTGCGGCGTTACATCGAAATCTACTTCATCATGCTCCGCAACTCGCTCATTCGCGAGTTGAGTTTCAAGGCCAATTTTCTCCTGTGGATGATCGTCGAAGTTCTGTGGTTCTGCGGACAAATCGTTTTTTTTAGCATCATCTTCGGCAATGTGGATCGGATTGGTGACTGGACAAAATGGGAGGTGGTGCTGTTGGTGGGCACGCACCAGATGATCGCACAACTTTTCCAGGCGTTCTTTTTCGTGAACGTCGCAAACATTCCAGAGCTCGTGCGCACGGGGAAATTGGACTCCGTTCTGGTCTTGCCGATCGACAGCCAGTTCGCAGTCTCCACGAAACAGTTCGGGCTCGACAGCATCGTAAACGCGGCGCTCGGGGGCGCGGTGGTTTGCATATCGTTGTCCCGGTTGGGAGTAGTGCCCAGTCCAACATCCATCCTGCTTTACGTGACCGCGCTCGGATTCGGGATTGCAGTGCATTATTCCATTATGCTCGGCCTGGCGGCGGTGAGCTTCTGGATCGTACGCGCCCAGGGTCTGGTTTACGGTTACTTTAATTTTCTGAATATCGCGCGTTATCCGGACGCGATTTTTCCATGGCTATTTCGCCTGATCTTTGGCTGGATCATCCCGGTAGTGATCATCGCGAACATCCCCGCACGACTGCTGATCAAATCGCTGGGGCAACCGCTTCCGTTGATGCTCCACCTGGTTGTCGCATCGACCCTTGTGTTTTGGCTGTCCCGTGTCTTTTGGAAATTTGCCCTGCGGCATTACTCCAGCGCCAGCTCCTAAAACAGCCATCTTGAACATTTAGTCGTCTGAGCATCTTGCCCGAAAGACATAATGCAGACCGACAGCCTGCATGACGCAACAGGCGCGGATGCCTGTGTTACGAAATCTCCGCTTGCGCGGTCAGGGAAATGTTCTTAATTAAGCGTCCATTTTCCCGGCGCCAGTCGATTAGATGGCGCTTACATCCATGGCAAAACGACTGAAAAAGAAAAAAAGTTCTGCAAAGAAATCGGCCGCGCGGAAGCCGCGAGCGGCGCGCAAGGCTCCCGCCAAGAAGGCCCGCCTTCGGAAGGCTACGTCGCGGCAGGCGGCCTCAAAAAGGAGCGCGCGTGGCACACAAACCGTGCGGCGTTCGCCGAAATCCAGACGACAGACCACAGAGTCGCCTGCGATTCTGTTGGGTCTGAATCATAGCGAGAAGAAACTGGATCCGTTCACCCGCAAGCAAAAACAAAAACTCCTCGAGCTTCGCGATGCAATGGTGGATTCGATGGCAGGCGTGGCCCAGGGCACGCTTCGCTCCCGAGCTGAAGGCAGCGAAGCTTCGGCATTTGGCATGCACCAGGCCGACGCCGGGTCCGACGCGTACGATCGCGATTTTGCGTTGAGCTTACTTTCGCAGGAGCAGGACGCGCTTTACGAAATCGACGAGGCGCTCAAGCGGATCGAGATGGGGACCTACGGAAAGTGCGAAATGTCTGGCAAACCCATCCCGCATGCGCGACTCGAAGCAATTCCGTTCGCGCGCTTCACTGTTGAATGCCAATCACAGCTCGAAAAACAAAGTAAAGCTTCGCGGGTCCGTCATTCAGTCACCTCGTTATTTGGATTGACTGACGAGGAAGGCGGCGAAACCGAGGAAGAGGAAGTCACGCCCACTGAAGTTAAGGAGTAACACGAATGGCGCAGGAAATTATCACTCTTGAATGCACCGAAGCGAAAGCTCTGGGCAAACCCACCTCGCGTTACATGACGACGCGAAATAAAAAAAGTCCGCGTACGCCGAACCGCCTGGAGAAAAAGAAATACAATCCTTTTTTGCGGCGACACACGTTGCACCGCGAAACTAAGTAGCCACCAATGCAGCCAAAAACGCCAAAGCGCCGTTCCGCGTTCCGTCGCGCCAATCGACCAATGCCACGGCGTCGGATCGATATTGCGCTCGAAGCAATCGATTACAAAAATCCTGATCTCCTGAAAAAATTTGTCACTGAAAGCGGCAAGATTCTTCCTCGCCGTGTGACAGGAATGCCAGCATACATGCACCGCAAAATCACGCGTGAGATCAAGCGCAGCCGATCGGTGTTGTTGATGAAGTAATTGCGCCGCGGTTTCCTGTAGCCGCGTTTCTGTGAAACGCGCCTCCCGTGGGTCGCAAACAGCTTACTGATGCGCTTCGCACAGCGAAGCGGCTACAAACTTTTCGTTTTTTCGCCCTGCTCGATGAGCTTCCAGAACTCGCGCGTCTCACCGAGCTGCGCATCCTCCGACACAGGCAGTTTGCTTCGAAAAAGAAAATCGCGAAACGTGTTCTTGTGTAATACGCGGTGGACCTTAATTCCCTCATCGGTCTTGGCGAAATAAATCCGGTAGTCTTTCGCTCGGTAGCGATACAGTTTTTTTCCCTCGCGCTCTATAATGCCGAATCGCTCCGAATTGAAATTCTCCAAGTCCTCAGGCAAAATTTGAAATTCAGCGAGTAACTCAAGCTGCAATTTTTTTGGCAGCGCCGAGATCTCAGCTGCGCTCAGCTCGTTAAAGATGATTTGGAACATGGCGGTCAAACATAAACCCGGTGCACGCGTGGGCCAATGCGGGTAACAATCTCCCACGGAATAGTACCGGCCCTTTCCGCAAGTTCCGCGCAGGAAATTTCCTCATTTCCATCGCAGCCCATGAGAACAACGTCGTCGCCCACCTGCACATCATCGATGTTAGTTACATCGATTACCATCAGATCCATTGTTACTCGACCAAGGAGTGGGCAGCGCTGTCCGCGTACTAACATGGCGGCGCCACGATTCGAAAGCTGCCATGGATAGCCGTCACCGTAACCAGCCGACAAAGTTGCAACCCGCATTTCGCGCGGAGTGATGAAGGTGCGGCCATAGCTGACGGAGCTCCCTTTCGGCATATCGCGCACGAGGCAAATGCGCGTCTTCCATGTCATTACTGGCTTAAGCAGTTTCTGAAACTCCGGCAAGGGCGAAATGCCGTAAAGTATGATGCCAGCGCGCACAATGTCGAATGTCTGCGCATTGTGCGCTAGTGTGCCTGCGCTTTGCAGGACGTGCGCCTTGTAGGTTCCCGGAAATTCAGCGCGAATCTGATCAATTATGTTTCGGAATCGGACGAGCTGGTCGCGCGTGTATTCCGCGTCTTCGTTAGAGACCGGCATATGGGTCGAAATGCTGTGAATGTTGATATTCCGCAACGCTGCCAGCTTTTTGAAAACCTCCAGCGCTTGATGTTCCACTACGCCCATTCGTCCCATTCCAGTGTCGATTTTGAAATTGATTGCCACCGGTCCGAACCGATTGAATGCTTCTGCTTCTTCGAGACTGGAGATCGTTGGAATAAATCCGCGCTCGGCGATCACGGATCTCTCCTCCGGAGTTGCCGGGCCAAAAATGACGATGGGATGGGAAAGCGATTCGCGCAGCGTAAGGGCCTCTTGCAGATTTGCGACGCCAAATAATTGTACGTCACCCGCCAGGGTCTGCGCCACACCGAGCAGTCCGTGGCCATAAGCGTTCGCTTTCACCACCGCGAGTATCTCGGCGGAGCCTGTTCGTTCCCGCACGACCTTGGCGTTGTGCCGCAGCGCGCTTCGGTCGATTTCAGCCCAGCAGCGATACGTTTTTTTCATACTTCTATTCTCAGCTTCGGCATGGTGATATGCGGCTCGCGTAAATAAATGGGCTCGAGTGGTGGCGAAGAAAAGCTGCGGTGCGACTCTCGCGCAAGTCTGGCCAGCACAAGAGCCGAGGGATAGCGAATCACGGCGCGCTCAAATTGCGGAAGCGGCTCTGAAGAGAAGATCGCAAGCCCCGGCTCGAGGGATTCTAATTTTGCTTGTAATTCCGATTGGGGAAAAAGCGTGGGGTCATCGACGAGTTCGTGGCCGCGGATGCGCGTGAAAAAAAATGATTTCCTGCGGGCATCGCCAATCGCGCAGTATTCGCGCGCGTCGCATTGAATAGCACAGATCGAAGGCAAACCGTTCAGGCGCGCGCCGGAAGAGAGTTGCAACCCGATTGCGGCCGAAATGGCAATGCGCGTCCCGGCGTAGGAACCGGGGCCAAGTCCGACGATAATCGTGTCGGGCCCACCAAATTTCTTCGTTATTGCATTGAGATTCTCGAAAAAGGGTGAGGAGTTTTTCCGGTCGTTAGGCCATTCATGGCCATCTTCGACCTCTCCATCGATCCAGGCGAGGCTGCCGCGGGCGGTGGAGAGTTCAAGCGCGAGAATCTTCATTGAAACGTAATCGACCGGTGAGTTTCCGACTTTATCTCAAAGAAAATCCAGCGCGCTTGTTCAGGAACAAATTCCGGGAAGCGGTCGGCCCATTCGATCATGGAGATACCATCGCCAAAAATGTAATCATCGAGACCTAGTCGCGCGAGGGCTTGTGGATTTTCAACACGAAATAGATCGAAATGATAAACAGGCAGTCGCCCTCCTCGATATTCATGCACGATCGTGAATGTGGGGCTAGTCACATCCGCGCTACTGCCCAAACCGGCGACGACACCTTTGACGAACAACGTTTTGCCGCTACCCAGCTCTCCCTTGAGAGCCAAAACGGATCCAACACCAATGTTCTCTGCAACTTGCCGCCCGATAGCGTCGGTTTCAGCTGGGCTGTTGGAAATGAACGTAGCCACGCGGCAAAAGTTGATAGTTCTTAGTTGAGAGTTGAGAAAGGGAACCGATGCGCGTGAGCGGTAATCGCGGGAATCTTTTTCGCCATTTTCGCGCCAGGCGGTGTCTGTCGCGAGGCGAAATAGCGAAGAGCAATTCGTAATCTTCCCCTTTCGAAATTGCATCATTAATTTTTGCGCCGCGACTGAGCGGCAGATTCTCCGTGTCGATTTTGAATCCCACTTTGCTGGCGCGCGCGAGGCGCGATAAGTCGGTTCCCAGGCCGTCGCTCAAATCCATCATGGCGTGGATCGAGAAATTTTTAGTAAGCCATCGCGACTCCATAAGCCGTGGAATAAATCGCAAATGTTTCCGTTTCCATGCGCCGCCGAGCCGTCCGGTAACAAACAGATCGTCGTCCGGCTTGGCGCCGCCGCGCGACACCCAGCGATCTCGTTCAACGAATCCAATGACGCTCGCCGAAATGGCAATCGCCCCTGGCATGCTACTCGTTTCGCCGCCGACTATGCTCACGCGAAACCGACCCGCAGCCCTGCGCAGACCTTGATAAAGCCGTTTCACCCATGCCACGTCGGTCTTTTCGGATAGCATCAGAGTGATCAGTGCAAACTGAGGCACAGCGGACGTTGCCGCAAAATCGCTCAGCGGCCGCATCATTGCCTTCCATCCAACATCAAGGGCATTCGTTCCTCGTAAAAAATGTACGCCTTCGACAACACAATCGGTCTTGAGCACGAGAAGCTTGCGGCGATCCTGCGTTTCCACTACAGCACAGTCATCACCCGCTCCCGCGACGACCGCTTTCCCTGGTGAAAGACGTGGCAAAAGCTCATTGAGCAGCTGGTCTTCGCCGAGATCACTAAGTTTCATGGAGAAAAAATCTCCGGAAATGCAAGGGCGGTCAGGGTGACCGAATTGAAAAGCGAATGCATTGTCATCGCGACAAGAATAGAGCCGCTCCACTCGTAGGCGATGGCGAAACAACTTCCCAGAACGAATAGCGGCACAAACGAAGGAAAGTGTGCGTGGGCTGCAGCGAACAGCAAGGCGCTCAATATCACGCCAAGAAGGCGGCCGAAATAGCGTTTGATTACATTGTAGAGGAAGAATCGAAAAAGAAATTCCTCAATTACCGGTGCGATCGCCGCTGCGAAAACGATGATCATGATTCGTTGGTCGATCGTGCGCGACCCGCTGAAAAACTCGACAATGTTCTGCTTACTTGAACCGCCCCCGAAGAGCCGCTGGGTAATAATATCGGACCACAAGATTAATGGATAAGCACAGAACAACAGGATCGCTCCAGTGCTGAGTGCTCGAATGAAGCTGATTCTAGAAAACCCGCCCAACGAGGCCAGGTCAAAGCGGCGAAGCTGAAGGAAAGTCACGATTGCAAGAACCACGAAAATCATGAGAAGGAAATTCCCCAGAAGATTAGGCGCGCTGAAATCGTTCGAAGGGCGCGAAATCGATGCGCCGATGTTCAGCAAGAGAAACAAGATCAACACGGCAGCGAGTATCGCTTCGGGTAGCCCGAAGACTCGTGCCGGTGCCTCGGCCCCCACAGTGTTCGACGCTCGCTCGCTGATCTGATGAATCAGCGAAATGTAAACATAAGCGCTAACAAGAACGTAAAGAAGGGAAAGGAAGTTGACGGCGATGCTCGAGGCGGCCGCTAACAGGCTGGCGGATGGCATCGGACCCCGCGTCTATGGTGCGTAATAGCTTGGCAGGAAATACGCGCGCCCCGTTTCCAGTTGCGGAACGAGCTGCTTTGGAAGCTGGAGTTCGATTTTTGATTCGGATTCTCCAAATATTCGGAGAAAGCGGCTTAGACTGAAAGGCGGACCGTACTTCACCACTTTGGCGTCCGGCGCGTTGCCCAATTCTCTCGCTTTACGGAAGGCGTCGTCCAACTCGCCAAGGCCGTCGATTAGCTTGTGTTCAAATGCTTCCTTGCCGGACAAAATCCGGCCGTCGGCAATCGTATTGCGCAGAAGATCAGCCTGAAGGTTTCGCTCCTTCGCGACGATGCCGAGAAATTTGTCGTAAGTTTTCATGATAAAGTTCTGCACGAGATCGCGCTCTTCCGGCGTAATTGGCCGGGCACCATTGAGCATGTCTTTGAATTTGCCGCTTTTGAAAACCACGGAAGCAAGCCCGACCTTGTTGAATAACTGCTCATAATTCAGCGTTTGGATGATCACTCCGATACTGCCTGTGATGGTCGTTTCGTTTGCCATTAAAAATTTACCGCCACAGGAGACATAATAGCCACCGGACGCCGCCAGCGAATCCATATAAACGACGACTGGTTTCTTCGCACGCGTCTTGACCAGCGCGCTGTAGATCGCATCCGATGCAGTCACTTCTCCGCCGGGAGAATCGATCTCCAGCACGATGGCTTTGACACGACTGTCATCGCGGGCCTGTTGCAGCGCCGCGCGCATATCATCGACCATTGAATCGCTCACGTTACCCGGGAGCGACGAACTGATCAGGCCGCGCATGGTGATGACAGCGATCTTGTCGGAGCTAGCGCGCGCGCCTCTTTGGAGCAGGATCTCGCGAAAACGCGGGATCGGTTCCGCTTCTCTGACGCCGGCCAGACGCTGAAACACTGCAACCATCAGCACGAAGTTCACAAACAAACTGGCGCAAAGCGCGACAAACAAAAAGACACTGAGACATCCGAGCTTGCGATTTCCCGCCATGACAGGACGAAGCTGGCGGAGAAGCGCCGCGCGCACAAGCGGTTTTCATCGGGCGATCACACCGCGACGAAACTGATGCTGTAGTGTCCGCTGTCCACAGCGGATGATCGTCGATGCAACGCTCACTTGGCGCTGAGGTCAGCGCACACTACAGCCGCCCGCTTGCTAGAGTGTCTTCAAATATTCCAGCAATTTCTCTTTGTCCTGGCTGGATAGCTGAGTGCCGTAGGTGTGACCCTGACTGCCGTTTCCTTTTTCTCGGGTATCGAAAAGAAAATACGGCTGCGTTAATGTGCCATTAGGCCCCGTTGGTCGCGGAGGCGGTTCTTTGAATCCTATTTTTACGGGGTCGAAAACGTCATAGCCCCGATGAAAAGTCTGCGGACGCTCGTTAGGCGGATTCAGCAAATCGTGCAACGTCGGGACGGAGCCGTTGTGAAGGTAAGGCGCGCGGAGCCAGATTCCATCCAACGGCGGCGAGACGTATCCGTATGGATTTTGGGTCTCCACCATTGGTGGACGATCGATGCCCATCTTTTTGACGCGCCGGTTTGCCTCCGCTGCTGCATCTTTCGACCACGTATACATTCGCTCGGGATCAGTCTTGATCTCGGTGATGGGAACCACCTTGTTTGTAAATTCAGCGCGACGTTCATGACACGCTGCGCAGTCGCGCGTGTAAATCGTCTGGCCTTCACTCGCCATCTGCTGGTTGATAGGATTTGTTTCAGCAAAGGGCCACTTGGGCGGTGGCAGATTGCTCAGATAGCTATCGAGATCGGCCATGCGCTGAAGAAACCACGGCCGTGCCGGCGCGCCAAGACCGAGTGCCGAATCGATCAGAACCGAACGCACCGCCGGTGTGTCGCCGGTCCAGTTCAGGAACATCTGTTTTCCCACGTTATCCTTTCCGCTGCGGATGCCGAGGTTCCAGATCGACGGAAAATCGGTCGGCCCAAACGTGTTGTCCTCCGACATACTGGTCATGAAATATTTTGTCAGATTCATGGCATCATCCCGGCCCGGACCCCAATCCGGCTTTGGCTTGTCCCCGGTGACAAAGCGTTCCATCCAGGTGAATTGTTTTTCCTGTTGAAGCAGCGCCTTTTTGGTAAACGGGATCAACAGGTAACGGTAAATCTGTCGATCGATAAACGAGAGTCCGCCATTGCCGTAATTGTTGGCGCTGACCAGCCGGATCTCATTCATGATGATGTCCGAATTGAACCGGGGATCGTGCGCAGCTTTGAATAGGAACCTCAGCATGCTTTGCACGTTGTTGGTGTGACCCGGCCCCGCGACGACGATGTGCGGCACTTCGTCCTCACTCAAACGATAGGTCGCGGCGTGGCATACGGCACAGTTGTTGGTGATTCGCTCGAACCCAACGACCTTTTTTGAAAAGCCGACCGGAATTTCATGTCCCTCTTCCCAAACAACACCGAGGGATTTGTAGCCGCCTGGCCCCGGCATCAGGTCGGGAAAAACACGTGGCAGAACGAGCCAGAGATAATACGGAATGCCGCGATCGCCCTCCGCTCCGAGCGAACCGTATTTGAAATGTTCCTCTTCGTTCGCGAAGACCTCCTTTTCTTCGCGGAAAAATTTTGTCCAGGTAAACCAACCCCCGAGTGCGATCAGGACCGCGATCACAATCGCGGAGATCCAAAGGCAGCGCTTCGTTTTCGGTGAAAGACTCATTGCGGTCTAAAAACTCCAAGTTCCAATAACCAAATTCCAAACCGGAGGTCGGCAGAGTGAAAGCGATGCGGGGACGCATCGCACTCCCAAAGCACTTCGTGCGAAATGCAAAGAGAATCCTCTTCCGTTTCGTCCCGCAGTCGCGGGACTTTTGGAGTGCGCACAGCCTGCCCGCCCGTGTGCGGGCGTTCTCGCGTCGCTTTTCGGGCGTTGTCGTTATATTGCGCGAACGTCATTAGCTTTTGGATTTGGTCAGAATGTTTTCAGGTATTCAACGATCGCGTCTTTCTCCTGGGTAGAGAGCAGCGTCCCGTATGCCGGACCTTCGTGGCCGACATTCGAATTCCCTTCATTCCGGTCGCGCGGTGTCGCGCCATCCGGTTTTACTTGTGTGTCGAACCTGAAGTATTGCCTTGGATTTGCCGGCTCGTCTTTGCTGCGCCCCTCGTCATCGAACCGACTGATGTCCGAAACAAATCCGACCCCAGCTTGGTCGAACACATCGTAGCCCCGGTAAAAAACTGCCGGGCGTTCGGCGCTGGGGTTTAGCAGATCGCGCAGTGTGGGCACCGAGCCGTTATGCAAATACGGCGCGCGCAGCCAGACGCCATCGAGCGGCAAGTTTACGTAGCCAAAGGTTTTTCGGAAATGGTTGAACCGCCACGGATAGCCTGCGTAAAGCGTGTTTTGCGTCACAGCCAGTTCTTCGGTGTAGGAATCGAGCCGATGACGGTCGGTGCCAATTTTATCGATCGCCACGACATCGCCAACGTATTCGCCATTAAAATCGCGGCCATTGCGACCGTGACAATTTGCGCAGTATTGCGCGTAAACTTTTTCGCCCTGCGTGCTGAGCTGCGTATCGATCGGGAACGGGTATTTGGGTGGTTCCTTGTCGAGCAGCCACTGCTCGATCCGCGCCATTTGTTTAAGATCAATCGTTGGCGGAAACGCGCCCGTGCCAAATGCAGCGCTCTTGTTGCGCTCCTCCATCATGCTGTTATTGCCATCCCAGTGGGCGTGAATGTTTTTCTGTTTGCGCAAGCCTTGCAGCCAGATCGATGGCAAATCGCAGAGCCCAACCAACTCTCGCGTTTCCAGCTTTTCCAACGGAAATTCCAGAAGTGTTTTGGCGGGATTAAACGTGTCGGTACGGCCGGGGCCCGCGTCCGGTTCCCAGTCGGCAAAACGGAAATGACCTTTCAGCATGAGCAATCGCTCGCGCATGAACGGGATCGCGTAGTAGCGCATGAGGAATCGGTTGATGAAATCGTATCTGCCGCCGATCCCTTCAATCTCGGCCATCATCCGAGGAGCGTTGAAGCGTTGGTCGGTTGCGCAGGCGAAAATGAAACGCTCGAATCCCTCCAGATCGACGGTGTTCGACGGCATGCCAGCATAGATGACGGGGCGAGTTTGCGGCGTTTCGCGCGCGGAACCAGCGTGACAAATGGCGCAATTTAAAAAGACGCGATCGAGTCCCTGAGTGTTCCGACGCGAAACGCCAATCGGGAGATCTTTGCCAGGCTCGTAAAGAAAACCTAACGAGGCGTATTCGCGCCCCGGCGTGTATGTTTTGCCGGGCAAATACTCTGGAAACATTTTTGGCAGCACTTTCCAAATCCAGTATGGAATGCCCGATTCACGCTCGCCGCCCGTTGAGCCGTATTTGAAATGCTCTTCCGGATCCGCGTATCTGACTGGATCGTCACGCGTAAACCGCCAGATCAGATACGAAAAGCCGACTGCAATGACCGCGATAACTGCCACCAACAGAATCAACCAGCGCGCGCGCCGGATTTCCGCAGACTGGTCTGAAGCGTCGGCCATGGCCGCAAAATGGCGATCAACCTGACGCTGGAAACTCAAGCGCGAAATCAATCAATCGCTTTTTGCCCAAATAGACTTTGCCGAGGTAAGTGTGCGGAGAGACTTCGCGAATCTCGTCACGGATCCAGTGTGCTACCAACGAAGTCTCCGAATAGTCGAGAACAATGCACTCTTTATTGTCCAGCCAGCTCGGGCCTTTGTACACTTTGGCGATGATCGCGTTGAGCCCAAAGGGCAAAATCTTGTTTCGCAAAGTTCCCTTTGCTGGATCGAAGATCTTTCCCTGCCACGCAAAATTACTTACGAAATTGGCCATGTCCTGTGTGTAAGTCGTTCCCGGTGCGATGATCGCCGTGCCTTTGGCCCCGCCATTTGGGATTTCGCCAACTGGACTTTGAGTGAACAAATCGTCGAGCTGCGCCTGTGACATTTTCAACATTTCTGGAACTGTAACTGCCATGTTTTCTCCTTTAGTTTGATTGACGCGCGCATCTAGAATGTCTTTAGATACTCAATGAGCGCGCGCTTATCCGTATCTGGTAAGTCTGTGCCGAAATAGTGACCCTTGTCCTCAATGAAGTCCGGACACTTGTTTGCCGCGAGCAGGTCTGGAATGAGCTGGTTGAATTCGGCCGCGGCTTCGTCGCGTGAAAGTTTCATGGCCTTAAGCTTGACCAATTTTCCCACGGCTTTAACAAATACAACCTTGTGTTCAGAGCCCGGGTCGAGATTGGCGACCAGGTTTACGGGCGTGCCTTTAGGGATCATCCCGACTTTGATGTACCCGTCATTATCGGCCATTGCTCGGATCACATGCAGCTCTGGGGGCACAAATTCCTTGCGTAAATGCAGCGAGCAATCGGTCTGCGTTCGCCAGATGGAATCTTTGTTCGGTCGTTTTTCTGGCCAGAGTAATTTCTCAATGGCATCGTTAAACGCGTCTATGCGCCCCGGCACCGAAGGATCGCAGGTGAATTTTCCAAGCATGTTGTTGTGGAGGAGCGGCGCAGAACTCCAGACGCTGACCAGGGACGGCGTCCGATAATAACCGGGCGCAACATCTCTCTCTTTCGGTTGGAATTTGATCGGGTGCGTCTCATCAAACGGGTTGAAGAATTCGAGCTCGTCCACAGGCGAAAGTTCCTTGTAAGTCACGGAGGAAAAATTGTCCCAGACGTGGCCGGCTTTTGCGTTTGTGCCAAACGCGCGCGCGGAATTGGTTTCGATTTTGGTCAATGGATATCGCTTGTCGTTCGACAGAAAGTTGTTCTCCAGGAAATCGGGCTTCATTACCTCAGCGCGGAACCACTCCTTTCCTTCGCCGGAACGCGGATCAATATTCGCCGGCGGCTGTTTGCTCGAATGACATGCCGCGCAGCTTTCGGCGAAAACTTCCTTTCCGCGCGTCATCACGGCTGTATCCGCGGTGACGTACGCCGATCCACCGGGCGCATCAGCGAGGTGAAATGGTTTTAGCCGGCGGAAAAAAGCAGCAACGTTCGCAAGGCGTTCCTCTGTGGCGCGCCAGAAAACCGAATGCTCCCGCGCATACGGAATCTCAAACGGTTTTTGTGGAGTAAGGCCGATCAACCGGTTGTGGCGCGTCAACCAGTACTCGGAAAACATGCCGATGTTGACATAGACACGGATGGTTGCGCCAGCGACGCCGACTGAATCTGCGCCATCTTTTAAGATGTGCGGAATCGGCGACATGTCTTCTTTTTCACCGGGCAACGCCAGGGTCCCGCCAGCCACTTTTTCCGTCGCCGCGATACGTTCGCGTTCGGCAAGTAAGAAGATTGCGTTGATTGCATTCGGATTATTGATGTGATCCGTCGCTATCCGCGAAGTATCGGAAGTGCCGCGCGGCTGCGCGGCGAGCATCTCGTAGAAGAAACCGCCCTTCTCGACATTGCAGGCGAAGACTTTCCCCTCGTTGATGTACTGATTGCCAATCGCCGACGCGAGATTTTCCCAGCGCGGGTTTTCCGGGTCCTCCGGTGGATTACTCGGGTTTGGCGAAATGTGGCACGAACCGCACGCCACGCCGACGCGGTACGGACGGACGAGCCTGTTATCATTGTAATAAGTTGGATCGTTCATGAAACGGTCGCCGTCCCATTTCTTGCGCGCTTCCTCGTTGAATTCGGGATTTGGAAAAAGGCGAAAACCAAGAACGCCGGAGGGTTTGCCGTAAACGGCTTGGTCGATGCCTTCCGGTTCCGGTTGGACTTGCTCGTCCAGCCACAACCCAAATTCATCCGGCTTGCCAGCGGTACGAAACCCGGGCTCGTTTACCAGGCCCAAGGTTTTAAAACGTTCGCCGCGCGGAAATTTGCGATTATCAAGCATCTTCAAAAGATCCATCAACCCGAAACTGTCCTGTGCGGTCTGATTCCAAAAGTGCTGGTTACCACCGCTCCAGAGATTCCAGGTGTTGCGACCCATGATTTCCGCCGATGAAAGATCAATGCCGCCGTCCATCGGCTTGAAAATGTCGTCAGTGATCTGCGGAAAGTCGGCAGTTGTTTTGCCAGCCGCTTTCGCTTCGTCGATGGGCTCCTTTTTCCCGCAGCCGGCAAGCGCAAGCAGCGCACATCCGACGAGACAGGATCCGACTCGGGCGAGACGGAGATGATCGCTCCTCCCTGGCAGCACTGCCTTCACGGAGCCATCATTGATACGCCCGTCGCGAATCGTGTGGCAAGAAAATTTTGGAAACACACAAGGAACGACTGCTGTCCAAACCGTCGGTGGGGCGCGTCACTCCTGTGCGCGCCGCTGCGTGAATTGCACCAGTACGGCGTGCAGAGGACTGCCCGCCCTACCGTTTACTCAACGAATTCCACTTCGACTGGAATATCGATGTAGCCTTTGTTGTGCGCCTCAGTCAGAAATTTGCGGATTGCGTCGCGTCCGGTCTCACCATAATCGCGTGTAAATTCATTCACATACATGCCGATGAATTTATCGGTCAGCTTGCTACCGATGTTGCGCGCGTACGCAAGCGAATGACGCACTGCCTCATCTCGATGCGCCAGGCCGTAATGGATGCTTTCGCGAACAATTTCGCTGAGATCGTGGCGGACTGCTGCCGGAATATCTTTGCGCACTACATTGCCGCCAAGGGGCAACGGCAAGCCAGTTTGGTGTTTCCACCAGTCTCCGAGATCAACAATTTTCTCAAAACCGGCTTGCGCGTATGTGAGTTGTCCCTCGTGAATGATTAAACCGGCATCCGCGCGACCGCTTTTGACTGCGTCAAAAATTTCATCGAACGGCACGACAACGTAATCAAACTTTCCAAGAAAAAGCTGCAGCGCCAGAAACGCGCTGGTCATCTCGCCGGGCACGGCGATCACGCGCTCGCGCAACAACTCCGGCTTGGACGTTGAGAGTTGATGGTTGAGCGTTGAGCGTTTTTGCGCAACAACGATTGGCCCGTATCCATCGCCCATGCTCGCTCCGCACGGCAGCAGCGCGTAATTCTTGGCCACGTACGGATACGCGTGAATTGAGATCGCGGAAATGTGCAGCTCGGCGCGTCGGGCCCGCTCATTCAGCGTCTGAATGTCTTCCCGGCGATGGTCGAACCGATAACCACGGAGATCGATTTTATTCTCTGCCATCGCATAGAACATGAACGCGTCATCCGGATCGGGTGAATGACCGAGGGTAAAGATTTCAGTGCTGGCCTTCGTACTGTGAAGCATCAGCGTTTTCGCAGTGAGGGCAAACGTTACGTCATGCAGGGAGCCGATGGAATTAAAATCGGCACGAAGGCCGTGTGGCGCAGACTTCCAAGTCTGCTGTATCCCGAGTTTCCAAAC
>Ga0193720_1000027_pt1 | contig 15927 bp, 16 predicted proteins | sample U2s1metaG_FD_143049 | JGI IMG/M metagenome (GOLD analysis project Ga0193720, IMG submission 143049) | Soil microbial communities from a riparian zone of the East river system, Colorado, United States - U2s1 | ecosystem: Environmental > Terrestrial > Soil > Riparian zone | place: USA: East River...
CGGAATGGGCAAAGCCATTGTAAGCCGCCTTCTTGACGGAGGAGCCAAAGTTATAACGAGCGCACGGGAGATGACGAACGATCATGAAAATCGCGAATATATATTTGTTCAAGCAGACCTCAGCACGTCAGAGGGATGCACGAAAGTAGTCAATGAGGTCATTTCTCATTTTGGCGGCGTCGACATTCTTGTAAATGTTGTCGGAGGATCATCTGCGCCAAGCGGAGGCTTTAGCGTCTTGAGTGATGAGGAATGGCAAAAAGAGCTGAGCATAAATCTTATGACTGCTGTTAGGCTGGATCGAGGGTTACTGCCCGGGATGCTTAAGCAAGGCTCTGGTGTTATTATCCATATCTCATCGATTCAGCGAAGGCTTCCACTTTTTGAAGCGACTTTGGCTTATGCGGCTGCAAAGGCAGCATTAACAACTTACAGCAAGGGATTGTCAAACGAAGTGGGCCCAAAGGGAGTTCGTGTCAACACGGTTGCTCCGGGATTCATTGAGACTTCTGCTGCTCAGGCACTCATCGAACGTTTATCCAAACAAGCAGGAACTGACATGCAGACCGCACGCGAAGAATTAATGAAATCCCTTGGCGGCATTCCCATCGGTCGTCCGGGACTTCCTGAAGAGGTAGCAGAACTGGTTGCGTTCTTGGTCTCGGACAGTGCATTGTCAATCAATGGAGGTGAGTACGTGATTGATGGTGGAACGGTTCCAGCAGTATGATCTCTTCACAAATTAACTACGATAACAAAGTGATACCATGGCATGGCAACGAAAGTACCGAATGATTGATCCTATATCCGAGCAAAGAACGCTCATGACATGAAGTCCTACCTCTACCATTTCTACGTTGACATCATCCTAGGCTCTCCTGACTAGAAGTTGAAAATTAATCACAGATGAGTAATGATACTTCTGATCGCTCTCCTTAAACGAGTTAGACGTGTTTCATTATCATGAAAAAGCTTGAAGGAAAGGTTGCTGTTATTACAGGTGGAAACAGCGGCATAGGCCTAGCCACGGCACAACGGTTTGTTTCAGAGGGCGCATATGTTTTCATCACCGGTCGCCGCCAAAGCGAAGTTGATGCAGCAGTCAAGCAGATAGGCAAAGATGTCACTGGTGTTCAGGGTGATGTCTCAAAACTCGCAGATCTTGATCGGTTGTACGCAGATGTGAAGCGGCAGAAGGGCCATGTCAACATTCTATTCGCGAACGCCGGCCTGGGGGAATTCGCCCCATTGGAAGCAATTACCGAATCGCACTTCGACAAGACGTTCAGTGTCAATGTTAAAGGACTTCTCTTCACGGTACAAAAGGCTCTTCCACTCTTTCGGAACGGCGGTTCGATCATTCTGAACGCATCGACCGCGGCATTCAAAGCCGCAGGTGGGTCAAGTGTTTATGGCGCAACCAAGGCCGCCGTGCGATCATTCGCACGCTCCTGGACTGTAGAGCTGAACAGATCGAGCAGGTCAAGACGATCCTTGTATCCGCCATACCAATGGAACGTATGGGAAGTCCTGACGAAGTTGCAAAAGTCGTCTCATTCCTCGCGTCAGATGATAGCAGTTTTGTCACCGGTATCGAACTGTTCGTAGATGGGGGTATGGCACAAATCTAAGTGAACTTTGCAGTTCTATTATTAGTAACCTTGTCAACTGCTTCCTATCCTTTGTAATCCGCTTTGCCAGCATTGCATGCCTCTTCAATCCTCTCCCAAGCAGAGATCGGATCAGCGTGAAGATAATGTGTCTTACTACCATCTATCCAACCCAGCCAATAACTAAGAATTAAATTCAGGGCCAACAATCGAGTCGGTGGAGCTTCTTCATAGGCTAGATCATAAGCGAGCGTACCATTAGTACGGTACTTGGAATAAGAAGAGTTCTAAAATTGTATGGGTTTTGGATGTTTTTAGATACTTCTTAAACTATCTGTTTTATACGAAGATTTAAGACACCATCGCCGTGATATAACTCCCCAACAGCTTTGAATTTACCACCCTTTTTGAGGAGATCTCTGGGTCCCTCATAATCATAATGATTCAATCTTGCGTGCCATTTGCCATTTACCATTATCAAGGCCCTTCCTTGTACGATTTTTTCCACATAAACATCATATGTCTTTCCAGAAATTTTCTTCAAATTATCAATAAGAACAACAGTATTATCATCAAGCCATTCTATCCTCTTTAGTTTTTCAAGTCTGTGAAGAGCTTCTATTACTACAGAATTGTCTACAACAGCAATATTTTCACCTATTGAGTCGAAATCTAATCCCGCTCTTCCACTCCTAACCAATAATGAATGAATCATCCTCGCCGTTTTATCGACTTGTAGCCTAAAATTTGTGGTTAATGCTTCTCCTTCTAAATTTAATAAAGACTTTCTTTTGTTTTGCACAATTTTAACTATATTATTGGTGACATGAGGGATCTGAGTATCACTGAGAAGTTCTGATTTTATTTCCATTTCTTTGAGTTTCTCGTCCATGTTTTCTATTGTTTTATCTAGCGAACTTATGTCATCTGATGTCAAAGGGTCGGTTGACAACGAGTTCCTAATGATAGGTTTAAGTGATGTAAGTAGTGAGGAAAGTGTTTGTTTCATTTTTTGAATACGTCTTTTGCTCGCATGAAGATTTCGTTCATCTATAGTTTCTTTGGCTGCAAGTATAATTACTGAACCAGCCGACATTCTTCCTGTTCTGCCTCGTCTTTGGATATACCTTATTTCACTTGGTATTGGTTCATAAAAAATGACCAAATCAACTTGGGGTATGTCAAGACCTTCTTCGGCTATTGAAGTTGCGACTAGAACATCAAACTCACCATTTCTAAAAGACTCAAGAATCGATGTCTGTTCATCCTGCTTCATTCCAATATCTCCTTGTCTTTTTGCTTGGCCTACAAATCTTGATGCATTTATTCCATTTTTTGAAAGCATCTCAACTATATGCCTTGCAGAATCTCTATATTGAGTAAATATGAGAGTACGTGAATTATTTTGCAGATCGTGATATGGTATGAGATGATTATGACGACGGTTGTAATCTGATCCTGGATCTAACTTTTCTTCTTGTCGGTTGTATTGGCCATCTTTCTTGGCATTACTGTTTTGAGTAAAGTTGGAAGAATGATATCTGTTTCTCAGAAGGTTAACTATATAAGTGATCTTAGGGTGTTCTGTCGTTAAATTACTTACAAGTGTTCGTACCTCCTTTATTCTTGAGTCATTTAGTATTGACTGATGAGACTTGCTACTGCCACTACTGCCACCACTACCAGTACCGCTGGCAACTCCATGTCCTTCCTCCTCAATTCTATCCAGAAATGCCTTAAGTGAATAGGATCCTTGGCTTTCGATTAGTTCAGTACAGTACATAAGGGAAAGAGCCGAGGATTGTTGCATGAGTGCAACATAAAGTGGCCCTCTCTCTTCTTCCATTGTAAGCTCTAGGTTGTATCTAATTTGATCTCCTGCATCTATCAAATTCCTCTTGAAGATCCATCTTGGATCCTTTTGTGATAAGATTCTATGTTGAATCAACCACCTGATCTTTTCATGAAGGATACTCTTCAAATTCGATATTATATACTGGTACTCCGACGGTAGATCAAGGTATTTCCATTCAACTTCAATAGGATTGATGTATTGCCTTACATCAGGATCTTCTTCACTCCTATATTCTACATGTTCAATGAATAAGTTGTCACAAACTTCCTTCATCCTTTGCTTGTCTGAACCTGGACTGGCTGTTAGAGCTAGAATTAACGGATAAATCGACTGTTTCACATACTCTTTAGCTATGAAAGTATATGCATAATCTTTTACAGCTCTGTGTGCCTCATCAAAGACCAATAGCGTAAAGCCGTTTAATGATAACCTATTTTCTTCGATGTCATTTTTGACAACTTCCGGTGTTGCAAAAACAAGTCTGATTTCTGGTTTATTCCATATTGCTCTTCTTGCGTAGGGAACGATCTTTCCTGTAACTGCTGCAATTTGATCTTCCAACATCTTTAATACAGAAAAGAATGAGTTCATGTGCTGTATAACAAGCGGTCTTGTGGGAGCCATTATTAGAACACGTTTATCTTTATAATTGTAGAGAGTGTTAGCACATACAAGTAAGGATATAATAGTCTTACCTAGAGCAGTAGGAAGTATTACAAGAGTATTTCTGTTAAATGCAGATTGAGATATGTTACTTTGATACGTTCTGAATTCAACTGAATTTTTTCGTATAAGAGGATGGCTTATATGATAATTGGATTCCTGGATCTCGTCCTTAAACATTCCTAATTCTATCTAATATATCCTTCACAGATGTTGTCGATAAGTGGAATTATATACGTTTTCTAATTGGTTACACATCTTTAAATCCCATTCTATCATATCTCAAATATATCCTCTGTACTCTTTGGAACCGATTTGATTTCAGGATTCACTTCATCAATGCTACTCGCCAATTCAGAGATTTTGTCGTTTGTTAGAATATTATTTATTTGATCATATTCAGACCTTGATTTAATCACAATCCCGCGCTTTTTGGTAACAGCCCCGGTTGAATCAACTGGATTGATCTCAATAGCAACTAAAGAAGGTCTGCCCTTAAAGGTAGGAAGTTTCAGAAGGAACACGCCAGGTATATTGGTAGCTTTCCTTTCCCAGTCCTTGGCACTTTTCAAGAATTGAGCTAATCTTTCATTCACCATAAATTAATAACATTATCAATAAAGGGTATATAAAACAACATGAATAGCCAAAATGGTAAAGGTAACTCACAGTTAACTTTATGTCAACGCCTATTTTCGATCCGACGTAAAAAAACTCCCTTTTGTTTTCAATTATGGGCGTTATTACATAAAAATGGCGTAACAAAATTCATGTGTGCGATTTCTTGATACACAATCTTTTTATTCAAAATTTAGTTTTGACCAATAGGAATAAAAATATGCCAGCAAGGTGGGAAGGAATAAGAAATGATTTTCCTATCACAGAGAAATATGTATATTTAGCTAATGCAGCTATTGCGCCTATACCTATCCCGGTGTATAATGAATTATCAAAATTTTACAGTGAAGCACTAAATTACGGAGGAACATTCTGGAATGAATGGGCAATCAATGTCGAAGAGACAAGGGATCTATATGCTAAATTTATTGGAGCTGACAATGGAGATGAAATAGCGTTTACTCATTCTACTAGTGAGGGAATGAATATAATTGCTCATATGCTCTCAGATAAAGGCATTGTAATATCAAATGAATTAGAATTTCCATCCTCTAATCTACCATGGCTTAATAAAAATACAGAGAATATTAAATTCGTAAAGGCAAAGGATGGTAATAAAATACTAATAGAAGATATTTCAAAGGCAATAGACAAAGAGAGTAATAATGTTAATACTAAGAAACCAAAAACAGTCATTACTAGCCATGTACAATATTCTACTGGCTTTAGGCAGGATCTGGAGAAGCTAGGTAAATTAACGAAACAAAAAGGTCTATATTTTGTGGTAAACCCCACACAATCACTCGGGGCATTAGCTTTTAATGTTAAAGATTTCGGCGTTGATTTTATGGCTTCAAACGGACATAAATGGATATTATCATCTTTTGGAATCGGGGCTATTTATATAAAAAAGAAATATTTCATAAACCTTGAAAATTTTAAACCCCCATTTTTTAGTCAATCCGGTCAAAAGATAAAAGAAAATTTTGATAATAACATGAAGCTGAATATATCCCACACTGCGTCAAGGTTTGAAGTGGGCACTCCACATTTTCCAAATATAATTGCATTAAATGTGGCAATTAAGTATATATCAAGAATAGGCATAAAACAGATTGAAAGACGAATTCTCAATATAACAGATTACTTAATAGATAAGCTTCAGAGTTTGAACCTCGAAATTCTATCACCAATAGAGGATGAAAAGTATAGATCAGGAATAATTGTATTTAAGCCAAAAAAGAGAAGGCCTATTGATATTGTTACCGAATTGGAAAAGAGGAATAAAATAATTGTATCAGCAAGAGGAAAGGGTATTAGAGTTTCTCCTCATTTCTATAACAATGAAGATGATATCGATAAGTTAGTTAGTGTATTAAAAGATTATAGTCGTTGATATGGGTATGATTTTAGATGTCCTGCCTACCAATCAACACTCAACAAGGGAGTAAAAGAGATTTGTTGCTGGTCACGGAAGTATGTATGTATGTATGTACGGGCGTGTAGTAATCCAATACAGCACTAAAAAATGAATTTCGCTTCGGTACACCTTAAAAGTTTGTATTTGCAATGCCCTTTTTGTTAACATAAACATTTCATTTACATTAATTACAATCAATTCTGATATCGTTCTAAATCGATGACTTGATTACAACACCATCAGAAATTTATCATCTTCTTATTCATTGTCAAAAGCTTTCGGGAAGTATTTCCGTATTACTCTATCCATATCTAGCTTCAAAAATGCATAGATCGTGCAACCTAGAATCGAGAGACTTACTGCTACTGATATTATAATGAACGAAGGATCTATATCACCAGAGATGAAACGATCAACAAAAGGTTTGCCGAAATAAACTGCTCCCCATACTACAATTTCATTTATTAGCAATTTACCTGCAAAAGCAGAAACAACAAATTTCCATGGGCTGTACTTTGCAAGTCCGAGTGAAACATATACAATATCATCTGGTATCGGAGTCATTGCTGCAATAATTGCTGCCTTCCACCCATATTTTCTAGCTAGTTTTTGTAGAGGAATAATTTTATTTTTAGTATTCCTGCCAAGGATAGTATGTCCATAATATGTGAGATAAAAGATTATAGTTTTTGCTACAATTATTCCACTTGCACTATAAATAGCGATAAGGTTAGGGTCTAATCTTTTATCAAATACTGCTACAATAAGAATGGGAGATGCCGGGATTGGAACAAATACAATGATGCTTGCAATAAAGCTGATAAGCAATATACCAAGATAGGATAGATTAGCGTCTAGCATATCAAATTGAAATATGTCTTCAATAATTGTCATCATCGAGTATATCATAATACACACTACTTCCGTTTACATTGAATTCTTAGAGGGTATATAGAAATCTTTCAGCATCAGGATGTAAAAAAGCGTGCTCGTACAAAGGCAAAACTCTCGTTTTAGTCTTTTGTTAGAAATCAACAGTAAACCATCAACTGATGATCATCTGGTAGTTGTTGCTCCTACAACCTCTAGCAATAACCGATCTTTTAGGAAGCTATTATAAATATGCGTGATCTATATACATATACTACAATATTTATATTGAAAAAGATAACACGAGGAGAAACTTTATTGCTGGCAGGCTTAGTGTTAATAGTTTTGATAGTATATATTGTGACAGTGCTATTTGTAATCAAATATACCAAGTAGGAGTAATCAAAAACTAATGACTATAATGATAACGGAGGTAATACTACTACATCAGTTGCCGAGATAATTTTTCAACGTCTATGACTTAATATGATTTTATTGTATATCTTAAACAGTTTCTTTTCATCAGAACATAATAACAATAATGATGTTTCTTTGAAAACTAAAAAATTATTACGAGTTCGTTTTTGAATTCCAAATTAAATGAAAATAATAAATCGTATCATGGCTTATACGCCCTGAATCATCAAATAGATAAGATCAGATTATTACAGTAGATAGTATTTGCTGTATTAATTTTATGATCTATTAAATATAAACTTGGACTTTTCAAAAATATGTTTAGAAAGAATATTAAATCGACACTGCCTCATATAATAATGGAATATGCTAAGGTAATAAAAGGTCGCTTTAAAGCACATCAAAGGGAAGAAGGTTTAAGGATAGTTGTAAACCTTTGGAACTCAAACGTAGGCAAAGTAAAGGGTTTGAAGGGATTTGTGTTAATGACAGATTCAGATGATTCCCAAGGAGCAACAAACACAACAGTATGGGAAAGCAAACAAGAAATGGATACGTACTATACAAACGACAAGAATTATCTGCAGACTTTGGAGAAGATTAGGCCAATGATGGATGGAGAATTAGAGAGAGACGAATATATCGTTTTCAAATACAATATGAAGTAAGAAGCTTAATATTTTTATGAATCTCTGGTCCACTTTTGTTTAATCACACTTATCTTCGATTAATGATCTATTTCCAGGTAACTTTTACCTTCTTTCTTTCTTCAGCTGTAAATAAATCATTGTTATACTATATTCGACGTGATAAATCACTTATAAAATAGTTCCTCTCTAAATGATAATAAGATCTATCTACTGTTTTTATCTACAAGTAAAATTAGAACTATCTTATAGCATTGTGTTATTGTAGAGTGCTGCACAGGGTAGCGCCCCGTACCCAACAAGACTTCCCATTCGTCCCAGTAGACTTCTTTTTTATTTAAACCGGGCTTTATAAATATATATCAGAAAAAGTATGTCAAAACCTCTTTGGGTATGCATAATTTGTGGAGAAGATTTTACTAGAAAATCTAGTGGAAAAAGACATAAAGACAATAGAAATATTCATAACGAAAGACCTGTTATCGTTAGGTATATCGAGTATATCATAGGACGGGCTAAAGGAGAATATCCGCCACCAATAACCCCTCCGCGCCTGCAAGGAAGAAAGACCAACAAGCAACTGGAGCCACGTCCTTTTGCTATTGCTCACGACGATAATAACACCTTTAATCCTACATCGATCCCAGACAGTAGGCTGGACCCAGTGAGCCGTTCAAATGTCCCTCAACCAATAATGAATGATAATTATGCACTCGGTCCTGTCTATCCCAGTGATAATCATAATAATAGTAATTTTGATAAGAATAAAAATAATTTTAACAGGTATGTAAGGCAGCCATCATATCCGGTTCCAAATCTTCTTAAGCCAGAGAGGGATCAACAGTCATTCCACAAACCACATAATGACAAACAACCTGGTTATCCCAAACCATTAGAAAGAATGTCAAAAATGGAAAAGCTCCAAGAGCTTGAAAGGTTATCAAATAAATTCTATACGGCCCAGAAGGCAGAAGCCACAATAAGAATGGTTCATCAGTACGTGTTCAATTTTCGAGACGAATCCCTTCTAGATTCCCAGCTAAAATCGCTACGTGATTTTGAAAGGCTATTGTGGTAGTAACAATATGCACTAGGAAGTAAACAAATTGAAGCATAAAGTGACATCTCTCTAGAATCACACAGAAAGGTATAGATCACCAGATCAGCAAATTCTCGATGCTATGATATAATCTAAAATGTGCCGATATTATAGCAAGTGCTATTAGTTTCCAAATATTTTCTTTTGCAAGAACCAACATGTTTGAAGTATTAAAAAAAGCAACAGTCTATATCAAAGTCTTGTATTGCTTTTGTTGCATTTGTCCTAATCTGAATTAAGCTCATACAAGAATGGCTGTTTTATTACCTTGACAAAGCAACTGTCATCAAGTATATTAGACGAATAAAAGAATCTGAAAATTCTTTATAAAGCAGCTTTGTATTTTAGTTGAAGTAAATAGGTAAAAAGATAAATGACATCCTCTTCATCTTCTCCTATCGAATATCCTCCTGGACCTCATTCAATTCTGCCTAACAAATTATTACGCGACTTTATGCATGATCCCATCAAAAGCTTGATGGATATTGCACATACCTACGGTGATATCGCTCATTTTAAGTTTGGAAGACGGCATATCTATCTAATTAATAATCCATATTATATAGAGGACATATTAATTAGAAATTATAAAAATTTTATAAAAAGTAGAGGTCTGCAAGTGTCCAGACGTCTATTAGGAGAAGGACTAGTAACTAGCGAGGGTGAATACCATGATCGACAGAGACGAATAATACAACCAGCATTTCATCCCAATCTCATAAAGAGATACGGAGGCATCATGACAACTTATGCTGTACGTATGTGTCAACAGTGGGAGGATGGAATTACATTGGATATGCATAAGGAGATGATACATGTAACATCAGCAATCATTAGTAAGGCTGTCTTGGGGTCAGATATTAAATCAGAAGAAGAAGACGAAGTCGGTAATGCACTCTTAACTTGCATAGAATACTTTAATCGTCTCTTAATGCCATTTGGTGAGCTAATTGAAAAAATACCAATACTACCTATTAATAAGGGCTTTCAACATGCAAAAAAGAAATTAGACACCATTGTATACACTATGATCAAGGAACATCGAGATAACGAGACTAAATCAGAAAAAAATGCAGACTTACTCTATACTCTACTGCAAGCCCAAGATGCAGAAGCCGGAATTGGACGAATGACTGATTCACAATTAAGAGATGAGGTAATGACAATTTTTCTTGCTGGTCATGAAACAACAGCTAATGCACTCACATGGACATTTTATCTATTATCAAAACATCCAACAGTAGAATCTAAACTGTATGATGAACTCAGTTCTTTACCTAATGATAAGGGCAGTAGTAAAAGAATTCCAACAGTTGAGGATATACCAAAATTGGAATATACTGAAAAGGTCTTTAGAGAATCTATGCGGCTTTATCCACCAGCATGGACTATAGGCCGTCAAGCTATACATGATCACAAGATTGACAAATATGTGATACCCGCCGGTTCAATTATTTTAATGAGTCAATATGTGATGCATCATAATCCGCGTTACTTTTCTGATCCTGACCTTTTTTACCCAGATCGCTGGACGAAAGAGACAAAGCTTCAGCTTCCTAGATTTAGTTATTTTCCATTTGGAGGAGGTATAAGAGGATGTGTAGGCGAACCATTTGCATGGATTGAAGGAATACTACTAATAGCTACAATATGCCAGCAGTGGAAGATGCATCATGATCCGGCTCATAAGGTTGAATTAAAACCACTCATTACATTACGCCCTAAATATGGTATGCGTATGCGACTAGAACGTAGAAAAGATGGTAGTTAAGAATGTGCAATTAGGATTATCTGGAGATCTATAGAATAAAATATGTACTTCTAGTAGGAGATTCATTAACTGGTTCACTTCCATCCTAGTTGGACTGATGTCTCTTGCAGACAATGAAAATGCAGCTCCTTTACAAGTCTCTATTATCATGTACCTATGTCCTGTAATCATGTGTTTCGAAGTTCATGAATTACTGACTTTAGTTCTTTACAATAACTAACATTATTTTTGGTAATTTCATTGATTGCACATTTTATTATACTTCTTTTTGCATCAATAAAGGGATCTCTTAGTTGTTGATCTCTATAGCCAAATAAGGCTGTGTAAGATTTACGCATACATCAATTTCCTATTTTCATTTGGATATGAACTGTAATAATGTTCACCCATAAAATATTAGACAAACATGCGGCAACCAGAGCAACTGACATTAAAGGGTACGAACAATTTTCAGCTAGCTTATCATAATCCTGATGCTCGAGAAGTATAAAATTTGTCTTAAATAATGCGTATAAATGATAGTTGTTATTGTAATATATGGTTTATAAATATATAGAAATTGTAGGAACCTCCAAGACAGACATAAGTGATGCAGTAAATAATGCGTTTAAAGAGGCTTCAAGAACTGTAAAGAATATTAAATGGGGAGAATTGGGCCGGGTGACATTTAGACTTGAAGAAGGACAAGAGATGGAATATCAAGCTGAGGTTAGAATTGGGTTTGAAGTTGTAAGAGACAAGGAAAATTAAGATATATCCACAATATATTGGTTATTTACAACATAGATAACATCAGACAAGAAACAAATTCAGACAAGAAGCAAATCCAATCCAACCATAGATCATGGCAGGTTCAATTATTATGTATACCACTGGTGATAGGTATCATAATACAATGGTTTCTAATTCTTGTGATTTAATGATGGGTCATGCAGATTAGATATGCAAGCTGTGGTTGTATACTAGAAGAATATCATCTTGAAATCAATTGATAACTGTCCAAGTTGTAGTTGAGAACAATGCTAATGCTGAACAACTATTCACAAGTCAATTGGGAGGGTTGTATAGAGTCAGCTATTCTCTCTATCAGAAATTTTCAATTCAATAGAATGTTGGAGCGTTATACATTATAAACGACATAATTCTGAGATCATATGAGCAGGGAATAGAAAGTGTCCAATGCAAGAGGCAGCAACATCATCTATTTTCTGAGCTGTTCGATCTTCTGAATAAAATGATATCTCCATCCTTCAGGGAGATCGATAATATTTATGGCACGTTTCATCTTTTGAATATCATTTTCGTTGTGGCTAGTGTTTACGTATAATTGTACTATGTCTTTAATGGTGACGTTGTTCTTGTCATGATCAACAAGTTCGATTGGATCTTGAGCTCCAACATCCCCCTCCTGACTTACCTTGAAATATATTCCGGTCCGACGACTGGCTAAAAACCTCTTGATAATGTCCATTCGTCCAAATTTTACACCTAGCTTGTAGCAAGGCATCCTTGGTTGAGTAGCTATCAATTTGGCTGTTCCTATCTGGAATTGATCACCAATGTTAACTATGTCTTCAAGCAAACCTTCTGTAGTAAAATTTTCGCCAAACATACCCCACGGCAAAGCTGTATATGGTAGTTCCCGTCGCCAGAATTCATAATGCTCTACAGGATATGAATAAACAGCCTTGTCTTTCCCTCCATGTACTGTTAGATCTGCTTGTCTGTCTCCATCAAGGTTTAATGTTCTTAGATTCACACGTCCTTCTACTGGGTCCTTAAATATTCCTGTCGTAACGACTTCACCCTGAAAGGGTACTTCACGCGGAATGCCAATGTTCACGGAAAGAATTTTCATTAAAGGAATTAGAATCAATTGTCTCATTTAAAGAGATAGTAGAAATCCAATAGTGTTATTATTTATGAAGCCGGACTTTACTTAATAATTGGTCATGTCATCAAACTAGTCTAGGTAGATTCAGAGAAAATGAGAAAATGAGAAGGATAAGCGATTCGATTGATTTTCTCTTCCAGAAGAACTTAATACTCAGGACCTGATAACTACTGATTAGTACATTGCTAACGCTTTATTGCCGTGAAACAGGATTAAATTGTGATTACGTTGTTAATGGTGAGACTGAAGAGGAAATATTGAGAATAGGTGCGGAACATGTGATAAAAGTTCATGGCATTAAAGCTGAGGACATATATCTTGACAAGACTCCTGGTAACTTCTTATGTCATACAATGAGTAAACTGAAGTATAAAGAAAAGATATAGGAGAAGATTGGATTCGGCAGAAAGCGAATCCCTTCCCTTGTTCTTAATTAAGGGCTTGCATGAGTACTCGAGATGATTGAGGCTGTAGATATATTCTATGTCACTACAGATTTTGGGAGTTAATCTAGTGGTATAAATGACATCTAGGATAAGAGAAGATGACTGGTAATTTCTTGTTCACTCCTTTTTTATTATCTGAGGAAACGACATTGCAACATTCCATCATCACCAAATAGACAATCCTCTGGTAATGAGTCCATGTTCGGTGCTGATGCTCCTCCTCCCCGACTACTAGTACTGCTGTTACCACTACCTCCCCCTTTCATAAACTCCTTAACCTGTTGTTCATTCATAGTACCCATATTTTTCATCCCCATCATTGATAATTGCATTTGTGCAAAGTTTACTTGATCAAGCGCTCCTGTAGCATTGCCGCTAGCTAATGCCTTATCTGCAGCCCTAATATGCATTCTAGCTGATTCAATCATGGAAGAGGACATATTGTTACTATTCGTTTGTGCATACACAGCATAGATTGAAAAACTACTGGCTACTACTACAAGCCAAAATGCTGCTATAATAGCAATCATCGCTATCTTTATTTTTATTAACATACTGCGTCAGCGAATAGTGTACTATATAAGTTTTTAAGCTACACCTAATGTTTGAAATCGTAAATTAAACTCTAGTTGGCTATGTATGGTTCCACGAAGCGACAATTAACTACAACCCGCAATTTCTCTAGTAGGTTTTCCTTGAGCTGGTTCAGATGTATTGTCTTGTATTGTTGTCAAGAATTTAATCTGTAAAGGACTTTTCCATGTTGTGCTTTGTTCTCTCGATAAAGGGCTGTATGCATCACCTATATCTATTGAGGCGATACTTGCTTGGAAACCAATAGATACTGTACCCTTGATTCCATTTGTAATACATAAAGGTCCGATGACGCACGAGAAAGCAAAATTGTGACTGTATTATTTACAACAGACAAGTAATAGTCTAAATGAGACTCAAATGATTATGGTGTCAAGAAAGAGTAACTTTGAGTAAGACTATCACGACACCGTAACACTCCACCATTCAGGACAATACAATTCTCTGGTACTGCGTTCATGTTAGGTGTCAATGCTCCCCCTTTCATAAACTCCTTAACCTGTTGTTCATTCATAGTACCCATATTTTTCATCCCCATCATTGATAATTGCATTTGTGCAAAGTTTACTTGATCAAGCGCTCCCGTAGCATTGCCGCTAGCTAATGCCTTATCTGCAGCCCTAATATGCATTCTAGCTGATTCAATCATGGAAGAGGACATATTGCTACCAACACTCGTTTGTGCATACACAGGATAGATAGTAAAGCTGATGATTGTCATTGCTAGTGTTAAAGCCTGAAGGATAGTAATAAGAACTAACGTTGTTTTTGCAAACATACTGCCCTAACAATAGTTTTGTATTATATAAGATTTCTAGAAATACATACTTATTACAATAAATGGCTCGCTAGCGGTTTTCGTCATACATAGGTTTGTATTTTTTATCAAGCCTTTGCTTAATAATTTGGCATAAATTATTTATTTCTTGTATATTATTAAACTCATTTAGCCGTACCTTAAGCACAAGGATTCAAGTTCAGAAAACCAATATTGCATCTCTTCAAGAACCATCAGCTCTCAATATGATAGCAACATATAATATTGTTCGATCATATCTTGTTAACTTTATCCCAAGATCCAAAAAGTTTTGTTTCGCAGCGTTTGAGTCTTGCTGCTTCATGTGAAGTTTCTAATGTAATTTGTTTCTTTAGATCTTTGAAAGTCTAATATGACTATTCCCTAAAGTCTAAGAGAAAAGTTAGCTTTATCTTTTTACTCCTTACCAGTTACAACAATCTCTTGATAAATCGAATATACTTGCTTTGTTTTAGTATGTCATTTATTGTATTCGTATTTTGTGGTTGCGATGTCGGTGCTATTATTATTAGTATTACTAGTCCTAGTATACGAATTTTTGTTGCTGTTTGTATCATTTATCAGTAGATGTTATGGTTTCGCTTCATATACTATGTTAAATGCAGTTTGGGTAGCACGTTTAAAATCCTTAAAACCACCGGCCCTTACTACTTCAGACATACGTTTTTCACCGGCCTGTGCTCCTAGTGCTGGTCCATTGTAAGCTAATGATGTTGGAACACATACCATTGTAGATCCCGCATAGAATATTCGTCCTAATGGATTCAAGTTATCTTCTGTTTTATCATTGGCAAATGGCTCAACGATCATTACTGTTCCATCCTGTAAGTGACTCGAATGCATGAGTAGCAGCTCCAGTGGGGTCTGCCATATCATGAAGACAATCAAAAAATGCTACTAGATCATAGCCTTCTTTTCCTACTCTTCGTTCTCCTCCTTTCTCTCTATTTTCTGTTATGTTAGGAGTAGAATAATCTGTAGCAGAAGCAACTTCAAATCTCACTCTATCTTCACTTAATCCTTATTCTTTTGCTAGCTCTCTTGCTCTTTCTATTGATGCTGAATGATTATCAAATCCTATAAACTTTGAATTAGGATATGCTTTAGCCATAATAACTGTAGAGATACCATGTCCACATCCAATATCTGCTACTATTGCACCGCCTTTCTTTAATTTCTCTTCTACTTTACCACTATCTAAAGCAG
>Ga0193720_1000028_pt1 | contig 15841 bp, 7 predicted proteins | sample U2s1metaG_FD_143049 | JGI IMG/M metagenome (GOLD analysis project Ga0193720, IMG submission 143049) | Soil microbial communities from a riparian zone of the East river system, Colorado, United States - U2s1 | ecosystem: Environmental > Terrestrial > Soil > Riparian zone | place: USA: East River...
CGTTCGCGCGCGCATTGATGGCCAGCTTATGGAGCTCGATCGCCCAGAGCCGATCCGGCTCAACAAGAACAGGCGGCATACGATTGAGGCGGTGATTGATCGATTGGTCATTCGTGAGGGAATTCGCGTCCGCCTAACAGATTCAATTGAGACTGCGCTCAAACTGGGCGGAAACCGTGTCGTTGTACTGCGCGAACGACAGGGTGATGGAGCAAAGGAGAAATGGAGTAATGCGCAACGCAACACTCCGATACTCCACCACTCCATTACTCCAGCCGCAGCGTGGGAAGAACTGCGGTACTCCACGGATTATGGAAACGCGGAGACAGGATTCACGTTAAGCGATCTAACTCCCAGACATTTTTCCTTTAACAGTCATCTCGGGGCATGCCCGGCTTGCCATGGGCTCGGCACGCAATTGGTCTGCGATCCAGACCTAATGATCTCCGATCCTGACAGAACGCTGGCCGAAGGGGCAATCACGCCGTGGCGACGCGGCACAAAGCGGATGCAAGCATACTATCGGCATCTGCAAAAGGCGCTGGTAAGGCATTTTCACATCGATGAAGACGTTCCGTTTAACGATTTGCCGGAGCAATTCAAACAAGCCCTCTACTTCGGCACCGATGGGACGCCGATTGAAATGGGCTTCTCCGAGAATGGACAACAGAAAGTTGCGAAGCCATTCGAGGGACTCGTGCCGCAGATGCAGCGGCTTTACGAGGAAACTCAGAGCGAATTCACCCGTAACCGCATTCGCTCGTTCATGACGCGCGAACCCTGCAAGGTGTGCAATGGAGCGAGGCTTAAGCCGGAAATCCTCGCTGTTACGATCAAAGATCGAAATCAACGCGAATTAAACATTCACCAGTTCAGTGAGCTTACGACCGAAGCGGCCGCACAGTTTATTTCAGACCTCGAGATAACTCCGCAGCAACAAACTGTCGTGAGTGATGTGGTGCGTGAAATTCAATCGCGATTACAATTCCTCGTTGAAGTTGGGCTCGGTTATCTCACGCTCAATCGCCAGAGCGGCACGCTCTCCGGCGGCGAAGCACAGCGGATTCGATTGGCGACACAGATCGGCTCCGGCCTTGCTGGAGTGCTTTACATTCTGGACGAACCAAGCATTGGGCTGCACCAGCGCGACAATGGTCAGTTGCTGGGGACCCTGCACCGCCTGCGTGATCTCGGCAATTCGGTCATCGTAGTTGAACACGATGAAGAAACGATCCGGGCGGCCGACCACATAATCGATCTCGGGCCCGGAGCGGGCCCGCGTGGAGGCGAAATCGTAGCGCAAGGGAAACTCAACGACATCGTGTCTGCGAAGAATTCTTTAACCGGCGATTATCTTTCTGGCCGCGCGCGAATTTCCGTTCCAAGACAACGCGTCAAACCGCGAGCTCGGAACCAATCCGAAGGCTGGCTAACGCTGGTCGGAGCGACGGAGAACAACCTGAAAGCTATTACGGTTTCTTTCCCGCTCGGCTGTTTGACTTGCGTCACCGGTGTGTCGGGCAGCGGTAAATCCACTCTGGTGGACGACATTCTGCGGCGCGCGCTGTTTCGGCGTTTCTATAATGCAAAAGAAAAGCCGGGCGCGCATCGGGCCATTCGCGGAGTGGAACAGATCGACAAGGCGATTGTGATTGACCAGAGTGCAATTGGGCGGACGCCACGCTCAAACCCCGTCACCTACACGGGTGCATTTACACCGATTCGCGAGCTATTCAGCCAGCTGCCTGTGGCGCGGGTGCGCGGTTATGACGCCGGGCGTTTCAGTTTCAATGTTAGAGGGGGGCGCTGCGAAAATTGCGAAGGGGGCGGATTAATTAAAATCGAGATGCACTTTCTGCCGGACGTGTATGTCGAATGCGAAGTGTGCCATGGACAGCGCTACAACCGTGAGACACTCGAGATCACTTACAAAGGCAAAAATATTGCCGATGTTCTCGATCTAACGGTGGATGAGGCGGCGCGCTTTTTTCGTAACGTGCCCAGCATCTCAGAAAAATTAAACTCATTGCTCGATGTAGGTCTCGGTTATTTGCGACTTGGCCAAGCCGGGACAACTCTCTCCGGCGGGGAAGCCCAGCGCGTAAAACTCGCCACGGAGCTTGCGAAGAAGGCAACCGGGCGCACCCTTTACATTCTCGATGAGCCAACGACCGGATTGCATTTCGCCGACATTGAGAAATTGCTGCAAGTGCTGATGAAGCTGCGCAATGCGGGTAATACGGTGATTGTGATTGAGCACAATCTGGAGATGATCAAGTGCGCCGACTGGATCATCGATTTGGGACCTGAAGGTGGCGAAGGTGGCGGCGATCTCGTTGGAGCCGGTCCGCCGGAGGAGATCGCAGCACTCCCCGTTAGTCATACGGGGCGATATTTGCAGTCGATGCTGGAGAAGAAATGAGCTTTAAAAAAATAGGACTCAGTTTTCTGCTCGGCACACTCGGGCAATTCGCCCGCGCGGACATTTCCACTGAGATTGCTGAAGCGAGCGCGCCGCTAACACAGGGCGTTCCGGAAGTAGCGGTCGCGAGGTTGCAGGCCGTGTTAAATAAAAATCTACCTGAAACCGAATGGCGCGTCGTTGCCGAGAAACTTGCCGAAGCGCAAGTGGTTGCAAGGGAGCCAGAGGATACGCTCGTTTTGTTGGCAGACCCTCGATTGCGCGAACTGCCATGGGCCAAATTCTGGCGCGCCCAAGCCTTGGCCGGCGTGAACCGATGGGCTGATGCACTGCCGTTGTATGAGGAACTGACGACGGACCGAGCCTCGGCCTTTTTTGGAGCAGCCGTATTTGGCACGGCGGAGATGCTGCGCGCGTTAGGAAAGCGGCAAGAAGCACTGAGAAAATTTAACCTCCTGCTCCGCGACAAAAAATGGGGTACCCGAGCGCAGTTGCGAGCAGCCGAACTGTACATTGAAATGGCCGATGCTTCTAGTGCACGTCGCCTCCTGGGAGAAATGCGGCCGACATTGGTAGCGGAGCGGAGAGAACGGCGGGTGTTACGTGGTCGGCTGGAGCTAATCTTGCGGCGGCCTGAGAGAGCAATCGGCATGTTTCAAGCGCTTCTGAAAAGGCCGGAGGGAGCGCCTCATGCCACGTTAATCGCGGCGCTCTTCGGTATAGCCGATGCACATCTGCAACTAAAGACGCCGGAAAGTGGAGATAACATCATCGAACAATTTATCGACCGTCACCCTGCAGACCCAGATCTCCCGCTCCTTTTCGAGAAATTGGATTCTGTCTATCGCGCGGAGCGCAAACCATCGCGCAGCGAACTGGAGAAATGGGTGCGCAGACCGGAACAGCCACGGCGCACATTTGCCCGATGGTATCTGGCTCGCATGGAAACTCGCACTGGGCGCAGGGAGCGAGCCCAGCAATTATTTTCCGATCTGCGAGGCACCAGTACCAAATCCCCGGCGATCGCACCCGCTCTGCTTGAGCTTGCGCAATTTGAAGTGGACGACGGGCATTTGGATGAGGCGATTGCGATTTTGGATGAGGCGCGTCTGCTGCATCCCGAGCCGACTTTACTCGCTCGGATCAATTTTTTGTCCGCCCAAGTGAATTATCTAGCGAAGCGATTTGACACAGCGACGGCGGGTTTTGAACAAATCGCGCATTCCAATTCGCCCTGGACAAAAATTGCCCTGCTTAATGCATCCAGCGGCTGGCTAGAACTTGGCAATCATGTTCGTTTCGCAGCTGATTACACGGAGTTGGAGAAGCAAGGCGGCGGCGAAGAGGCGCGAGCGAATTTGCGATTAGAGGAAGGTTTAATGCAGGCGGCGAAGGGCGATAAGAGAGCGGCGGCATCACTCCAGCAGTTCATTCGTGATTTTCCTAAAAACCCGCGTGTGTCGGAGGCTTGGGTAAGCCTGGCTGAGCTGGCCTTTCACTCCTCGCCGCCGCGGTTTGATGAAGCGCGAAAAAATCTGGCGCGTGCAGTTGAGTCGAGGCCAACCGCCGCGGCCGCCGAGCGCGCCGATTATCTCAGCATGTGGGTGGAGGAATCAGCGCGCGGAAACGAGATGCAAGTAATTGATCTGGCAAAGCGGTTTCTGGAGCAGCATGGCGGTTCACCATTCGCTTCGGAGGTTCGAATGAAATTAGCGGAGCTCTATTACCGGCGCCAGGATTTCGCAAACGCGCAGACGCAGTTCGAAATTATCGCGCAACAGAATCCCGACGACTCTCTCGCGGAAAGAACACTTTTTTTTGCTGCAGAATCAGCCATGTCGAGTATGGGCGAGCATTCACTTGATCGCGCGATTGTTCTTTTTGATCAGGTCGTGCAAAAAAACGGAGCGCTGCGGTGGGCCGCACGCAATGAACAAGCCGTAATCGAGCGCAAGCTTGGCAAGCCGAAAGATGCTCTCGCCTTGTACGATGAAGTACTAAAGAGCGATGCTGGCGTGTCCGACAAACGGGAGGCGCTTTGCGGGAAAGGGGACATTTTCTTTGAGGCCGGAGCAACCGACCCAAATAGCTATCAGCGCGCGATTGAGACCTACGACCAATTAGCTTCCGATAAAAAGGAGCCGATCGACTGGCGCAACCAGGCGCTCTTCAAAAAGGGATTGTGCCTGGAAAAGAAAAGTGATCGGGCCGGCGCGCTTGCAACGTTTTACGAGATTTTGGAAGACGAAGGGCGGCCGGACCGGCGGCGCGAGCTTTTTTGGTATTACAAAGCTGGATTTAACGCTGGTCGATTGTTGGAGGAAGATTCTAAGTGGGAATCTGCGGCTGCTATCTATGATAAGCTCGCTGCGGCCGGAGGCGGCCGAAGCGAAGAAGCAAAAGCACGTCTCAACAATCTTCGACTCGAGCATTTTCTTTGGACGGACTGACTCCTCAGTCGCAGCAACTGTCCGTTCTGTCCGCAAAGCCGATGGAAATAGGCTTGCAACGATCATTGCCGGGGCTCACAATCACGGCATGAAAATACAAACCAGACTTAGTCGCTTATGCGCCTTGTTGGTTCGTTGTGCATGCGTGGGGTTGGCACTCGCGTTTTGCACATCCACGTTCGCTGCTGATCCGAGCAAGAATGTGGTGGTGCGGCCGGCAACACAACAGCCAGTCACAAACACCGCAAGGAAAATGTGCTTCATTGTGGAGGCAGGCTCCCGTATCCCGCAGCCTTGCGATCGGCTCGCCGCGATTCCGACTACCGCTAACGCGATGACGATCTACGGTCACCGTCCGGGTAGATAACAAAACACTCTCGACGATTCCGTCGGTTGCTGGCGCGCTGCAATGTCCGCAGCGCGAGGGTGAGATTACATTTTTGCGTGCCACGCCATTAGCCGGCGCAGCCGAGCGTAAACTTTTCGCCTGTATCCTTCTCAGTCTCCAGCAGACGCGCGGACAAATTAGCTGCGTGGGTTGGCCAGGCAGGAGTTAGCTGTCGCAAGCACCGATTTGTCGTCGTTATCGGTCAGTCCTGCGAGGAAACCGCGAATTCGGCGAAACGATTGACGCAAGAACAGATCGGCGGCGCCGTGATCCGGCGCAGCCGCATCTCCGTTTCGCCGTGCAAACTGAATTTCGCTGTCCTGGCGGCTCAGCACACAAGTCGAAGCGAAGAGATCCATCGCCGCATTCGCGATCCGCTCCTGGACAAGCTGCATATCCAGAATCGGCTCGCGATAGGTGATTAGCGCGCGGTTCACAGCGAAATTGAAACGCCGGATCAACCGGCCGAGCTGTCGCGCATGCCCATGGAGCTGCTCGCTTTGCACCGGCACATCAGGCACGCGAATCGTCGCGCCAAGCCGGCTCTTTCCGGCGGCCCACGCTTTGCTCATCCGCTCGCGCGAGGGCTTCATCATCGTGTCGTAGATTTCCTTGAACTCCATCCCCGGCCCGCGCATTCCCACCAGCGCAATAAAGGAAGTGAGCACTTCATTGGCGCCTTCGCCGATCTGATTGATCCTCGCGTCACGCATCATTCGCTCCAGCGGAAGATCGACAAAATATGCCGAGCCGCCATAAATCTGGAACACGTCGTTGATGCATTCCCAAAGACGCTCTGTCGTGAAGACCTTTAGCATCGCAGTCTCGAGCATGTAATCTTCCAGGCCGCGGTCGATGAACGACGCTGTGACTGTCGTCATGGATTCCATCGCACAAGCATCCGCAGCGATCCGCGCGATTTTCTTTTTGACCAAATGAAAATTACCGAGCGTCTTATTGAATTGTTTCCGAGTGTTCGCGTGCTTGATCGCCAATTCCAGACACGTCTTGGCTGCGCCCGTGCAGCACGCGCCGAAAGTTGTGCGGCCGAAATCGAGCACTGTCAGTGCGACTTTAAGACCTTTCCCCAGCGGTCCGAGAATATTTTCCTTCGGAACTCTAACGTCCCGCAACGCGAAACGGCCAGTCGCTGTGCCGCGGATTCCCATCTTTGGCATTCGCTCCTCGAGCATCTCGAATCCCGGCATGTCGGGCGTAACTAGAAAAGCCGTAATCGCAGTTTTGTCCGACCCGGGCACTGGTGTGCGCGCCATCACGGTAAGTTCGTGCGCGATCGCCGCGTTGGTGATATAGCGTTTCTCACCGTTCAAAATGAAATGCGAGCCGTCCTCCGTGGGGCGCGCCTGCATCTGCACGTTTGCCGCATCCGATCCCGCTTCTTTTTCAGTGAGCGCGAAGGAGCCCAACTGTTCGCCAGTAACTAATTTCGGAAGCCACTTCTGGTTTTGCTCGTGCGTTCCAAAAAGCAGCAACGCGCGAATTCCAATAGAGTGGTGGGCGTTCACGAAAACTGATGTCGATGCGCAACGGCGGCCGATTTCTTCCAGCACTTTGCAGTTGGCCATTTGCGAGAACCCTCGCCCGCCATATTCCTTCGGGGCGGTCATACCCAGTACTCCGACCCGGCCAAGGCCATCGATCACGTCGCGCGGAATGTCTGCCTGTCGATCGACCTCTGCAGGATCGAGGTGTTCGTCCAAAAATTTGCGGAGTTCAGTCAGCGTATCATCCAGCTCACCTTGTTGGGCTGCCGGAATACGCGGATACGGCATCACCCAATCTGAAACGAAATGTCCCGCGAACAGCCCCTTCGCAAACCCAAGCGCCTGCGGACCTGCAAAAAGCAGCTCCTCAGCTTGTTGAATCTCTTTCTGTCGCTCCGCGTCGAGTTTGTTCATTCAGTTCGCCTTGAAAAAAAGGTGCGACGAATTGTAGCCGTGGCGGCTCGCGTGTCCAATCACCTACAACAGCTGCGCCTTAAGATACAAGCGTCAGCAACCTGAAATTGGATATTGGAGGTTTGCCCTCAGCTACATCCCTGGCTGGTGCCGCATTCGGTGCAGACGCCGCATGCGCCAGCGCGGATGACTTTATCGCTGCCGCACACCGAACAGGTGATTCCCATGAAGATGCTGCCAAGCGCAACCATGACGCGGTCTGTGTGGCCGTTTCCATTGCCGCTGTGATCAGCCGCGCTCGCGCGTTCGACGGGATTCGGCAAATTGTTTGTGATCACGTCGATCACTTGTTTGTCGCCCGTGCGCGCTAAATCCGTTACGGGCCGGTTGAGTGCTTTCTTTTCGATCTCGACAATTTCCTTAAGCGGCAAGTCCGGCTGCCCCCGGTTCGGCGATGTTGCTTCCTTGTAACCCTTGATGAATTGGCAGGCGAGCCAGCGGAAAACGTAATCGGTGATGCTCGTCGCGTGCCGAATGTCAGAATTTTTTGTAAAGCCGCTCGGCTCGAATCGTTGGTAGGCGAATTTTTTCACTAGACTCTCAAGGGGTACGCCGTACTGCAGCGCGATCGAGGTGAGCGTGCCGACGGTGTCCATCAGTCCACCGATCGTGCTGCCCTCCTTCGACATGGTGATGAAAAGTTCGCCCGGCTGACCGTCTTCGTACAAACCGACAGTGATGTAACCTTCGTGACCGGCGATCTCGAACCGGTGGGTCATGGAACTGCGAGTGTCCGGCATGCGATGCCGGACTGGTTGGTCAATCCGACTGCGCAGCGTTGCCAGTTCTTGTTCCAGTTCGAGAATGCGCTTTTGCAGCGCTCCGGCATCATCCCGCAGTTGCGGGACCACAGCGCCCATGTCTTTTGTTTTGCGCGTGTTCAAAGGCGCGGAGCGCTTTGAACCCTCGCGGTAAATCGCGATCGATTTCAATCCCATCCGCCAACCTTCGACGTACGTGTTCATGACGTCATCCACGGTGGCTCCTTCCGGCATGTTTACAGTTTTCGAGATCGCGCCGCTCAAGAATGGCTGGGCCGCAGCCATCATTTTCAGGTGCGCCATGTAATTCAGGGCGCGCTCGCCTTTGAACGGTTTGAATGCGCAATCGAAGATCGGCAAATGCTCAGGTTTCAGGCCAGATGAGATTTTCGATCCGTCGGGGTCGGTGACGTTCTCGATGGTATCGAACGCATCGATGTGCGCAATAATATGGTCGATCTCTTCGGAATTATAACCGAGTTTCTCCAACGCGGGTTTAACGGTCTGGTTAACAATCTTGAGCATGCCGCCACCGGCCAGCAGTTTATATTTTACCAGCGCGATGTCGGGTTCGATTCCCGTGGTGTCGCAATCCATGAGGAAACTGATGGTGCCCGTGGGCGCGAGCACCGTTACCTGCGCGTTGCGATAGCCATGGCGCTTCCCAAGTTCCGCCGCGCTGTCCCAAACTTTGGCGGCCTCTTCTTTCAAGTGCGCGAACTCTTTCGCCTCCGGAATTTCGCGCACGGCACAGCGATGCAGCTCTATCACGTCCAGCATCGAACCGACGTTGTCTTTCGCGACGGGCGTCGGCACGCCGCTGGCCCGCGCATCATGATACCCGGGGAATGGTCCCATAGCTCGCGCCATGCGCGCGCTTTGTTCGTACGCTTCGCCGGTCATGATCGAAGTGATCGCGCCGCAGAGCGCGCGGCCCTCGACGCTGTCATAACCGTAGCCGTAACTCATGATGAGTGAACCGAGATTCGCATAACCGAGTCCGAGCGTGCGGAAAACATGCGAGTTCTCCGCGATTTCTCTGATTGGGTAACTCGCGTTGTCGACGATGATCTCCTGCGCAGTGATGAAGATGCGCACCGCAGCCTTGAACCGCTCGACATCGAAATCGCCGTCGGCGGTCTTGAACTTCATTAAATTGAGCGAGGCCAGATTGCATGCGGTGTTATCGAGGAAGAGATACTCCGAACACGGGTTAGTGGAGTTTTGCCGGTCCGTGCCCTTGCAGGTGTGCCATTTGTGGATCGTGGAATCGAATTGCATTCCTGGATCGCCGCAGATGTATGTGCCCTCGGCAATTTTGCGTAACAGCGCCCGCGCATCTTTGCGTTCGCACGGCTGCCCATCCGTCACCCGGCGCGTCCACCATTCGCGGCCTTCCAGCGCCGCCTCCATGAATTTGTCGCTTACGCGCACGCTCACGTTTTCGTTTTGATACATCACCGAGCCGTAAGCGTCGCCGTTGTAGCTGCCGTCATATCCTTGCTCGATCAGCGCCCACGCTTTTTTTTCTTCTTTCTGCTTGGCGTCGATAAACTCTTCGATGTCCGGGTGCCAATCCTTGAGCGTGTTCATCTTCGCCGCGCGGCGCGTTTTGCCGCCGCTTTTCACCACATTCGCTACCTGATCGTAAACTTTCAGGAACGACAGCGGCCCGCTGGGTTTGCCGCCCCCGCTCAATTTTTCCCGCGTGGATCTTAAGGAAGAAAGATCCGTGCCGGTGCCACTGCCGTACTTGAAAAGCATCGCCTCGCTCTTGGCCAATCGCATGATGTCTTCCATCGTATCGCACACGCTCTGGATGAAGCAGGCGCTGCCCTGCGGGTACTCGTATTGCGATGGTGCGCGTTCGGCTTTGCCGGTCTCGCGATTATAAAAATAATTTCCCGCGCCGCCGTCCTTGCCCACGCCGTATTGATGATACAATCCAACATTGAACCACACCGGCGAGTTAAATGCGCCGTGCTGGTTCAAACAGAGCCAGGTCAGTTCGTCGTAGAAAATCTCCGCAGTTTCTTCATCGGCGAAGTAGCCATCCGCGATTCCCGAGTCTGTGATCGTGCGTGTGACCCGATGAATAAGTTGCCGCACCGACATTTCTCTTCCGCCTTTGTATGGATCGGTCCCCTTGGCGATGTCGCCGTAGAAATATTTTGAGACCGCAATCTTAGTCGCCAGGGCGCTCCAGCTTTTCGGCACCTCGATGTCTTCCTGCTTAAAAATGACCTTGCCACTGTCATCATTGATCTCCGCATTGCGCCGTTCCCATTCGATCTGATCAAAAGGCGCAACGGCAGCATCGCTGAAAACGCGCTTGAAATGCAGACCGCTGTTTTTCGTTTTTTCCGTTCCCTTTTTCCGGCGCGAGGCCGATGAAGACGATCCAGTCAGTGATGCGGGCGGAATTCCGGGTTTTAGTTGAATCATGGCGGTGAGAGAGGGGTTGAGGTTCTGAATAAGATGTCAATATTTGCGAACAGCGGCGCCAACAACCTGTGAATTCCAGTCAGTAACCGACAACAAGTAATAGCGTAGCTCTCCGGCGGTTATACAATATGCAGCCCACGGATTAGCGGTGGCAAGTCAAAAATTGTAACATTTTTCGGGTACTCTGGCCCGCTCTGCGCTCGAGGCTCGGTATTCCCCCGAGAGCGGCGGTGCACGCGACGCAGGCGGTTTGCCTGAAGATAAACGCTCAATGCCCAACGCTGAACACCCAATCTCGAGACAGTTGCATTGAACGTTGTATGTTGGACGTTACGCGTTCGGCGTTTCTTCTGCTTTGAAGGAAGGGTGGCTGAGTCCGGTTTAAGGCACTCGACTCGAAATCGAGCGTGGGGAAACCCACCGTGGGTTCGAATCCCACCCCTTCCGCCAGTTCACCAGATTGTTCTGATGCAGCCCGCGCGCGTTTCCACGAGGTCATTTTGTCAAAATGATTTGTCGTGTTGAGCGCAGCGAGACATTTCTGGTTATTTCACTATCCTCCTCGAAGCAATAAATCAGAGATCATTCGCTCCGCTCAGGATGACAGAATGGTTGCGTTTAGACAAAATCGGCAATTAGCAGCGTCTTCATTTTATGACCGTCCGAATGCCGGCAACGGGATGAAATCAGAGTTGCATCCCGTTTGTTCAACGGCAGCTTGCTCACTTCATCTTTTTCCTATGAACATCCTTTCTCGAGCTTTCGCTCTTTGCTGTTTGATCGCGGCCAGTCTCGTTTCAATCACGGCCGTCTCCGCGCAAGATTTGCCCGATAGTACGCGCCTGCTGCGTTTTCCAACGACAAATGGAGCACAGATCGTCTTCTGTTATGCAGGGGAGCTTTACACGGTCGGCAAAGACGGCGGCACAGCGCGCCGCCTGACGAGCGGACCTGGCTACACTTCATTCGCCCGATTTTCGCCGGACGGAACGCAGATTGCGTTCACGTCCCATTACGACGGCAACACGGAAGTTTACGTAATGCCGGCCGAAGGCGGCACGCCGAAGCGCCTGACGACTTCAGCCACGCTCGGACGCGACGACGTTTCGGATCGGATGGGGCCGAACAACATCGTAATGGCGTGGGAAAACACGAAGCCGCTCGTCGTCTTCCGTTCCCGCATGAAGTCGTTCAACGATTTCATCGGCTCACTGTTCGCGGTTGGCCTTGATGCCGAATTGCCGCAGCAAGTGCCGGTACCGCGCGGCGGATTTGTTTCCTTTTCGCCAGACGACTCAAAGATGGCGTTCAACCGCGTGTTCCGGGAGTTCCGCACATGGAAACATTATCGCGGCGGCATGGCGGATGACATTTGGGTTTACGATTTCAACACCGGCGCCACGGAAAACCTGACGAACAATCCAGCCCAGGACATCTGCCCGATGTGGGGAGCGGACAACAAGATCTATTTCATCTCCGACCGCGACAATCGGATGAACCTCTTCGTCATTGATCTTGCAACAAAAGAAACGAAGCAGCTCACGCGCTTCACTGATTTCGACATCAAGTTTCCGTCGCTCGGCAAAGACTCGATCGTATTCGAGCAAGCCGGATACATTTGGCGCTACGATCTTGCCACAGGTCAAGCCGCACCGGTGCCGATCGCAATCAAGGAAGATTTCGACAGTGGCCACGGCGGGCTGGTCGACGCATCCAAGCATCTCGAATCGGTAAACCTCGCGCCGGATGGGGAGCGCACCATTGTAGTCGCGCGGGGCGATCTTTTCTCCGTGCCTGCAAGGAACGGTACGGCGCGCAATTTGAGCAAAACTTCAGGCGCGCACGAACGCGACGCGGTTTGGTCGCCCGACGGAAAATGGGTCGCCTACAACTCGGACGCGAGTGGCGAGAACGAATTGTATCTGCGTTCACAGGACGGCAGAGGCGAGCCACAGCAAATCACGAACGGCGCCGACACCTACTACTACGCGCCGAAATGGTCTCCCGACAGTAAGAAACTGCTCTGGAGCGATCGGTTGCAGCGATTGCGTTACGTTGATGTCACAACAAAGGCGGTCACACCCGTTGACCAGGATAAATATGGCGAGATCGAAAGTTATAACTGGTCGCCCGACAGTCAGTGGATTGCATGGGCACGGCCGGAAGAGAACGGCATGCCGCGCGTTTATCTCTATTCAGCCGCGAACAAACAACAGACCGCAGTGACAGACAACTGGTACGGCTCGGGCGAAGTGGTCTTCAGCGACGACGGCAAATATTTGCTGCTCAGTTCCGCGCGCGATTTCAAACCGACTTTTGGCGACGAGGAATTCGCAAACGTCTATCGCGACATGGAGCGCGTTTATCTCGTCACGCTGGCGAAGGAGACTGCAAATCCGCTCGCGCCGAAGAGCGACGAAGTCGGCAAGGCGGAAGAAAAGCGCAAAAAAGAAAAGGCAAAAGAAGCGGAAGAGAAAAAGCCGGAGGCGAGCCCAAGCGCGACAAAGCCAGAAGAAAAGGCAAAAAAGCCAGTCGTCGTGAAAGTGGACACCGACGGGATCCAGAACCGGATTGTCGGTCTCGAAATTACGCCGGGAAATTATCGCAACATTCGAATGCTGGAGGACAATCGCATCTTCTACCTGCGCCGCACCGCCGCTGATGAAGCGGGCGAAGAGGAAGAAGATCTATTCTCCAACAAAGACAAGAAATCGCACCTGTGCGTTTACAACGTCGACGATCGCAAGGAGACCGTGCTCGGCGACGCGAACAATTACCAGATCACGTTCGACGGCAAAAAGATGCTGGTAAAAATCAAAAAGGACTACGCCATCATCGACGTCCCGAAAGACAAGCTCGAAACCAAGGATCACGAGCACAAGATGGAAGGCCTCGATATGCAGTTGGATCGGCATGCTGAGTGGCACCAAATCTATTTCGAATGCTGGCGGCACATGCGCGACTTCTTTTTCTCGCCCACCATGAACGGCGTCGATTGGAAAGCGATGCGCGACAAATACGCCGCGCTACTGCCGTTCGTGAATCATCGGAACGATCTCACTTACCTGTTAGGCGAGCTCATTGGCGAATTGAATAACGGCCATACCTATGTCGCCGGCGGCGAACGCCCAGACACGCCGCGCATCAAGCTCGGTCTGCTCGGCGCGGAATTTTCCCGCGACCCGGCCACGCGCGCCTATCGCATCGAGCGCATTTTACCGGGAGAAAACTGGAACAAACATACGCGCTCGCCGCTCACGGATGTCGGCGTGAACGTGAAACCCGGTGATTACATTCTTGCGATTAACAACACCCCGGTCTCGAGCTTGCCGAATCTGTACGACGCCCTCATCGGCACCGCCGGCAAACAAGTGATCTTGCGCGTGAATTCCAAACCAACCGATGCCGGAGCGCGTGATGTGACCGTTGTACCCACCGACAACGAGGCTCCCCTTTACTATATCGATTGGGTGCAAAAGAACATCGATTACGTCACGAAGAAGACCGGCGGCGAAGTCGGCTATCTGCACATTCCTGACATGGGCCGGCCCGGTTTGGACGAGTTCACGAAGCTTTACTTTCCGCAAATCCGGAAGCACGCGCTCATTGTCGATGTTCGAGGTAACGGTGGCGGATTTGTCTCGCCGCTGGTGATCGAACGACTGCGGCGCGCGCTCGTAATGATCGGGATCGCGCGCAACGGCATGCCGCAAACCGATCCGCCGCAAACGTTCACGGGCCCCATGGTGACGCTGATTAACGAATTCTCCGCGTCCGATGGCGATATTTTTCCGTATCGGTTTAAAACGCTCGGCCTCGGCAAACTCATCGGCAAACGCACCTGGGGCGGCGTTATTGGCATTCGCGAGTCGCTGCCGCTCGTCGATGGCGGTCAGTTCTTCAAACCGGAATTCGCGATCTACTCAAAAGACGGCGAACAATGGATCGTCGAAGGCCACGGCGTCGATCCCGACATCGTTGTCGATAATGAACCCGGGAAAGAATTCAAAGGCGAAGACCAGCAACTAGATCGGGCGCTCCAGGAAATCCAGGACGAGCTGAAGACAAAACGCTACGAGCTGCCATCGCCACCACCCTGGCCTAATCGCAACCCAGCCGGCTGAAGCTGACAAGCCGCGGTGGCTCGGAGTGGTCCTGGACGAGCCTCCAGCGGTTGCTTTAACCTCTCGCCTCTCCCCTTCGGCAAGGGGAGAGGATTGAGGTGAGGGGTTTGAACGTACAAGCGCGATTATTAAAATGATCCCTCACCCTCCCCCTCTCCCTTATTAAGGGCGAGGCGACCCATGTGCATCCAGCACCTTCTGGTGACTAACCACAGCCATCCCGTGGGCATTTGCCTTCGTCTCCGCAGCGAAATGGTGTTGCAGGTTTTAAACGCAACCGCTTAACTTGAAAACACGCGCCACGGCGTCGAGGCGCAAAACCTAAGAGAGAGAGGATTTTCCGCATTTCAGGAGGGAAAATGGAGCACGCTTTTCCCAACCGAACCGCAGCCGGCCGGTTGCTTGCGGAGAAACTCGTCAATTATGCGGGTTGCGATGACGTAATTGTGCTAGGGCTGCCACGCGGCGGTGTGCCAGTGGCGTTCGAAGTCGCGCAGCGGCTTGGCGCGCAGCTCGATGTTTTTATCGTGCGCAAACTGGGCGTTCCCGGCTTTGAAGAACTGGCTGCCGGCGCGATAGCTTCCGGCGGTGTGCGCGTTTTGAACCAGGATGTCGTGCGCGCAATACCCCATGCAGAGGAGGCCATCGAAGCGGTGACCGCGAAGGAGACAGCCGAACTGGAACGGCGCGAACACATTTACCGTGAAGGACGACCCGCGCCTCAGCTGCGCGACCGAGTCGTCATTCTCGTGGATGACGGATTGGCCACTGGAGCAACCATGCGCGCCGCCGTTAAAGCGCTGCGACAGCGCGGCGTCGCAAAAATTGTCGTAGCGGTGCCAGTCGGTCCGCCAGACACTTGCCGTGAGATCGAACAAGAAGCCGATGAGACAATCTGCCTGAGCACGCCTCCATTCTTTCAGGCCGTCGGCCAGTATTACGAAGATTTTTCGCAGACCAGCGACGAAGACGTGCGCGAGTTACTGAGCCAGGCCGCGCAAAATATTTCTGAGCAGAACCAAACGGATCAACAATGACGGGCGCCGAACTTGTTCGCGAAATAGCGCAGCCACTCACAAACCAGTCGGGCGATTACGATGCGCTGAACCAAAGCGGCGCGAGTACGCGCAAGCACTCCCAAAGGCGGCGCGAAACGGAAACCGCGTCTGCCATGATTTCGCACGAAGTGCTTTCGGAGTGCGATGCGTCCTCGCATCACTTTGGCTGGCCAATGAGTAAGAGCAAGGAGCGGACTACAAGATGAGCGAAGTA
>Ga0193720_1000032_pt1 | contig 15389 bp, 16 predicted proteins | sample U2s1metaG_FD_143049 | JGI IMG/M metagenome (GOLD analysis project Ga0193720, IMG submission 143049) | Soil microbial communities from a riparian zone of the East river system, Colorado, United States - U2s1 | ecosystem: Environmental > Terrestrial > Soil > Riparian zone | place: USA: East River...
TGAAAAAAATGAATTCAATCTTGAACCTCAAGAGTTAATGCAAATCATAACAGAGGTTACTCCAAGAAATGCATTGCAATTTCGACTATCAGCTGGCTCACCCAATCCTAAAGAGCAACAGGAAATGATAAGCTGTTCAAAGAGCAGATTATTACAATATAAGAAGGAAACATTAAGACTTAGAATGTGGGTAGAAGAGGCATTTGATAAGCTCGGGCTTAGTTTAGAAACTTATCTAAATACCTGTGAATAATGATTATTATTTTCATCCTGAGGAACCTTCTATATCTGTGAGATGAATGAAAAGGTAAAGTACGTAATAAATAGTGTCAATACTAACGATACATTGTCTATACTAAGCATCTTTTTTTCATGTTATTTACAATGCAACAAGCTACAATGAGTAGCACTAGTAAATTTAATGAGTAGCCCGGCCCAGATTCGAACTGGGGTCAAAGGCTCCAAAGGCCTTTATGCTTGGCCACTACATTCGGCGGAATTTAAACCTCCACCGGGCTTCCGGGCTTATTTTCGTACAATTTTACTATCTTTATAATGTTACGCAAGATTTTCTACATATGATAATATTTTATCGACAGGATCGTCCATCTTGTCAAGGATTCGCTTGGCCTTCTTCTTCTGTTTAGTAGCGTAGCCATTGTCCATGATCATTTCTCTGGTCAATTTTATAAGATTTTTAGAATTGCAGGCCCTTTTTACCAGCCCTGAAACGACAAGATACCTTTCGACATAAAAAGGAAGTGGTGCCATCGAAATAGTGGGTTTTCCAAGTAATGATGCTTCAGAAGTCATCGTCCCTCCTGCTCCAATAAACACGTCACATAGAGAAATTAAGTACCTTCCATCCATAACTTTTTGTATAACATGTGCTTTTCCTTTATACTTTTTTGTAATTTCAGATAACTGATCTTCGTATCTGCAAAGTATAAGTACATTAGCGAGTTTTGAAAAATTCTTTACTAGAGAATCGACCATAGAAGTTGTGGGTTCCAAATTTTTGTCTGCGATATATGAAGCCTTTGATTCTTCTATTCTGATCAAAATGCTCTTCTTATCCATATCAAGCTTCAATTTATTAGCTAAGACACGTGCTGGCGAGGTCGACATCGGACAACGTTTAAGCCAAGCAGCAGGATCAAGTGCCCTGTATCTTGTTATATTTTTCTTCGATATCCCAAATAGCGCCCAAGCAGAATTTGGAATTACCCAAGGTGAGAAGAGATGATCCATCAAAGGAATTGTAAGTTTTGAAACAGCTTCGGCATGCGGTGAATCATTGAATCCTATATGTTTAATTCCAAGCCCAAAAGCGACCCTTGCCCCTTCTGGGGATGAGAATGTGATAGCAATGTCAGGCTTAAATTTTCTTATTTCATAAGCCAATTGATGGATTCTTTTTGCACTTTCTTGGAGTTTTTCATATCTTTCAGATCCCCCGTGTCTACCAACAATTTTGAGATTAAGACCTTGAATCTTTGCTAAATCTACTGCTTCGCGGTAATGCCTAGATGTGCATAGTAATTCGTGTCCAGATTTGCGGAGTAAATCGACTGCAGGCTTAAAAAACATCACTTGTTTTGGCGTCAAAATGTCAAACCAGATTCTCAAAGATAATTAAATGGTAAATTCCCTTGGAAAAAACCTTTTCTTTAACCCCCTTTTACATAGCACGGGGGAGAGGGTATATATGCTTGAGAAGGAGGCAGTAAAGCTTTGAGCTTTGATCCATCATCGACATGCACAGCAGTATATGGACTAAGCACAGAAGGCTATCGAATTGCCTCTTCTATCGCTGTCAAGGGTGTGAAAGTTTCATTAATCGATGAATCTGCACGCATGGCTATAAGTTTAAAACCTGATATCGCTAGAACATATCCTGACGTTAATTCACTAATAGAGGATGAGCCATTATTAGCACTTCAACCAATTGATATCGCAATTAGTGCAGCGTCATACATCTTTTTTGCACCTCGAATTAGAAAGATAGGCCAAGAGGTAAAGAGTGATATTACATCAAAGTTTAGAGACTCGATGCGCGCCTTGAAAAAAGGTGCTTCGATCATATACACCCTACCGACTGGCATTGGAGGCAATAACGAAAATATCGCACTAATAGAACGTTTGACTGGGATGTCTATAGGCAAGGATATCTTCTACTACTATATGCCTGTCACAAATTCAGGCCCTGAGACGCTTGTTGGTTCTCTAAGATCCCGACAAGACAGTCAGATGGCCAAGTTACTGTACGATCCTGATGTAGGTATGAAGGTGAATTTTGTCGATATTATTTCTGCAGAATTCACACATTCAATCAGAATCCTAGGCCACTATACAGGGATGGCAAGTATTTTAGAAATCTGTAAACACGTCAAAGATAGTAAGGTCAGCAATGAATTAATGAATGGGGCGTTTAGCGAGCTGTACTTGGACGATGTATCAAGCGGCTTATACGATTTACGAGCACTAGGATCATTACTTAGCGGAGCTGGCCCATTGATGTATCTTGTCAATGGAACGATCAAAGGTACCGAAGGTTACATCAAACACCTAATAGATGAGATACGGGACGTGTTGAAGAAACGTGATTTGAAGGCAAGCAGAACAAAGGTAGCAATCGCTTGGACATTGGACCCAAATGAAATGAGGGGCGACAAGATAGATCTTCTATCTTCTCTCGAAACAAAACTTAAAGATTACATCGGCGACGTGGAAATACAACAAGGTCCAACATTCGATGTGTACCCTACGGATAAAACGATGATGGTCATAGCTTGTTCACAGAACGATTTCAAGAAGATTATGTCCAAGAAAAAGCAGAATCTAGATTTCATTATCATGAAGGCAAATCCGGTTTGTGAAACAGTTGGATAATTGCTGAGAATGAACCTTGTAGTACATTTGCCTCAAAACAGAAGGAATTCGATCTGATATAGCTGGTTTGCAGTACAGTCTCACTAGTTTGCTAGATTAATCATCATCAATTAAAGATCTTTGTGTTGTCACACCATTCAAGTTCGGCTGAATAGCTAAGTAAAAAAATATTAATAGACTCTTAAACAGATGGAAATTGTTGAAACTTATTGTCACAACTCATGAGCTTATGGCGGCATTATCAAATAAAAAAAAAGATCTGCTTATAGTTGATGCTAGGCCATTTCACGATTATGTTAAGGGCCATATTCCTGGAGCAGTTAATATGGATGTTATGCAATTTCATTGGATTGATAGTTCCAATCCCGGTATTGCCCAATTTAATAGACAAATGAAGATTCTTCTTTCAAACATTGGAGTTACGAGAAAAAAGGAAGTAATTTTCTACGACAAGATCTCCGGCCAATCAGCAGCTAGGGGAGTATGGCTATTGCTCTATTTTTCACACACTAAAGTTGCAATGCTTAATGGGGGTTTAGACAAATGGAAGGAGGATGAGTATATGACAGAAACAAAAAGTCATCCATTCATTCACTCTAGTTTTAAAGGCACGGAAAATCCTAAGATCCTAGCTGATTTGAAGGAGATTAAATCCTCACTTAAAAAGAAAAGTGTTGTATTAGTTGACGCACGGTCTAGACCAGAATTTGAGGGGAAAATAATTCGTGCAGCCTATGGGGGACATATCCCTAGGGCAATGAATATCGAATGGAAAGAGAACATTGAAAACAATGTATTCAAAAGTTCTAAAGAGCTTCAAGAGGTATATTCTAATCTTTCAAAAGAGTCAGAGATAATAACATATTGTCAAGGCGGATATAGAGCCGCCAATAGCTTCATTGCTTTAAAAACGCTCGGCTATAAGAATGTGAAAATTTATCTGGGTTCATGGGGAGAATGGGGTAATAAGCCAGGCCTACCTATTACAAAATAAATTACAGATGGATTATTTTTGAATATACCTTCATTTATGAAGGAAAGTAAAAACTATTTGAGCACCTTAAGTGTCCCTAACCTGAATTTAGAAAGAAAGGATTTATATTGAGAAGACCAAATTAAAGTATGAATTTAGTACAATTCACTGTTAAAGAGATTATGAAAGAGCTAGACCATAGATCGAAGGAGTTTTATGAATTTGTAATGCCGGCTATAGACATAGTTGAAGACGGAAACGATTTGGTCGTTACAATTGATCTACCGGGATTCACAAAGAAGGACATTAATCTTAGGATAATTGGAAATATTTTGTCGATTAATGCAAAAAGGGAGTATGAGGAAACTAAATTAGACAAGAAAATAGTACTGCCAATCTCAATCAAGGATGACGAGAAGGTCGTTGCAACTGCACAGTACGCAGATGGTGTAGTGACATTAAAGGTTCCTATCCCAAAATCGAGCTATATAACGATAACCTAATCTCAAGACTGTTTTTGAACACTTCGTATGTATATTCGCTCCTTCCTTATTTGTAATGGGTTTTACATCGGAGAGTGCCACTGGTGGACATTGCCCTAATTTCGTTATTATTTTAAGGTATAAGTTAAGGCAAAACATTAGATCCTGTCGATCGCAAGTATCCAAATTTGAGGTATGGTAGATCCAGTCAGTCTTAAAGATACCTTTGGCATATTTTTTTTATATGGGTGGTCCATTAATATTTTCTCTCTCAATTTATCAGAAGTCTTTTATTAATTTAACCATAATTGGCAAGAGTTTAACTTTAGCTTTCTAGATTTTCTAGGGCTCTGAATATAACCCCAATTTTACTTTTTTTCTTGCAAAAACCTGTTCTTTAGTCTTTGGAGGACTTTCTACTTTGGTTCAAATTCCCATTTTGATTTAGCAATAATCTCGCTTGTAAGATAAAAGATGATGTAGGCATGCTGCTGCAGAACCAGCGATACATATGCCGATGATTTTATCAAGTATTCCATTTCTTTGATTTTTATCTTCCGATTTTTCCTTTTTCTCAAGTAGATATTGAGCTTGCTTTTTGAGGCATAGAATGGAAATAGTTCCTATCAAATACTCAGGGGCATCTACTACCAAATGTCCAATCGGATCCTTTACCGGATTTATAGCGTCTGCATGTAAAGTGTAATGGTTATCGTATTCTCTAATGTGTAAGGTGTTATGACGGAATTGTCTTCTGGCGCCTTTTTTTGTACCTAGGAATGTTTCATCGTATTCGATAATTGGTCTTATGGATCTAGGCACAATTATGCAACCCTCCTGATCAATAAAAGCCACAGAGATTAAGACCCTAACATCTCATATAAAATTAACCTTTGCTTGTATAGATTGTTCATTCTGGATTGACCGTATGGATTACCAATAAAATTTTTCCACGACGAAGAATATCAATATCATAAGGAATAGTTTCGTAATAAAATACGTGTTCTCATGAAAAATGGTTTTACTATACATATATCACAGATACCCATTCAATTTGAATTGGACAACATGATGTGTACGGCACACGGTGAAAGAATTCCTTACCACAGTAATTAGTTACAAAGTGGAGAAATTAAATCTAAGCGCACGCTTTTTCGGTGCGTAGAACGAAAGATTGCCAACCTGTCATCCGAAAGTAATCAATAATTCTAATCATTCATATGATAAGGAGAAGACTGTAACAAAATGAAGAAAGAGATTAGAATAATAGATTCTAAGAAGATCTATTCAGGTGATATTTCTTTCAGATTAGATAAATATCACCTGAAAAACAAGATAATTAAAAAAGAAGTTGTTGAGCATCTGCCATCAGTAGGAATAATTCCCATTTTTAAAAATGATTTAATCGTTTTCGTTTCACAGTATAGACATGCAATAGGAAAAACAATCTTGGAAATACCAGCAGGAGGGATAGAAAGAGGGGAGATTCCACAGGAAGCAGCCGTTAGAGAGATGGCCGAAGAAATCGGATGTACAGGTAAAATATATCCAATGCTTCGACTGTATCTTGCACCAGGATATGATACTGAAATTATGGACGTCTTCATTGCTACAAACTTAAAAAAAATAGAAAGGGGAAACCTTGATGATGATGAAGACATCGAGATAAGGAGAATGAAAGTATCTACTGCGATTAAAAAATGTCTTAATGGAGAGATCCAAGACTGTAAGACAATTGCTGCATTACTTGCTTATGCAAAGATTTCTGAATATAATCATGGTAAAATATTCAACCGCTCAAAGCGGATCGCTTTCTCTTCTTGATACTATCAAACCTTTTCTCAAATTTAAAAGCCCTTTGCTTCTGACTTGTCGTTTGATCTAACCAGAGGTTCTCTTGGACGAGTCCCATAGGCTAATAGAGTAGGTTGGTCAACGTTATGCTTTTGATAATTCCCTAAATTAGTTAGATAATAGCTAGAATGTTTTATTTAAGCCCGATCTAACATAACCTTGCAGTAGGTATTTGACCGTATAGTGTCATCAATTACACTTCCTAGATTCACTACTCTGCTCCACCAGCTTACGCTAATCATTAATACAATATTTCTTGTCCAATGAAAATATATATACATAAACAACTTCATTATAACAATGAGCCAAGATCTTCAACAGACTCGTAGGTTGATATTTGAGGAGCTAACTAAGATTGTAGATCCTGAAATCGGTGTCTCTATTATGGAATTAGAACTAATAGACAAGGTTGATATAAATAATGGAAAGGTTAGTGTCGACCTACACTTGACTAGTCCCTTCTGCCCTGCAGTATTTGGCTTTAAAATTGCCCAGGATGTTAGAGACAATATCTATAACCTCCAAGAGATTCAAGAAGTTAAAGTCAACGTTAGCAACCATTTCATGGCTGATGCAATTAATAAGCAAGTTAATGAAAGCAAACTTCCCACCAAATCCTGATTTTAACATTGCAACTACATTAAAATAAATAAACGTAAAACAGAAACAAGGAAGCCTAACTAATTTGGAATATTAGCTCTTGCTCCTATCCTGCAATTCGGCTATCCTCTTTTGGTTCTTTGAATTGCTCATAAGATGTCTTTTAAGTAATTGAATACCTAGGGCTGGATCCACACCTTTTGGACAGACAACGCTGCATGATCCAGCGAAATGACATCTCCAAATGCCGTGCCTATTGTCTACAGTATCAAGTCGCTCTTTTGTAGCAGTGTCACGGCTATCTGCAAAATATCTGTAAGCCTGTGCGAGTGCCTGAGGCCCAGGGAATTTAGTATCTGTACCTACTGAAGGGCAGGCTGAATAGCAGAGGCCACATTTAATGCAATATGAGAATTGTAAATATTTGTCAACATCTTCTGGCAGTTGTTTGTATTCAGATAATTTGATATCAGAAGTTAGCGCATTTTCATTTTGTATGTACGGTTTCATATCTTTGTGATGTTCAAAGAATTGCGTAAAATCAGTAACTAGGTCACGAATATGTGGGAAATTTGAAAGGGGCTCGCAAACGATTGTGTTGCCTTCCAATTCTGATATCTTGGTATAACAAGCTAGTCTAGGAATACCATTAATTTTCATCCCGCAAGATCCGCATGAAGCCATTCTACAAGAGTATCTTATCCCTATGCTGCTGTCGAGATAGCTCTTTGCGTACAGTAGAGCATCGAGCACAGTTGACCAGCGTTGGACCGGTATATCAAAAGTATCGTAATGAACTGAATCTCCTCTTATCCTATTTGCTCTTAATACTTTGACAAGGATTTTGTTACGAATTATCTCCGAGTTTTTCCTCCACTTATTTTTTTGTATGCCTTTTTTCTTAATGATTCCGATTCTCTGTATTAATCCATTCATTTTATCCAAATCCAAGTCCGTTGGCCACGATTATCGTTCTGGTACCGTATGTAATGACAGCCATCATTGCTATTATACTAAATATATTAACTATGCCATCCCATGTTTTGCCCTGCCTATATTCGAGCAATATGATTCTTAATCCATTGAATCCATGAATTGCAATGAGTACGAGTATCAATTCTAGGAGTATGGCATATGGGATATTGTGGTAATTTGCTACGACGTTTTCGTAGGTAAGGCTCATCGTAAAGGGCATTATTACACGCATGATTATATGTACACTAACTACAAATAATGCTGCTATGGCAGTTACATAATGTACTTTCATTATCTGACTTTCGCGAAGCATCATGATTCTTAGTCCCAATCCTTTCCTATGTGCTATATCCTTTTATTCTGCGCCGAATAGCACCCTAGTACCATATAACATTGCTATTGCAGCTAATATTAATGCAACCCATATTCCAGATTTTTGGCGATAATTGAGCGAGAGAGGATTGTACGGATAGTCTGGCCTCCCCGCCTTTCCAAGCCCATTTGCATTTTCAGTAAATATTAACCTAATACCATTTGCTGAATGAAAAGTACTTGTTCCTATTACTAGAATCAGAAAAAGGTGACCCCAAATCGTTTGAGTAAGCTGCAACATCGCATTCCAAGCGTCTTCGCCTACCGCTAAAGAACTGGTCTCAAACACATGACCTATAAAATAGACCAATAAAAAAACCCCCGTGAGCCGCTGCAGCCAATACGATACCCTTTCCCAGCTATATTTAAAGGGGTTAAGCCATCCTTTTACACCCTCTCGATTGTCTCGATCTATATATCGGTTGTCACTGATACTAGTTCGTTTTGATGCTTTCATTAATATTTTCTCTCCACAGGCGCGTAACGGGTGAAAGTCACAGGATACCAACTCATCTTAGGCTCCTGAGCCGTGTAGTATGCAAGACTATGTTTCAGGAAATTAGTGTCATCCCTTGTTGGATAATCTATTCTGGAATGGGCTCCTCTAGATTCACGACGGTTCAAACACCCCAGCAATACTATTTCTGCCGTTCTCAGCATAGAATCTAGCTCAAGTACATTTATGAAATTCGTATTGTATTCTTTTGCTTTATCGTCTATACGCTGCCATGATGCGGCCTTTAATGCTCGAATTTTTTTTAAACCCTCTGATAAGCCTTCTTCGGTTCTAAAAACATATGCACTGGTATCCATGGTATCTGTCAATGCCTTTCTGATTTCATACGGATTAACATCACCTTTTCCTCTGAAGATTCCATCGTATATTCGCTTCTCTTCTTCACTAACCTGACGTTGTTCTTCTTTAGAAGAGGTAGTGACCTTATGCTTTAGTGCATATTCTGCGGCTAGTTTTCCTGTGATTGTTCCCCATACGAGACACTCGGAAGTAGAATTTGCTCCCAGACGATTGGCACCGTGTGTGCTGTTACAAGCTGACTCACCTGCAGCCCACAATCCACTCATTTCGGTGGCTCCGTCAATATTTGTATGAATTCCACCCATCATATAGTGACAGACTGGCCTAATCTCAATTGGTTCATCAATAATATCGACGCCAGAAAACTTTATCCCAATTTCTCTAATTCCTGCTAAACGCTCATTTATGTCCTGGGCTCCTAGGTGTGTCAGATCTAGCTTTAAGCATTCCAATCCAGATTCATGCTTAAAACCTCCCCCCTCCTGAATCTCTCGTATCATTGACCGTGAAACTACATCTCTAGGCGCCAATTCGAGTTTTTCCGGAGCGTATTTTTTCATAAATCTTTCTCCTCTATTATTAATAAGGTAGCCGCCTTCACCTCTTGCACCTTCTGTAATCAATATGCCTGAGGGCAGTATACCTGTAGGATGAAATTGCACAAATTCCATATCTTTTAAAGCAAGACCTGCACGATATGCCATATCCAGACCATCAGGCGTAGAAGAATAGGCATAGGTAGAAAAAGTGTAGATCCGGCCCGCTCCACCAGTACAAATAATTCCCGCTGGTGCTTTTAATTTCATGAAGTCGCCAGATTTGATTTCAATTGCAGTTAAGCCACCAAACCTACTTTCATCAACAAGAATCGCTGTACAGAACCATTCGTTATAAAAATGAATATTATCATATTTTAGACAAGTATCGTAAAGCGCTTGCATTTCGTAAAATCCCACCTTGTCCTGTGCATATGTAGCTCTAGGAAACGAGTACCCACCAAACTTGCGCTGACCTATTCTCCCATCTCTTCTCCTAGACCATGGCATTCCCCAGTGATCTAACTGGTAAATCTCATAAGGTATATTCGAGACTAATCGTTCTGCTACATCTTGATCTGCTAGAAAGTCACTGCCTTTGATGGTATCATAAATGTGAGATTCCTGATTGTCGCCTTCTTCTTCAAATAGTACTGCAGCTGTCCCTCCTTCGGCTGATACGGAGTGTGAACGCATTACTTGTACTTTCGAGATTACTGCGATACTCAGCCTATGGTCGGTCGCAACACAAGAAAGAGCTGCTCGGAGTCCAGCTAGACCGGAACCAACAATAATAATATCATGGGAAATAACATCAGTCAACCTTCTATACTACCTCTAGTTTAGAGAACTAATTAATTCTTCTCATAACATATCGTAAACTAAGGAATTGCCAAATAAAGTGATTAAGAATTCGCCTGATTGTATTAATGGTCTAGTTGTCATTGACAATTCGGTAGAGCAGACTATATGGCTTGACATAAATTTAAGCGGTTCTATGTCTTTTCTCCTTTCTGATATTGGCAATTTTATTGTATAAAAAAACATTAAGCATTGCAAGTGATATTATTGTAGGCTTAGTATAGAAGACTATAATACTCTAATTTATGGATGAAGCTAGACATAAACACATGGACAAGGGCGGCTCAATTGTCTTTTCTGAATTTTTGTGGAATTAAAAGATTTTGGAAACACTTAAAGCATGAAATATCAATGCGCCACCATTTATCTTCAGCTATAATTTACTGCAAACCAACCCGAACTAAATTAAGTTTCATGATTTTAAGAAAATCTACGAAATCTTTTCCATCGCTTATTAAAAACTCGTGCAAAAATGGGGTAGGAGGTTATTGTTGTAATAGTATGTCGCTGACAATTTGTGTTAACTCGTTTATCTTTTGTTTGCTTTCACTACCGTCCTTCATGTGCTTGACAGTTATCTGACCCCTGTCGATTTCTTCAGGTTCAATAATCAATGCTATAGTTGCTCCTTTTGCGTATGCATCATCAATTTGCTTTCGTAATGTCCTACCCTGAATATCATAATCTGCAGTTATTCTGTCCCTGCGCAAATTTGAAACTATTTCTAGGACTTTATATTTGGCAGCACTTGATGTAGAAGCAACGTAAACTAATGGTTTTGATATTTCTTTTAGAATACCATGCTTTTTCATTGCTATCATTATCCTTTCAACCCCACCTGCAGCACCCGAAGCACCCATGTCTTTTCTTCCGAATGCTGCGGTCAAGCTGTCATATCTACCGCCACCCACCAATGTTCCTAGCTGAAGTGTAGGATCAGAGGCCTCAAAAACGATTCCAGAATAATAATCTAGACCACGCACTATTCCGAGATTAATTCGAGCATTATTAACCCCTCGTGCTTTTAATGAATCCATGAGTCTAGACAGTTTAGTCCAGTTGGACAAATATTTTACATCACTAGCTGAGTACACCTCCTCAGGACTGCCTTTGATATTTGAGAAATCAACTAGCCTACTCAATAATCTCGAATCAATTTTATTTTCGTACTCATCAATTACTGATTTTGTTCCTTTCTTCGGTACTTTGTCGACTGCCCTGAACATTGCAAGAATAGTATTTCGGTCGGAGACACCCAGATTATCCTTAATATACTCTTCAACCAACTGCCTGTCATTTATTTCAATAATAACGTTCAGTCCTAGCTTTGCTAAAAAAATTGAAACGAATTGGATTATCTCAGCATCTGATTCAGGATTAAATGAGTCATAAATCTCTAAATCCCACTGATGGAAGTAACGGTATCGAGCAGACTGGGGCTCATCATATCTCCATACCCCTGCAAAAGCTGCAAGTTTGACAGGCATTTTCAAATCCCTTCTTCGTGATATGAAGCGTGTTAAACCAACAGTAAGGTCAAACCTTAATGCAATGTTCCTATTGCCCTTATCACGGAAGCTATAAATTTCATCGAAAATTGATGCGCCACCCTTAGCCTCTAATGTGGCAAGCATTTCTAGTGGAGACGGCTCCACTACCTTAAAGTTAAATAAGGTTATAGTATCAAGAAATTTATCCTTGATGTAATTGATACTAGAGAACTCTTCTGGCTCGATATCTCTCATTCCACGAGGAAGTTCCAAATTCACAATACAAGGCACCTGGTGTTAGCATTTAGATTTTACGATTAGTTATTAAAACCACACAGTTCTGAAGTTTATAATGTCAAGGCTAAAATTTCGCCACCTGGAGCATACGTCAGACTCCATTATTGAGGCTTATGGAGAAAATTTGGAGCAAGCCTTTGAAAATTCTGCCTGCGGCCTAATTGATACTATGTTCGATCTCTATTCTATCTCTCACATTCTACAGATTAAAATTGAGATATCAGGATATGATCTGAAGAGTCTACTTTATGACTGGCTAGAGAGAATTCTGTTACTTGTTATTCTAGAAAAAATTGTATTATCAGATTTCAAAGTTAAGATTGTTTCAAATGATAATAAATTTTTTCTGTCTTGTGTTGCAAAAGGAGAATCCTTGAACTTAGAAAAACATGGTTACAAAGTGGAAGTTAAAGCGATAACTTACCATGAAATGGAAATCAAGATGGCAAAAAATAAGGTTATTATTAAGTTTTTATTAGATCTTTAAGATCGTATCGATCTAAAGTCTCATTGATAATAGCCAATTAAAAAATCTTAAATATGAAATCGCTCCTGTATATCGTAGGAACCATGAGTGACGAAAATAAAACTTCTAGTATGCATGTGGGCAGCAACAACTCAACTCTCTTGGAGCTATCTGAGAAAAATTTTGATGAAATTGTGGATGGTAACAAGCCTGTATTAGTAGATTTTTGGGCAACATGGTGTGGGCCTTGTCAATTTATGCTTCCAATCTTTGACAAGTTAGCGAAGAAATATGGAAACAAAATCACATTTGGAAGACTAAATGTCGATGATAATCAAGGAGTGGCTATGAGATTTGATGTATATGCAATTCCTACATTTATTGTTTTTATGAATGGAAAAGCTATTGATAGAGCTGTAGGTGCAGTGGGAGAAAAGGGTCTCGAAGGACTATTACAGAAGTACCAATAGATGATCCATTCCAGACATTGTATAATTCGAGTTAATGCTCTCAAATATATCCGAAGGCTGGGTCTGCTGCCCTCTTAAGAGTAACAATCTTATGAAAGACTTCTTTTTCAGCTTCGTTTAACCGATAGGTAAAGCGTTCTAGGAGAATCTTGGCCTCCTTGCTGTTTAAGTCTGTGTAAAAGATATCGCCTTCATTAATTTGTCTGCCAATAGAAGGACCCCTGATCGAAACCGCAATCTGCATTCCTTGTACTGCCTCATCCATTGTTTTCCCCTTTTCCTGAATTTGATGTACAATGCCAATCTTCTTTCCAAATTGATTTATGATTGGGACTTTGTGGCGAAGTGTTCCGACTAATATTTCTGCCCCAAAGACTGCTGGATCATTACGTCTAAATACAAATCCTTTCATAAATTCGAATTTACAAACTGGGTGTATCTCATTAAACAGAATGTATTCCTCATGTTCTTTTTGATATACAACCCACTCTGTATAATTGCGAACTAGATCGTAAATTATTTTTCCGGTAAAAATCTTTGTTCCCCTCTCTTGCGATTCCTTAAGTGCATCATCCAAAATTTTAACATTAAAGCCTAGTATTACCCCTAGATACCTATCTTTATCTTGTACCGCTGATGCTGCAATTATATCTCTCCTTGTTATGTGGCCAATATCTGCGGTCTGAATCGGGATACGTGCTTTCTTTAACAGATCCGTGATTGCTTCAAGTGAACCAATTGTGTCGCACTTTAGGATTATTCCATTAGAAGTAGTATTGACAATGGCACTCTTAATTTCTGATTCTACCATGGCCCGTAGCTTCTCTTCATCCTCTTTTCTCTCAATAACATAGAGAGGACTACCAACCAAAACGCCATCCAAATCAGGGGATGTTATTTTTAGACCTGCCGCTGAAACTACCTGATTAACTGGTTTGAATTTATCTCTGGGATCACGCATCTCATCAAGCGGTCTTGGTACAAGTAATGCCTTGATTTTTGTGACAATAGCGCTATTCTTCTTAGCTACCATGATACTATCACCTTGATTTATAATGCCGTCCAACAAAATAATATTGGCAGACGGCCCTAGTCCTACCTCTTCATCAATTTCAAGAATTAGTCCCTTAGCAGTCCCTTCGTGCCGTTCAAGCCTCTTACCCATATACTGCTGTGCTAGACCTACCAAAACCGCTAGTAATTCAGGAATTCCAACGCCTGTTGTAGCACTTACAGGCACGATTGCTAATTCCTTTGTAAATTCTTTGACACGCCAGAACACTTCAGAATTATATCCTAACCTTGAAAGAGAACCTACTACATTGTAGATTTTCTGATCTAAGGCCGTCTGAAGCGCAATATCGTGTTTGGTTATTTGGTCACTAACTAGCAGATTGCTACTCTTTGGCCATCCCGGAAGCATATCTAGCTTATTTAAGGCAATAACGAAAGGAAAAACCTCGTGGCCCGGTGTATCAATTACTAGTAGCCCTGGGATTTGAGTCCCCGATTTAGCCAATTTTTGATAAAGCGGGCCTGTGATGTCTTTAATTGTATCAATCGGAAAGAAACTTGCTCCAATATGTTGCGTGATTCCTCCGACCTCACGCGTCTGAACTGCAGTGCCTCTTATCTTATCTAATAATGATGTTTTTCCAGAGTCTACATGACCCAATACAACTACTACGGGTTGGCGAAACTGCACTTAGCTACTATTGAAAATGACCTGTGACTCTTTTATGAAGCTTTCAGATGAATCTGATGCGTGAATAAGGTTATCCGTAATCCCGAGGCCAAAGTCGCCCCTCACGGTACCCGCAGCAGCATCATAGGAGCTTGTCGTGCCTACCATACTTCTAACTGCCCTAATAGCATTATTGCCTTCAAGAATACATGCCACCACCAAGCCAGATGTAATGAACGAGACTAATTCACTGAAAAAAGGCTTTCCTCTGTGTACAGAGTAAAATTCTTTAGCCTTTTCTTCGCTAAACTCATATGATCTAATATTTTTGATTTGCAAACCCTTTTCTTCAAATCTAGCGAGGATTTTGCCTACCAGCTGACGCTTAAAACCATCGGGTTTTAGGACAATAAGAGTTTGTTCAATGACCATGATGCTATTTTTTCACTTTTACGCCACCCTTTACGTATTTAGTAGTCCACTTTAACTTTCTAGGATCGCGTTTCAATTTCCGTAGATTTTTTTTGCATTTATCTGAACAAGTCCATTGAATAGAACCGTCATTTCTTACAAACATAATTCCGTGTCCTGTGGAGACGTGTTTTCCACAAAAGAAGCAA
>Ga0193720_1000033_pt1 | contig 15113 bp, 10 predicted proteins | sample U2s1metaG_FD_143049 | JGI IMG/M metagenome (GOLD analysis project Ga0193720, IMG submission 143049) | Soil microbial communities from a riparian zone of the East river system, Colorado, United States - U2s1 | ecosystem: Environmental > Terrestrial > Soil > Riparian zone | place: USA: East River...
AAGCCGTCGTTCCTTGTTCGCCTTTGGCCGTATGCCGAATTGGGCCAGCGCAGCGATTGTCTTCTCCATTGGCAGGCCGGCGACGTTGGTGAATGAGCCTTCGATTTTTGCGATGATCTCTGCACCGGTTCCTTGCGCAGCGTAAGCGCCAGCCTTGTCAAGCGGGTTCACTTTCACAACGTACCTCTTGATCATTTCGCGGTTCAGCCGGTGAAAGCGAACACGCGAAATCTCATGAAAAACCGCTGACCTTCCGGATGTCTGATGGTAAATCAAAACGGCCGAACAAACTTCGTGGGTTTGACCGCTCAGGCGCCCGAGTATCTGCACTGCCTCCTTCAAATCCAACGGCTTACCGATGATTTCATTTCCAAGCGCGACGAGCGTGTCGGCTGCAATCACGACGGCGTCGGACCGCGCGTGTCCGACGGACATTCCCTTTCGAATGGCATTCCAAAGCGTGAGCTCGCGTAATGTAACAGCGACATCGAATTTTTCCGCGACCCTCGGCGGTGCGATTTCAAATTCAAATCCAGCGTCCGAAAGCAGCGCAGATCGTCTCGGTGAACTCGATGCCAGCACAAGTGAAGGCATGGCTCGGTAATTGTAGCGGCAGGCGTGTCGCCTGCAAAATGCGGTACGCGCAGCCGACACGGCTGCCTCTACAGAAAACGTCTACGCTCCTCGGCCGAAAATGTTTTGCTCTATGGATTCGGCGAAATAGAGGGAGTCGCGTTTTTGTTAAAGATATCCGGCAGTTTTGTTTCCTTAAAATTAGAAGGCACGGTAAACTGGCTATCGGAAACGGAGTCTAGACTGACACCTGTGATGTTGCTCGTAATTTCGGTAGGATGGTCTGGGGCGCTCTCACTGTGACCATTTGCTGGGTTTACCTTGCCAACGATCATGCGCATCCGGATCGGCAGGCCCGGGAAATCGCGAAAGTCCGGCATCTTCGTATTGGCCGCGTCCCAAAACTCAGATTTAATCGATTGAAGTTGTGCCAGGACGGCAGCGCCGTTTGGATAGTTTCGCGCGATCCAATAGGTCGCCTTAAAATCGGGTCCTTCGTAGCTGTATTGCTCGGTATCGTAACCGTTGATCATTTCCCTCTGGCCAGTCGGTGTGAGTCTGCGTTTGTCGGACCCCCCTTTGTTGCTGTTGAATTTATTTAACATATTTTCAATGGCTCTCATTTTATCCGGCGAAATGCGAACGATGGTCTTCTGGTCGTTCAGCAGATTGATCAGCTGGCCGGTTCTTCCGTCGAAAATTGCAGTCACTTGCGGAGAAATATCAATACGCGCTTTGTCGCCTTTGACCTTGATGGTCATGTTCGTAGCAGCGGCGACTGCAGCGGGAGTGGGTTGCGCCTTTTGACCGTGGCTCGCGGGTTGTACCGTTGTCGAATAAACAATCGTAAGATCCGCGTGGACTGGAAGGACGACAAAAGCAGTTAGAACCAGCGAATAGAATACGGTCTTCATATCTCAGATAGATCGCGGCTATCGCTGAGTATGGCCGCTAGCCGGCGCCGGTCACACCGGCTTCTGCGTCTTCAGCAGCTTGATCGCGTCGCGCAACTCGGCCGCGCGCTCGTAGAGTTCCTTTGCAATCGCACTTTCCATCTCGCGTTGCATGACCTCCAGTTTAGAACGCGGGCGCTTCGCCTTCACTTCCTCAAGCCATTCGTCGAGAAATGCGATCTCCGAACTTTTCGACACCAGCTCCGGAAAATTTGACTGTTGCAAGAAATCTACAATCGCCTCGCGACCGCGTTCAATTTCGGCTAGGGCCTCTGCAAATTTTCCCTGGCCAAGGAGAATGGACGCCTTGGCTCGCGTATTCATCATGAGCACGTAAGGCCGGAACTGCTGTAGAGCCCAGGAGAATTCCTCGCGATTTGTGTGCTCGGCGACAAAAGTAAAAAGATCGAGATTACGTTGTGTGTCGCGCACCACGCCTTCGAAATCGTTGATCTGAAAGAGGCTCAGGTAACGATGATAATATTGGATGCCCTCTTGTTGAAGCTCCGCGCATTGCTCAGGTGCAAGCTCGTAAGTCTCGCTTTTCTGCTCGGCGCGCGCCGCCCGTTTTTGGAAATATTCCAGGAGCGATTCGCAGTTGTGCGGACGCCGGCCATCTGGCCGCCCGGTCATCTCCATTTGCAACACGCCGAGATCGACTCGGAGTTGCAATTTCTCGCGGCCGTCGAGCCCGGCGATCTTGCGCACTTTGATACTGCCGCTCTCATGTGGCCAATCCTTCAAGATGGTATTGAGATCCAAACTCATTGTAACAAACATCGAACACTTCGCCTTGCCTTGTCAATAAATCGTAGAGGCGCCGCGCTGCGGTCGCCGCTGATGTGTTTAGCGACAAAGGCGCTATGCAAGCGCGATGTCCCTCCCACACGGGTTTGGCACGTCGCGCGCCTGCCACTACAATATTGATCGTGGAGGACGCAATCGACTCGTTTATCCGTTTCCTCGCGGTCGAGCGCGGTCTTTCAGAAAATTATCAAGTCTCGACTCAAAGGTCGCTGATCGACTTCGCGCATTGGTGCGCTGCCAGTAAAAAAATCAATAATCCGCATGGTGTGACTCTGCCGGTCATCAGCGAATATCTCGCCGATCGCAAACGAGGCGGCCTTTCTGCGTCGTCGATCAAGCTGATTGTGGTGGCATTGAAGATTTTTTGTCGGTTTTTGGTCGCAAGAGGAACGATTGAACGGGATCCGGCTGAGGCGTTGGCCCTGCCGCGGATCGAGCGTTATCTCCCCGAAACACTAAATGAATTGCAAGTGGAGCAGTTCCTGGAGAGCATCGACCTGAAAGCTGTTCATGGATTGCGCGACCGCGCGATGATCGAGCTGCTTTACGCAAGTGGCTTGCGCATTTCCGAATTGGCAAATGCACGGCTTGAGAATTTCAATTTCGAAGAGCGCGTTGTGCGTGTGACTGGGAAAGGAAACAAAACCCGGCTGGTGCCGGTAGGTCGAAAAGCATGCGAAGCACTGGCGGTCTATCTGTCGGTGGAGCGACCGAAACTCGTAAAACGCCGTACGAGCAGCGAAATTTTTCTTTCCGAACGAGGCAGCAAGTTAACAACGGCGCGTATCTGGCAGATCGTGAAGAAACACGCGCGGCACGCCGGACTGGAAAAGAACGTTTACCCTCACCTTCTCCGCCATAGTTTCGCGACACATCTGCTCGGAAACGGCGCCGATTTGCGGATTATTCAGGAGATGCTCGGCCACGCCGATATTTCGACCACGCAAGTCTATACGCATGTCGATCAACAGCGGCTTAAAGCTGTGCATCGGCAATTTCATCCCCGGGCGTAATTTCATTTCCTTACGGACACGCGGTCCAGCCGCAAAAATGCTTCGAGCTCCGATTATTTAAATTTCGCAGCGCGACTGCTGCCGCTACAGTTCCGCTTCCATGAGACGCCTGATGTTCCTACTCATCGCGCTCGCCGCGGCATTCGCTGGGTGGTACTACTGGAATCTTTCCCAACAGATTTCGAGCGCGCCAGTGAGCGCGCTTCTGCCTCGGGAAACAATTTTTCTGGCACACATGCCTGACTTCAACCAAACCCGCGATGAATGGTATCGCAGCGATATTTACCAGCTCTACCACGAACCCGCGGTCCAGGATTTTCTACGCAAGCCGCTGGGCAACCTTCCAAAGACAGATGCGGCTTCCCAAACACTCCGGGAGATCGAACAGCTCGGTCCGAAGCACGCCTTCCTCGCCTTGACCTCCATGGATAACAACACTCCAAGATTCGTTGGGGGTTTCCGTTTTCGTGGCAGCCAGGAAGAAGCTGAGCGAATTATCAGCAGATGGCGATCGGGTTTTTTGGGACAAACTCCGGCAGCGAAACGCGAGAAGCTGCAATACCAGCGCCATGAAATCGAGCTGGTCACCGCGGCTCCCTTTACTCTCTCGACCACTTACGATCGTCCGTGGTTTTTCGCGGCAACGGACCTGACCGAATTAAAGGCGCTTCTCGATCGCGCTGATCACCGGGCTAAGAATTCGGAGGCCACACTCGAAAAAGACGAAGCATATCGCGAAGCCGTCTCGCACCGACCCTCGAACTACGCGGCGTTCTTTTACCTGCAGCCAAAAATATTTTCCGAACGGCTTGCAGCGTTGCGCGCTGCTGTTCGATCAACGCCGACACCCGGCGAGACCACTATGCTCGAGAAAATGCGCTGCATCGCCGGTTCAATACGGTTCGATAACGGGAAAATACACGACGTCCTTTTTCTCGGCATGCCCAAGTTGGAGCACGAAGCTACGGTCACCCGGTCTTCCGTCTCGCTCGGTACGAAAGAGACATTTTTTTATCTATCGATGCTTCTCAATCTCGGGGAGAAAATCGACACACTGAACCAGGCGGCAAGCTTTGCTGGCACGAAAGTTTTTCAGGCGCTCGCCGATAGCGGGATCACCGCTGAGGATTGGAAGGCTGCATTTGGCCTCGAGTTGGCATCGCTGGCAGACTGGCCGTCGAGTGCGCATTGGCCATCTTTACTCCTGACACTGCCAGTCACGGACGCGGCCAAGGCCGGGAAGATCACTGATGCCCTCATACGCGCTGATGAAGGTGCGATTTGGACGCAAACAGAGAAGGACGGCGTGCGCTATTTTTCGAAACAATCGGCTGCGAGCCTCGTGGCAATCACCCCGACGATCGCCGTGTCGAATCAGATTCTTGTAGCTAGCCTTAACCCAGTCTCGGTTGAAGAGGCAATGAAACGCAGCGGGGCCGGCTCGGCTGGTCTGTCCGATTCCTCAACTTATAAAGCAGCCGAGCGACTGCTGCCGGCACCGACGAATTTTTTTGCCTACGTCGACACGGCACTGCTATATTCCCGTCTGGACGCTTCGCTGCGTCCAATGTTGTTAATGGCTACGGCTTTTATGCCGGCTGTAGCTGGTTCCATCGATGCTACTAAGCTTCCGTCGCCGGAGGTCATTACGAAGCACTTAAGTCCTATCGTTTCGTCGCAACGATACGATCATGACGGATATATGGCTGAGTCAATCGGCCCAATCACGCTTGATCAATCGGCAATTGCCGTGACTATTCTTAGTAGCCTTGGCACCGCACGACAGAAAATCGGCACCGGCATAGGCGGCTGGAGCACTTCTCCAAGGGCCATGCCGCAGGTGACACCCAGCCCATCCCCGACTCCCTAGGTAGGGCACGACCGCCCGGGCGCGCTGGGCGCCCGCTGTGTCATTCCGGCACTTTTTACCCTTCCGGGACGTGAGCGAAGAAAACTGCTGCAGTTTTTCGAAAACGTGTTAGCTTTGTCGCCCTATGGCTATTCTAAAGAAAAATGCATTCTCCCGTCGTGTTCCCGACTTGGTAACTGAGGAGCTGGTTGCTGTCCTCTCCCGGCGCTCTTCTTTTGAGTTTAAGCAGCTTTTCGACATCGTGCACGAAAATCTGCGAGCCCGGAACGCTGCAAGCGGCGGCGAAGAGATGCTGCGGCTGCGAGCTTACGAGAAATTACAGAATCTCGTGGCGCGCGGTGCCGTCAAGAAGAACGGCAAGAAATACAAGGGCCTGCCATCGGCTTTGGCGAATGCGATTGCCCAGCAGAATGGTCATCTCGCAGGGGTAAGATAAACCTACTGTTTCACGACGAATTGGCTTCAGGCCAGATTCCCGGATGCTGCGCGAATATTTGCCGGTTCTCCTGCAAATGCTTGTTGCAATGCTGTTCGCCGTTTCCGCTCTGCTCATCAGTATCTTGGTAGGCAAACGCGGAAAGCGCACCCGCGCGAAAGATCTGCCTTATGAATGCGGGATGCTTCCGGAGAGTGAACGGCTACCGCGATTCAGCGTTAAGTTCTACATCGTGGCAATGCTTTTTATCCTGTTCGACATCGAGATCGTGTTCATGTATCCGTGGGCGGTCGTATATCGGGACGCCATCAAAGAAAGCAGCATCATCTTCTGGAGCATGCTCAGTTTCATCGCGATCCTGATGGTAGGGTACGTTTACGCCGTCAAAAAAGGCGCGCTGGATTTCAAAAAGTAACAAGCTTCCTCTGAGCTCTTCCGCGGCTCCCCGGCTTCTTCTGCCGCTCACGTTGCTGTTGAGCGTGCTTCTATGGGTGTTTACGACAACGGGCGGACGCCAGATTTTTGTCAAGGAGGTGCTCGGCGGCGCCTACGATTCACAGGCAGAACATTTTCTGCGCGGAGACGTGGACGTCGATGCGGACGCAATCGGGCACGAAGCAATGATCGTGGACGGCAAAGTGCGCATGTACTTCGGGCCGTTCCCAGCGCTCCTCCGTCTTCCGCTCAATTTCATCTACCCTGCGGGACACGGAAAATGGTCCCGGATTTCAGGATTTTGTGCTGGAGTCATTGCTCTGTTTGCCTTTGCCGGTCTCATGCGCACGGCGCTGCGTTCGTCGCCGCTTTCATCGCGCGCCCGTGACTGGCTGGGCAACGCGTGTGTAATTGGGTTCGCACTCGGGTCCCCCTTGCTCTTGCTGCTTGGAAATCTTTCCATTTACGATGAGCCCATAATCTGGGGATTCGCCTTATCGCTAGGCGCGATTTTTTTCGCCTTCCGATCGCGAAAGGCCCAGGGTAGTGCCATTACGGGCGCGTTGCTGGGATTCTCGCTCTGTGCCGGGTTTGCTTTGCTCTCCCGAGTCACCTTTGGCGCGCCTTTCATTCTGATCGCCCCATTTCTTGCTCTAGCAATTCGACCGGAGAATCGAATCATTAATCTCACAGCGCTCCTCCTCCCGCTGGGCGCTGCGCTCGCTTTTTACATTTGGCTGAGCTGCGCAAGATTCGGCAGTCCCTTCGGAGTAAACTTCGACTACTACATTAACCCGGTTCATGCCGAGTTCGCCCACAAATTTGGCGTATTCAGCCCGCGCCGAATTCCTTATAGTTTCGCTGACTATTTCAGCCTGCGTTTTCCTGCTCTTCAGAGTAATCCGCCTTTTTTATCGGCGGATCGCCACTCCTATGATTACCCCTCGCTCTATTCCAATGACTTCAGTGAAGTATATCTTCCGCTGCCGTGGTGTTCTGGCTGGCTCGTTTTCGGTGCAATCATGGGAATCATATATTTGGTTCGCCGCAGCTGCGCCGATGCCTTCGAACGAGGCGCGGCCGTGGCCCTTTTTGGCCAATGCCTCTGCATTTTTTCATATTTTTTGCTCGCCCAGCGTTACGCCGCCGATCTCTATCCTTTCCTGATCTTTTGTCTTGTCATCTTTCTCTATTCGGGTGGACTGGCCTTGCTACGGTCGCGTCATTTAATAATCGGGCTTATCGCTGTCTCGATTCTTGTGAACTCGCTTGCGACCATTTCCTGGCTAATCGACGCTGATCAAAACGTGCCGCCGACAACGAAAGCGGCTTGGGAAAAACTCTTGGGGCGACACTCATTAGAATAGCGGAAGTAGGAGATCATGACGACTCACGAAAAGCATGATACTGCCCGGCAATTTTGGATCGCAGCCAGTCTGTCGCTGTTTGCCGCGCTCGCTTTTTTCTTTTCGACCAACGCGAAGCTGCGCGATCTGGATTACACGAGCCAGATTGCTTCGGCTTTGCTGCGTGGCCACCTGGGTTTGACAGAAAAGCCGCCCGAGTGGCTTAACGAGATGATCCCACACGGAGAGAGTTACTATTCAGCATTTCCTCTCGGAGCAGTGCTTAGCATGATCCCGGTCGCACTTCTGCAGAAAGCAGGCCTAATCCAGAATTTTCCCGGACACGTGATGGCCGCATTCATTGCCGGCTCTTGTGTTTATTTCTTTTTTCAACTCGCAAAGGCATTCGGATCCAATTATTCTAAGTTCGACAGCAACGCACTGGCTCGGCGGATTTTACTGGCCTTGTTCCCCATTTTTGGGACGTGGACGTGGTGCAATCTCGGGTTCGGCGGCGCATGGCAAATCGCTCTCGGTCTCGCGTTACTGGGAGAAACTGCGGCGCTCTATTTCACGTTGGTGCGACCGTCCCCTTTTGTCGCGGGAGCGTTCTTCGCGCTGGCTTTTGGCAATCGCACCGAGCTGCTCATCACGTTACCCCTTTATCTTTACTTTCTCTGGCGCCGCGCAAACGGAACCGCGGTCAATTGGTCCCGCATTAGCGGGATTAAACAAGAGCTTTGGGGAAATGGGCCAATGGCGATCCGCTTTCTAAGTGCGCCAGCAACCCTCGCGCTCCTGACTGCCGCTTATAACTTCGCGCGATTCCATTCAATTTTTGATTTTGGCTACCTCCACATCCCCGAAGTGCGCCAGGAACCTTGGTACGAGCACGGGCTCTTTTCGATCCATGCCATTCCCTGGAATATCTACACGATGCTCTTTCAAGGGTTCGAGAGTATTTCTTACTTTCCTTACATCCAGCCAAATGGATTTGGCTGCTCCATTTTGCTTGCCAGCCCGTTCCTATGTCTTCTTTTTCGAGATGCCGGAAGATACAAAGGCACCGCATGGATGGCGATAGCGCTCTTGACGCTCGTTCTTTGGTGTCATGGAAACCCCGGAAGCTGGCAATTTTCGTATCGCTACGCCATGATTCTCCTTCCGTGGATGTTTCTTGTGCTGACAGGCAACGGCCCAGCGAAAATCAGCGTCAGCGAAGTCTCGCTTTTCGTGGTTTCGATTGCGATTAATGCAATCGCTACTTGGCAATTTCTTTGGACCGACCAAATCCAGCCTTAGCATCAACGGAATGCCAGGCACGGAAAACTTGCGTCACCATTGTTTTCTTGATCGGGCTCGCTGATTCTTTAGCAGACATCCGTGGTCGTCTGCGGGTAAAAAAAGACCAGTCTAACGTTTGACGGAAAAAATCGCCCGTTTAGGATTTGCGCCTACGCCTGCACCCCGAAGTCCCGGCAGCCGGCCGGCTGAAGACGGGTGCGGATCGTAGAGCGAGGATTTGGGAATGTTAGCTCTGATTTATTTCGCGTTGGCCATTTGTGTCGGCGACTTTCTTTGCCGACGTTTTTACCGATTCGCATCCGTCGCACACCGGTGCGCAGCAGCCATCCTCGTGGGGCTACTGGTTAGCTCATGGTTCACGTACTTGGTCGGGCTAGCTTTTTGGTGGACGTCACGCCCGCTACTTTGGGGTAATCTTTTATTTCTTGTGGCAGCAGTCGCGGTGCTGACCTGGCCGAAGTGGAAAAGCAAGCTCGTAAAGCCAAATGACGCCTGGACTAATCTTCGCCGATCAACGGATTTATACCTGCCACGGCCGAAGGGTTCTGGCATAGCTGACTGGCTACTGATTGCCGGATACGTGGTCCTCGTGTCCTGGATGATGTTTGCCTCATTTACTTCAAGCAATGGCAACCTGCGGATCGCGAACGCTCAATACAGCGATTTCGGGCCAAATACTGCGATCATGCAGAGCTTCGCCGTGGGGCACAACTTTCCCACAGAGTACCCCCACTTCTCAGGCGACCGCATTCGTTACCACTTCCTTTTCTACTTTCAGGCGGGAAATCTTGAATTCCTCGGGCTCAACCCGCCGTGGAGCCTGAATCTGCTCAGCATAGTCACCCTAGTGGCGATGCTGATCCTGGCAATGACGCTCGGCGAGGTTGTTTTCAATTCCCGCGCAGTCGGGCGCCTGGGCTCTCTCCTCTTCTTCTTTTTTGGGTCGCTCTCTTACGTCCCGTTTCTTCATAGGCAAGCTTCAGTCCGGGCTGCGATTCAAGCCATCAGACAACAGCGCGATTATCTTCCAAGCATATTTCCATATCGTGGCGAGTCGTGGGGCACCTGGTCGCAGGTGACTTACCTCAATCAGCGGCATTTCGCCAGCGCTATCGGGATATTGTTGCTCGTTCTAGTTTTTCTGGTCGTCCGCTATCGAGCTGTGCCACCAAAGCGAGCCAAAATACGTCCTTCTACTGATGCGATCACGCCAGAGCCAAATGCGGTGCCGGAAACTGCAACGAAACTAGTCTCTGACGATATCACGCAGCTGAAAGCTCTTCCAGAATCATCAAAAGAGGAGGCAGCTTCAGTCTCGGAGAGCGATGACGCTTCGCACAGCGAAGCGGCTACAGAAGTAGCAACGGAAGCAAAACATCAAACTGTTTTTATGCCGCAACCTTTTCGCGCTACCTTGCCAGGCTTCATCTTTTCAGGGGTTCTTCTTGGCCTGTTACCGATGTGGAACAGCGCAGTCTTTATTGGAGCCGCGGCTGTGTTGGGATTTCTGTTGATCTTGTTTCCTCTACGCGGGCAAATGTTATTACTAGCCATCACCGCGGGTGTGATCGCGCTGCCACAGATGCTTTATTTAAGCACTGGGAGCGGCAGGGCACCAATGCCGCGCCTTTTTCACTGGGGTTATATGGTTGACCAGCCGATGGCTATGAATGTGGCCAAGTATCTTGGTTTCACCTTCGGTTTCAAGTGGTTGTTAATTGCGCTGGCGCTGATTTTTGCTAGCTGGTTCCAAAGGCGCTTGTTCCTGGCAGCTTTGAGCCTGCTTGGAGTTGCGTTTTGTTTCCAGTTCACCATCGAAGTGCTTGCCAATCAGAAATTTTTGCACATTTGGCTTATCATTGCCAACCTGTTTGTTGCCTTTGCTCTCTGGCGTCTATGGCGTCTCTCACTGGGTGGAACTACCCTACCTGGGAAACTCGTTGCGACTGTTCTTTTCCTCTTGGTCATACCGGGTGGCGTCATTGATTTCTTTCCGATTCACAACACTGGCTGGAGCGAAGTACAATATCGGAACGATCCGTTGATCGATTGGCTCAAGAAAAACACGACGCCGCGGGATATCTTTCTAACGGATCGCTTCGTTACTCATCCTATTCTGATGGCTGGACGCCGCGTGCTTTATGGCTGGCCTTACTACGCATGGTCAGCCGGTTACAACGCGAGCAAGTACGACAGGCTTTACGCAGAGCTGTTCGAGGGCAAGGACCCTTGGAAAGTATATCATCTTTTGAAAGAGAATGGCATCAGTTATGTGGCCTACGACAATGCGGTTCGGAAAGGTGAGTTCATCAAGAGACCAAATGATCAGCTCTATGCTACCTATTTCCCCAAGGTATTCGAGGACCCCAAATATAACGGGCTGATCATTTACAAAGTGCCCGAGACATCGCCTCCGAAGCTCAGCGCCCTGCCCCAAGGTGTTACTAACATGTTTGAAGGCGGCAGGGGAAGTGGCAAAGGAGAATTCGATTCACCCCTCGGAATGTGCATTGATGCCAACGGAAATATTTTGGTCGCCGACACTGGTAACGGGCGCATCGAAAAATTCTCCCCGACTGGCAGTTTTCTTAGTGTTATAGGAAGTAAGGGAAGCGGCCACGGCCAATTAGGAGAGCCGAACGGAATCGCCGTTGACCGCAGTGGCAATATTTACGTAGCAGAAGTCGCGTCAAATCATCGTGTGCAGAAATTAGCTCCCGATGGGACGTTCATCGCCGAGTGGAAAGGTCCCGACGCCGGATTTTACGGACCGCGCCGTATCGCTATTGGCCCGGATGACTCTCTCTATGTCGTCGATCAAGGCCGGACGCGAATCGTTAAGTTCAGCCCGGATGGACAGGTGCTCTCGAATTGGGGCAGCAAAGGCTCTGGCGATGGACAATTCAATGACCCTACTTCTGTCGCCGTTGATTCCACCAGCGGTAAAGTATACGTCGCCGATCCAACTAACAAACGCATCCAAGTATTTGATCAAAACGGGAAGTTTCTGAGTAAATGGATAATCCCCGAATGGGGACAGCCAGCTGGGTTCGAAAACTTGGTCATAGATTCGAAGATGGGTCGGGTATACGCATCGAGCGTCAACATCGGCGCAGTGCTCATTTTCGATTTGAACGGAACCAGGGTTGGCAATTTGACTCCAAAGCCGCCGGATCGATTCGACGGGCCGTCAGCCTTGGCTTTGGCAGACCGGAAGCTCTACGTCCTAAATATGCGTGGGAACCGTGTAAGCGTGATCGATCTATAACAACCGTCGCATCGCACAAGCCTACGCCGTTTTAGCGTTTGATTCTGCAGAACCGATGCCCAGCCTTATGGACCTATCTCAGCGAAAATCGCGACTTCTTACGCCCCGCGTTCTGTTACTCGGCTTCTCACTTATTAGTCTGGTAATTTGCGCCTGGGCTGCCGCGGCGCACTACCGGAAATTGGCTTGGGGAGACCCGTGGCAGCCGATTGGGTGGCTGCTTAGCATGTTCTTCTTGCTTTGTGCCTTCGTGCCAGACTCCCGTGACCTGGCGACCGGTTTCAAGTCTCTTGTAAAACCGAAAACAGCATTCTTTCTCTTCTGGATCCTGTTCTTTGTAGTCTCCCACCTCTGGAATTTCAGGACCGCGCCGTGGAACGGAGACGCACTTTTTGACGAGTCCGGCAATGACCTCGGCTATCTAAAAACTAACGTTATCGGTCATCCATATCAGGCGTCCTGGTTTCATGGAATTATTTCGCGAGAGACTCTGTTTCATTACTACGTGTGGGGTTTTCTCAAGCTATTCGGCTTTAATATCCTGTCGTATGAAGCAGCACTCTTTGTTATTTGGCTGACGGCCTTTGTGTTCACGCTCTTGCTGGTTGACTTGTTTTTCAGGTCTTACGTCGTGACATCTGTTACCGCGCTGGTTCTTAATTTTCTTCCCTTTGCCTTCATTTACACTTTCGTTGGATACCGTTATCCGATCACGGTGGCTTTAGCTGTTGTGTCGCTCTACTTTTTGCACACAGGGTTTAGGAACGGCTCGCCGTTTTGCCTCTCGCTGGGCGGCGTCGCTGCGGGCCTTTGCCTGGCCAGCTCCATACCCGGGAAACAATATGTGCTCGCGCTTGTGATCGCTGCGCCGCTGTACGCTGTGTCTTATTGGAGGAGCTTAAAGCGAACCGTCACGTGGAGCTCGGCCCTAATCGTTTATGGCTTTTTGGCGGCTGCCACGCCAATTCTCTGTTACATCATCTTCAATCGCGACTCCTATACATATTATGAAGGCACGTACATTCGCGATTTCTGGCACGCATTGCGGGGAATCCCGGCACCTCACGATGTGCGATATTATGCGACCGGGCTCTGGAACTGTTTTTTTGCTGCCCATTTTTGGCCTCGGCTTTTATTTCCGGATTTTTTGCCTATTCCGTTACCATATTACTGGTTCTTAGTCCCGGGAGTTGTGCTCGGAGTCTGGGAGAGGCGTTTCGAGGTCGTGCTGCTGGCAACGCTTCCGGTCGTAGGAGTATTTGTTACGGGGGGACCTGCCGTTGAGCAGCGGCTGTTGCTTGCAATCCCGTTCTGGATCATCCTAATGAGCTTCACATTTGCCGCGTTGCTGAGGCTTCGGCCGTGGCCCGGCGTGCAAATTGTTGTCTGCGCCGTAGTGGCGTTAATACTGCTGGACGGGCTGGTCCCATCCGTTCGATACAACTACAGCAAGACCAAAAGTCCGTTTTCGATTGACCGGTATGCGCAACATCAGGTCGCTGTGTCACGGTTCTTAAAACATGTCGTAGCCGGCCAAGAGCACCCCGAACCCCCGCGGCTGGAACACGACGAGTTTAATCGGAGTAAAGGTATTCCAGATCCACCTTACGAAACGCTGGTCTGCCAGGATGACGCTTATTCGATCATTCACCTGTTTTTGCATGATTACGATGATAACAAAATCCTGTCATTTTGCGCGGGCTTGCCCTTTTTTTGGGTGATGAGCGAGCAAGATGTATGGAATGCTAATAAAAAAGCTATTGTTAATTATCCTCCCACCAATAAGGATCTGAAACTGATTTGGGAGAGAAATCCAAAGACCGAAAGAATAATCAGAATGTTCCAATCGCTGCGCGACCTAGGAATCGAGGACTCAATCTCGTTTTCTTTTGGCGGAAGACTAAGGACGTTTTACGTCCTAAATATCCCAAACAAGAACATTCATCGATTTCAGAAACGCGTGAACACCTTGCCTCCTACTCCTCTCGATAAGGTGCCCGAGGCACCGCCTCCTCAGCTCAGTTCTCTGCCTGAAGGTGTGACTAACATGTTTGAAGGCGGCAAAGGAAGCGACAAGGGACAATTTGATTCGCCCACCGGAATTGCTGTTGATGGAAGTGGAAATATTTTGGTCGCCGACACGGGTAACGGGCGAATCGAAAAATTCTCGCCGACCGGCACCTTTCTCAGCACCATAGGAACCAAAGGAGCCGGCCATGGGCAGTTACGAGACCCTAATGGGATCGCCATCGACCGCGCTGGCAACATTTACGTGGCAGAAGCCGGGAACCATCGGGTGCAAAAACTGGCGCCCGACGGGACGTTCAGCGCCGGATGGAAAGGCCCGGAACCCGGATTTTACGGACCGCGCCGCATCGCCATTGGCCCGGATGGCGCAATTTATGTCGTCGATCAGGGCCACAATCGGATCGCTAAATTTAGTCCCGATGGAGAGGTGCTGTCGGTCTGGGGCAGCGCCGGAAATGCCGATGGACAGTTCAATGACCCTACTTCGGTCGCAGTTGATCCGGCGACCAACAAAGTTTATGTCGCCGATCCGCGCAATAAGCGGATACAGGTATTTGACGTCAATGGAAAATTTGCGACCAAATGGTCAGTGCCCGAGTGGGGACAGCCGGTTGGCTTTGAAGACTTGGCCATCGATTCACAGACGGGGCGGCTGTACGCGTCGAGCGCACATATAAGCACCGTGTGTATTTTTGATTTGAATGGAACCAGGATTGGTAGCTTGATACCAAAATCTCCCGATAAACTCGAAGGACCGTCAGCCTTGGCCTTAGCAAACCGAAAGCTCTACGTGCTAAACATGGGTGGGAATCATGTGAGCTCGATCGATCTATAACAAACGGTGACCTTTCGTATCCGATAAGTTTTTTGAACAATCCGGCTTGGGGATGTTAGCTCTGATTTACCTGGCATTGGCGATTGTTGGGGGCGACCTTGTTTGCCGGCGCTTTTATCGGTTCGTTTCCGTCCCGCACCGCTGCGCGGCAGCCACGCTGGTTGGCCTCATGCTCGGCACGTGGTTTACGTACCTGGCGGGGCTTGCCTGTTACCGCACAGCCGAGCCTCTCCTTTGGGCGGAC
>Ga0193720_1000034_pt1 | contig 15084 bp, 9 predicted proteins | sample U2s1metaG_FD_143049 | JGI IMG/M metagenome (GOLD analysis project Ga0193720, IMG submission 143049) | Soil microbial communities from a riparian zone of the East river system, Colorado, United States - U2s1 | ecosystem: Environmental > Terrestrial > Soil > Riparian zone | place: USA: East River...
CGCGATCAACGTCGATCTTTTCTTCCACCAGTACTGCTTCGACCGGGAACTGTCCCACTTTCATTGCAAGCATGCGCTTGGCATGAGCGAGCGCCTCATCCGGTTTTTTCGCAAAGGCGACTCCGCCGATACGGGCACGCCCGGTAGTCCACGCTTGGATTTTGATGACAACTTCACCGCCGAATTCTTTCGCCGCAGCGACAGCGTCGTCAGCGTTTAATGCGGCCCGCCCGCGGGGGATTTTGAATCCGTTAGCGGCGAGAATCGCTTTACCTTGATGTTCGTGAAGGCGCGCCATGGCTTAGGAGCGTATCGAAATTTTCGGATTGCGCACGCGTCTCGCGTGCTGGGGAGCACAGGCTGCTAGCCTGTAGTTGCCGGCAGCCCTGCCGGCAACATCTCTGGGCATGCAATTCTCAGTCCAGGCGCCAATATCCCGGTCTCGGCAAGCTGCCGAGACCTGCAGGCTAGTAGCCTGCGCTCCCCAGTACTGAGACGCGCAGACTTCATGCCTATCTCTACCCGCCAACCGCCTGGTAATGGCCGAGGCCGCGTTTCCACATAGCTTTCGCGCAGGCCCACGCTAGCAGTAGCCAGCCCATTTGGATCGCCAGCGCCTGCGCAAGTTCGGCTCCTTTTAATCGGCCGAGAAAGATCGCCACCGGGCAAAACAACTCATAGTAAAACGGCAGCCACTTCATCACCGCCTGGATCGCGGAGGGCATGATGTCGATGGGGAACATCTGGCCGCCCAGGAAATATTCGAACGAATAAACGATGAACACGATGGTCGAGATTTCCAAAATCCAGAACGCGAACATGGCCAGGCTGTAAGTGATAAAAAATTGAATGAATCCTGCCATCAATATTGACACGATCGTAAACACGTACGTCAGGGGATCCGTAGGCAGTACGATGTAGTTTCGAAAATAGATAAAGATCAGGGCGATCGGCGGAAGAGTGACGAAGGTGTAAACGAGTCGGCCGCTCAAAAAAATGCTGAATCTGTAGGCGAGATAGCTCATTGGCTTGGTGAGAAGCGCGTTGATCTGGCCTTCGCGAATATCAGCGGCAATTTGCCATTCATCTTCTGTTGGCACGACCAAGTTGCTCACCAGGATCGTGAGCAAATAGTAATAAATCATGGAGCTGTAATCGTAGCCGTGCAGGCTGCCGCCACGCTCTTTGAACACTGCAGCCCAGAGAAACACCGTCCCAGCGAGCGGGATCAGGCCAAAAAGCGCGCGCAGAAAATAATTCCACCGATACACGAACGTGTTTTGCAGCCCGATGTTAAAAACTGAAGCGTATTTCGCCGTCCTGCTCGTGCTCATGCTCATGGAAGATGAGAACAATGACGAAATCCAAATGACGAATGACGAAGGAATGCCGAAATCCGAATTAGAAAAAATCGTATCGGATAGCGCTTCGTCATTTGAACATTCGGATTTGCTTCGAGCTTCGTCATTCGAGCTTCGTCATTAATTGACAGAGATGTCTCGACTCCGCTCGACATGACATTTCGCCAATTCCACAGCGAGCTTGATCGCAGCGATCATGCTGTTGGGTCGCGCGAGTCCCTTACCGGCAATATCAAACGCAGTGCCGTGATCAGGGCTGGTTCGAGGAAATGGGAGTCCCAAGGTCACGTTTACACCTTCGTGAAAGGCATGCAGCTTCAGTGGGATCAATCCTTGATCGTGATACATACAAAGTACCGCGTCGAATTCGCCTTCAATGGCGCGGTGAAAAACCGTGTCTGGCGAATGGGGCCCGGTTATTTCGAGCTTCAGATTTCGGATTTCGGATTTCAGCGCCGCGATAGCAGGGCTGATGATATCGATTTCTTCGCTTCCGATCTTGCCTGATTCGCCGGCGTGCGGATTTAATCCGGCAACGGCGACGCGCGGTCCTCGCGCCGCAGGACTCGACCGATCCATCTTCGGTCGCCGCGGCGACCTGCGGCGTGACAAGAAATCCGCAAGCAACAGACCGACGCGGACAATCTCCGATTGCTTAAGCGCGCGTGGAACTTCGCTCAATGGAATGTGGGTTGTGACCAGCGCGACCGTGATTTTTCCCCCCGTCAAGCACATCGCGAAATCTTTAACGCCGCAACGCTCCGCAAAAAATTCCGTTTGCCCTGGGAACTTGAACCCGACGTCGTACATGCGGGCTTTGTGAATCGGCCCTGTTACGATTGCATCGAGCCCGCCGCGTCGGCCGAGTGTTACGGCTTCTTCGAGCGCAGCCGCAGCGGCACGCGCAGTTTCCGCCGTGGGATGTCCAGGCGTGCAGTCAGGATATTTACCAATGGTTTTGTAATCGGCGGATTTCGGGACTCGACCAGATTTCAATGCAGTCTCGACAATCTCCGGTCCGATTCCGGCGCAATCACCAAGGGTGATGCCAATGCGCGGTTTTGTTGTGCTCATGCTCCTACATTAATATCCTCTGTTAAGAGGCAAGCATACACGGAGTGTGGAGTGGCAGCCGCTCTCGGCTGCTGGAGGTTGGCCGCCAATGGTATAGCGAGACTCCGTCAGGAGCGAGCGGACGGCCAGCCGGAACAGGCCGAGTGGAGCAAGGAACAGAGGATACTAATGCAGCTATTCGCTCGCGCTCAAGGCGGGCAGGATGCCTCGCCCCTACCCGGCGTTGTCGCTCCGCTCCTACCAGCGAAGCTGGCGGCTCATACACCAAATGCATTTCGTGTGTGAGCCAACGCCTGCTCATGATCGTAATCGAATTTGCTCAATCGAGCACGAGCAGGATTAAGAGAGGCGAGGGCAGACTGAGGGTAAACGGCAGAAGAAGAGCACAATGCGCGTCAGAACGTTTTGATGTAAGCCTTTGCGCGCAGACCGGCGATCCAGCGTTCCTGAATACCCTGTGCTTCCTCCTGAAGCAGTCTCTTCTCGATATCGTCCCGCGCTTGGGCAAGTGAACGCGTAGTGCCGCCGCGTTTATCTTCGACTTTGATAATATAATAATTGCCGGCGTAATCGATGATGTTGCTGATTCGGCCGACTGGCATATTGAATGCGAATTTCTCGAGCGGGGCAGCCAGAGTGTTGCGCTCAATCCACCCCCAGTCGCCGCCATTGTCCTTCGTGCTGTCCTCGGAATAGACCTGCGCTGTGCGATCGAACTCCGCGCCGCCGGCCAGTTTACCGAGCACTTCTTCCGCCAGCGCCTTCTGCGCAGGGGCGCTCGCGGTGTCCTTTTGGCCGGAAATCATGATCATTCGCAGCTTGATCTGTTCCTTGCTTGTGAATTCTTCGTGATGTTTCCTGTAGTAATCTTCGATTTTCGTAGGCGAAATGATCGAGTTCGTCTTGACGTTATGACTGCGCATGGCCGACACCATTATTCTTTCCAGTTCCTTCTCTTTGAACTCGCCCAACGTGTAATTCTGCGCCTCGAGTGTCTTGATGAAAGTGTTGCGGTCGCCGCCAAAGGATTCCCGGATGATCTCGTGCACCCGCTGGTCCACAATGTGGTCCGGGATTTGGTAGCTTTCCTTTTTGAACGCCTGGATCACAAGGCGTCGGTCAATCAAATCTTTTAAAGCAAGCTCGCGCAGTTCGATCAGCTTCTTTTCCAGATCCTTGCCGGTCAACTGCGACCGCAGCAGTTTTTCACGTGGCGCGGACAAAGCGCGTACTTGCGAGAAGGTTATGACCTCGCCATTCACAACCGCAGCAATGCCGTCCACAACCTGGGGCTCCTGGGCAAACGCCGCGCAACAAAAAGGCCATGAAGCAAGGCCACAGCCAGTAAGCAAAATGGCGGCAAATGGACGTACAAGATTCCTCATAATTTTTTAATCAGTTCCTGAATTTCCCTGGGGTACTGATCAATTTTCGCTGCAACTAAACGGGGAAATTTGCCCGCGACAAGTATAAAATCTCCATGCCGCGTCAACATCAATTTGCGCTCGCGTACTTCCACCCGACTCACTCCTGATTCCGCTGCGGCGAGCTTGATTTTGATGAGAGCAAATAAGTTGTCAACTGCTGGAGGGAGCGGGCCAAACCGATCACGCCAATCGCGTCGCAGACGATCCAATTGCTCATGTGAAGTGACCTCCGCGACACTGCGATAGGCTCGTATTCGCAGGGCAGAATCGCTGACATAGGCGACTGAAATGAAAGCGGGAGTTCGCTCGAGGAGAGGCGCTTTTCCAAGCGCTTCGGCGGACTGGAGACCACCGCTCCTTGTCTTTGTCGCCGGAACGAACTCTGCTTCATTTGTAACGACAAAATCGAGCTGTAAATCGACATCCAACCGGAGCCGCGGTTTCTCCCCCTTGAGCTGCGTCACTGCCTGCTTGAGCAACTGGCAATATAAATCGAAACCAACCGCTACAATGTGGCCGCTCTGCGCCGTGCCCAGAATGCTGCCTGCGCCGCGAATCTCCAAATCGCGCATGGCGATGCGAAAACCGGCGCCGAGCGAGCTGTACTGTTTGATGGCGCTGATTCGCTTGCGCGCTGCGCCGATTGTCATCATCTCGCGTGGAAGGAGCAGATAGGCATATGCCTTGTGCTCGGCTCGACCGACCCGTCCGCGCAATTGATACAAGTCGGCCAGACCAAACTGATCCGCGCGATCGATGATGATGGTGTTTGCGTTCGGGATATCGAGGCCGCTTTCGATGATCGTAGTGCAAACGAGCACGTCGGTTTTGCCGGCAATGAAACGGGCCATCACCGCTTCGAGTTCGTCCGCGTCCATCTGGCCATGGCCTATTTCAACTCTGGCTTGGGGACAAAGATGGACAATCCGGTCGCGCGCGCGCTCGATCGTCGCTACGCGATTGTGCAAAAAGAACACCTGGCCCTGGCGTTCCAGTTCGCGATCAATTGCGGTGCGGATGATCCGTTCATCGTAGGCTGACACCACGGTTTCTACCGGCAAGCGATTGAGCGGCGGAGTCTCAATCGTGGACATATCTTTTACGCCCACAAGGGAAAGGTACAGAGTGCGGGGAATCGGCGTGGCCGAGAGTGTCAGCACATCCACCAGTTTGAAGAGTTCTTTGAACTTCTCCTTGTGCAGAACTCCGAAGCGTTGTTCCTCATCGATGACCACCAGGCCAAGGTCCTTGAATACTACGTCGCCGGAGATGAGCCGATGAGTACCAATGACGATATCGACGCCGCCTTCGCGTAGCAGTTGTAGCACTTTCTTCTGTTCGGATTGCGAACGAAAGCGGCTCAGCATTTCGATGCGCACCGGGTAATCGAGCATTCGCTGCCGGAACACTTCGAAATGTTGTTGAGCCAGAACGGTGGTCGGCGCGAGTACGGCCACTTGCTTGCCGGCCATGACCGCCTTGAACGCGGCGCGCACGGCCACTTCGGTTTTCCCGAAGCCAACGTCGCCACAGATCAGGCGATCCATCGGTCGCGGACGTTCCATGTCGATTTTCGTATCAATGATGGCCTTCATTTGATCCGGCGTTTCGCGAAACGGAAATGAACGCTCAAATTCCGCCTGCCATTTTGTGTCCGGGGCGAATGCGTAGCCTGGGTGCATTTGCCGCTCCGCTTGAATCGCCAACATTTTGCCGGCGTAATCGAAAATGGAAGCCGCAGCTTTTATTTTGGCGCGGGCCCATTTCCCGTCACCGAGTGAGCTTAGCGGCGGCGATTTTTTCCCCGCGCCGACATAGCGGGAAACGAGGTACGCTTGCTCGAGGGGCACGTAGAGCTTCGCTTCTTCTGCAAATTCGAGTGCGAGAACTTCCGTTTCGACTAAGCGCGTTTTCTCTGGAGGGCGAAGCTCCAGCGACGCGGGGCTCGCAGGAGCTCGTCCCTCCGCAACAGGCAGTTTCAACAACCCCAGAAATCGGCCGATGCCGTGCTCGAGATGCACAACCAAATCGCCTTCGTTCAGTTCGCTAAAGTCGATTTGCGCGCGATTGCGCTCGGCACGCCGCAAATGCCTGCGCCCATGGACCGCGAATCGCCCAAATAATTCTGCGGCTGACAGGACGACGAGATTGGCCGCGGGGAAACAAAAGCCGCGCCGGAGAGTTCCTTCGACAAAATCGACGCCTTCAGTTGCGCCTGCCATAATTTCCCGAAAGCGCTCAATCTCTCCTTCGGTCTGAAAATAAATGACGACTCGCGTGTTGTTTGTGCGCCATTCTTTCAAACGTTCGATAAACTGGGCCCGTTTCGCCTCTGCGAGCGCGAGATCACCGGCCGCAAACTCGCCGATCTCGCAGTCTTCGAACGCGCCGGTGAAATCTTCCGGACCAGTTTGAATCCAGCCTTCGCTGATCTGGATGTGTGGAGGGGCGAACTTGAGGGAGCCCGGCATCGCAGGAGCTCCGCCCTCCATATCCGGTTCAATCCCAATTACGAGATGATTCGGAGCAACGTAATCGCGAACGAAACCGCTCTGATCATCTACCAGGGAAGGGCGATCTCCAGATCGCCCCGGCGGCTCGGAAGCCGCGGCTCCTTGACCGAGCAAAATGTCGACTGAAGCTAAATCGCGCACGGAGGTTTGACTATCGATGTCGAACTCGCGTAGCGATTCGATTTGGTCGCCGAAAAATTCCAGCCGGAAGGGCAATGGCGCGTGCCATGAATAGAGATCGACAATGCCGCCGCGGACGGCGAACTGTCCCCGAGTTGTTACTTGGGCGACGCGCTCATAACCGCTGGCGACGAGTTGATCGAGAAGCTGTTCCATCTTTGCGTTTGCGCCGCGTCGCAGTTGGCTAACAGCAGATTGGAGCGCGCCGCGCTTTGGCGCTGGTTGGTCGAGGCTTGCGCGCGTCGCCACGATGATACGCGGACTACTGCCGGGCTCGATTTCCATCAGCAGCGCCAGTCGTTCAGCCGCGATTTCCGGATCAGGTAAAACATTTTCTACCGCGACAAGCTCGGCTTCCGGCAGGAAAAGCGCGTCTGGCCGCCAGTTCAGCAAACTCTCGTAAAGCAGTTCTTGAGAATGAATGCTGGGACAGAGAACCCAGATCGTGGACTCGGTAGCGTGCCGGTCATCGGGTGGACTTCCATGGCAAGCGTGTGCGATTACGGAGGCCAAAAACGGCTGTGCCGGCTCTATAACGTGCGAAAACTCTACCGGCCACTGAGCCTCTCGTATCGCGTCAAGTTTGCGCGCGATCGGTTCGCTCGCTGCGACACTTTCCAGGAGCTTTATGCCAACGGATTTTTCCACGACGAATATTACGCCGGTTTATCGCAGACTTGTAGCCGCGGCTGCATTCTTGCGCCTTCGGCGATTGATGTCGGCATCGTCTTCCGGAGAAGCCGATCCATCTTTGCGCAAGGTGGAACGCGTTGTTCTCAACGCGTTGGGACCAATTCGCTGGGACGAAATTCTTACAGCGCGCGGCCGATGGCTGCGGCGACGGCGCGAAGGCGTGGAACGAGCCCGGCGAAAATTTCCGGCGTGAGCGCCTGGTTGCCGTCACTCTTGGCCATTTCCGGGGAATCGTGCACCTCGATCATGAGAGCGTCGGCGCCAGCAGCGACTGCGGCGAGACACATCTGCGGGACAAATTCGCGCAGACCGAGCGCATGCGTCGGATCGACGATGACTGGCAGATGCGTTTTGGACTTCAAGATTGGTACAGCGCTAAGATCGAGCGTGTAGCGGGCGGCTGTCTCAAACGTGCGAATCCCTCGCTCGCAGAGCACAACGTTAGGGTTACCTTCGTTTAGAATGTATTCCGCGCTCATGATCAGATCATAAACAGTGGCGCTGAATCCGCGCTTGAGCAGCACGGGAAGTGTGCTGCGGCCGACTTCTTTCAAGAGAGAAAAATTATGCATGTTCCGGGTGCCCACCTGCAGGCAGTCTGCGTACTTCTCGATCATGGAGAGATCGCGAGGGTCCATGACCTCGGTGACCACAGGCAAGCCCGTTTTGGCGCGCGCTTCGGCGAGAAAGCGAAGTCCCTCTTCGCGTAACCCCTGAAAACTATATGGGGAAGTCCGCGGTTTAAACGCGCCGCCGCGCAAAATCTTTGCGCCAGATTCTTTCACGATCGTCGCGATCGACTGAATTTGTTCTCTACTTTCAACCGAGCACGGACCGCAAATGAGGACAACATCCTCGCGTTCGCCCAGGCGCACGTCGCCAATTGCCACACAGGAGGACCCCCGCGAATCGCGCGCGGCAAGCTTGTATGGCTTTAACACCGGGATGATTGCTTCCACGCCCGCCATCGCGGCAATCGGCTTTTCGCGCAGGAGCGCCTCCGGCCCAATTACGCCGATGATCACGCGCGATGCGCCGCGGCTGATTTGTGCCTCAAGCCCGAACTCCCGTACGCGGGTGATAATCCGCTGAATTTGTTCCTCGGTAGCGTTGGGTTGCGTGATAACGATCATATTTCTGGCAGCGGGATCATCAGAATGCCGTGGTCAGAAATTTTCTGCAAGCCCAGATACTTCCAAAAAAAGGAGGTAATCATGTGGATGTCAGGCTGCCAGACTGACCTGGTGGGCGGGCTGCCAGCCCGCCATCGCACAGCAATTCGACAGGCTCCGCAGCCTGCGGCCGAGTCAGCCAAGCTGGCTGACCATCCAGATCCGCTTCTCAGCTGAACTGAATAATGAACGCCCGGGACCTGCTAAGTCCTAATTCGTGATCGTGACCGGCGTTCCGACCGAGACGGATCTAAAGAAATTCTCTGCCATGAATTCAGGCATGCGGATACATCCGTGCGACGCCGGATATCCCGGCAAATAACCTGCATGCATGCCAGTCCCGGACACGATGCGCATGAAGTACGGCATCGGCGTGCCTCTGAAGTGAGTGCCTGGTGGTTTGGGATCTTTAGTCACATCGACGTTAGGCTTCACCACGTTCCCTGCCGAATCCACATAGTCCCCGAATAAGCTGGAGACGTGGTCTTTGTCCTTTTGAATAATTTTAAAATTACCCAACTGCGTGTTGAGACCTTCGCGTCCAGTTGACAGTTGCGAAACACCGACGAGCACGCCGCCCTTGTAAAAATAGGCGCGCTGCTCGCCGAGGCTGATCTTCACAGAGGGGTTTCCGTTGGAGCTATCCCCGTCCCAGTAGGAGACGGTGTCTCGCGGCGGACCACCTTCTGCCCCCCCATAAGTGCCGCCCAAATACTGCGTCCTCGCAGAATAACGCGGGTCTTCACCGCAACCGGTTACGACCAAGACGAGACCAAGAGAAAAAATTGCCTGCAAATACCGAAGGAACGATCGATGCATAGAATTCGACGCCGTTCTTAATGCGCAAGCCGCGCAAAAAGTCAAGCGAAGCAGTGCGATCGCGGTGAAAGGACCGCGGTGGAACCGCGATGTTGTAGGGGTGTTTGTGTCAAACGCCCAGGCGCTTGGCACAAGCGCCTCTATAACGCACGCGTTTCGCAACGTGTCATTTACTTACACCACTGGTCCACCCAGTCGTCCACAGTTTTGTACCACAGCCGCGAGTTCTGCGGCTTGAGCACCCAGTGACCCTCGTCCGGGAAATACAACATCTTCGACGGCACCTTCAGGACTTGCAGCGTCGTGAACAGATCGAATCCTTGCGAAACATCGAGCCGGTAATCGTTTTGGCCGTGCACGACCAGTGTCGGTGTCTTGAAATTCGCAGCATACTCGTGCGGTGACCACTTCCGATAGACGTCCCGTTTTTTCCATGGCGGACCGCCGAATTCCCAATTCATGAACCATAGCTCCTCGGTCGTGCCATACGCCGACTCGGCGTTAAATGTGCCGTCGTGCGACACAACGCATTTGAAGCGATCGGTGTGTCCTAATAGCCAGTTAGCCATGTAACCGCCGTAGCTCGCGCCGAGCGCGGCCTCGCGGTTTTTGTCGATAAATGGATAGGTTTTTTCCACGTAATCGAGGCCTTTCATGAGATCGATATACGCTTTGCCGCCCCAATCGCCGCTAATCGAGTCGGTAAACTTCTGCCCATAACCGGTCGAGCCATGGAAATTAATCATCACCACCACGTAATTGCCCGTCGCAGCGAACAACTCGGCGTTCCAACGATACGTCCACTCGTTTCCCCACGCCCCCTGCGGTCCGCCGTGAATCAAAAATTTGAGCGGATACTTTTTGTTCGGATCGAATCCCGGTGGTTTGACCATGAAACCCTGCACGTCTTCGTCATTCGCGCCTTTGAACGTGAACGATTCCAACGGCTGCATATCGATCTGCGACAACGGTGCGTCGTTCATGTGGGTGAGCTGCTCGGGATGGTGAGTACCGATAATAGATTCAGGCTTCGGCAGCGGAACTCTGAAGATTTCGTCGGGTCCAGAAATCGAGTTGCGTGTGAAAAACATCGTCCTCTTCGCGAAGACGAGATTGTCAACATGAGGATCAGGCGCTGCCTCGGGGTGGTCAGCGTGATTCGGATAGTCAAAGGAAAACACGGCAACGGCGAAGTCGCCCCGATGCTTAGGCGACATCGCGTTTACACTTACGCCGCCGCTTTCTTCCGCTGTGAAGAAGATGTCGGGGACATCTGCGAACTCAGAACCAAAATCAGCCCAAGCAATATTGCCGATCGACAGGTCGGAGCCTTTGAGATCACGAACTTCGCCTGATTGTCGATCTTGCGCGAAGAGTCGCCATTTATCAGCTTCGAAGCCGGCGCGGGCTTGCGATCGCCAGGCGAGATATTTTCCATCCGGCGAATAGAGCGGCGTTATGTCAGCGCCGGGACTGGTGGAAATTTTCTTTGGTTGTGCTGTAGCGTGCGCTGTCCTCAGCGCATCAGGGGATTGTCCGCTGGGGACAGCGGACTCTACAGCAATTGGCACAGTAAAAATCTCCGAGTTCGTGCTGGTCGCCTCGACTTCGTCGATATTGCTCGTGTACGCGACCTCCTGGCCGTCGGGTGAAATCGCATACATATCCTGCCCGCCTAACGAGAACGGCGGCACATCGTGGTCGCCCGGTGTGAGATCGCGCGGCTGGAAGACATGCGTCTCGCTTGTCTCGGCAGGCAGGCTTCCAGCCTGCGCGTCTGCAGATCGATGGGCTGGAAGCCCATCAGCCGAGTCCGGCGAGACGCCGGACTTCCGATCAGCCGCGTCGGCGCGCGCGTTCGCATCGAGGACAAACAAATGGCTGCGTTTGAATTCGGTGAACGCGTTCCAATGGCGATAGAACAAGCGAGAAAAGATTTTCGCTTTTACTTTGCTCTTCTTCAGCTCTTCATCGCGTTGCTTGTTGCACGCATCATCTTTGCAATCGGCATATACCGACGACACGAACACGATGTTCTTTCCATTCGGCGACCAGATCGCGCCGTCAGCGCCAGTTGAAATACTCGTCACCTGGTGCGGTTTGCCGACAAGCGTCCCGCTTTCGGAATTGAAATCACACATCCAGATTTGCGTCGGATCGGTCGCTTTCGAAGTCCAGATGAGTCGTTTGCCGTCCAACGAAAACCGCGGTCGTTCTTCGTGATTCGGCGTTGGATTCAAGCGCCGTCCCGCGGCCGCGGGACCACTCGCTGGAACGATCCACAAATGGGAAGTCTTCGTGTTCGCCGCGAGATCGACATCGACGCAATCGAACACGACCCATTTGCCGTCCGGCGACGGCACCGGCGCGCCGACGCGTTTCAGCGCCATCATGTCTTCGAAGGTGAACGGATGCTTGGGGTTCTGCGCGAGCGCTGACGTCGCGAGCACGAGAAAGACCGCGGGAAATATTTTCATGAGCCGCAAAACTCTCGCTGAAAAATTGTGCGTGCAAGCTCTGTCTCTGGGGAGCATACGCCTCTGGCGTGTTGGTTTTGGCGTCCCGCCTAAACAATCTTTTTAAGTTCGCGATCGCGAAGACGCGCCCGCCAACACGCGAGACGCGTGTGCTCCCCCGGATTTCCGCGGCGTTGCCGCTTTATGTCTCGTGCTTGGTGCTTGGGATTTGGTGCTCTAGTGTTTCCGTTATGGCTCAAGTAACAATCGAGACAATCAAGAACGGCCCTTACATCGTAACCGGCGAAGTGGAATTGATCGACGCCGACGGCAACAAATATCCGATGGAAAAACGGATGGCGCTCTGCCGCTGCGGCGCGTCAACGGAGAAACCGTTTTGCGACGGGACACATTCCAAGATTGGTTTTAAAGCTGCAGAAGGCCGTTCCCGAATCGAAGGAGTAACATTGTTGCGATCCACATCTCTCACCGCGAGACGAAGGTTCGTCTTCGTCTTTTTCGCCTCGATCATCTCATCTTCGCTTTCAGCCGCCGATTTGCCGAAGACGATGAAGGCGGTCGTGGCGCACGAATACGGCGGACCGGAAGTGTTGAAGTACGAAGACGTACCGGTCCCGGAACCCAAGGACAACAAAATTCTTGTGCGCGTGATCGCGAGCGGCGTAAATCCAGCCGATCCACTGATTCTGAATGGCAAATACGCCAAGGAATTTGGAACACACCTGCCGCTGATTCTCGGTTACGAAATGGCCGGCGTTGTGGTGAAAACGGGCGCGAACGTTACGAAATTGAAGGTCGGCGATCCGATTTACGCCTATCTGCTCTGGGGCGGCGGCTGGGCCGAATATTGCATCTCGAATGAAGGAGAATCGGCGATCAAACCGAAGTCTCTGAGTTTCACGGAAGCAGCGTCGGTCCCGCTGGCGACGCTAACGGCGTGGCAGGCGTTGGTCGACATTGAAAAAATTCAAAGCGGGCAAACGGTGTTGATTCACGGCGGCTCGGGAGGTGTCGGAAGTTTCGCGATTCAAATTGCAAAGGCGCGTGGTGCCCGTGTCATCGCCACCGCCTCGACCGCCAATCAGGATTTGTTGAAACAACTCGGAGCCGACGTGGCGATTGATTACACGAAACAAAAATTCGAAGAGATTGTGCACGATGTTGATCTCGTCCTGGATCCGGTTGGCCGCGATACGCTTGCGCGATCGTACGGCGTGGTAAAGAAAGGCGGCATCGTCGTAACGCTTGTTTCCCGCTGCGACGAAGCCGAACTTAAGAAACACGAAATTCGCGGCGCGTCGCTGTCCTCGCATCCAGATGCGGCGGAACTCGCAGAGATCACGAAGTTGATCGATGACGGAAAAATCAAGCCGATCGTGTCTCAAGTTTTACCGTTGACCGATGCGGCCAAAGCCGACGCCCAGGCCGCAACGCATCACACGCGTGGGAAAATTGTTTTGAGAATCGCCGACGAACCAACAAACAAATGAAAACGTTAATCTCTTTCGCAGTTGCATTGATCGCGGCTGGCGCTCTTCACGCAGAGAAAGTTTCACTGGTCGGCGCGACCGTGATTAATCCGGCCGACGGCAAGGTCATGCCAAACGCGACGGTGGTGATCAACGGCGACAAAATTGAGCGCGTCGCGATGGGCAAACAGGATGCAGCAGCGCTTGGCAAACAGATCGCGTGCGTCGGCAAATTCATTTTGCCGGGTTACATCGACACGCACGTTCACTTTTTCCAATCGGCAGACTTGTTCACGCGACCGGACGGCGCCGACTTCAACAGTGTCCGGCCCTATAAGGACGAGGTCGCATGGATCAAATCGCACCTCGACGATGTATTTGCCCGGTACATCCGTTGCGGGATCACGAGCGTAGTTGATGTCGGCGGCCCGATGTGGAATTTCGAGGTGCGCAAAAAGGCGACCGCGACAGAGAAGGCGCCGCGCGTGGCGGTAGCTGGACCGTTAATCTCGAGCGTCTCGCGCGAGAAACTCGATCTAGGTGATCCGCCGATCGTGAAGATCGACACTCCCGATCAGGCTCGCGAGTTCGTACGAAAGCTCGCCGACCAAAAATCGGATCTCGTGAAAATTTGGTACATCGTCGACAAAGACCATTCGGTCGACGCGTTTCGGCCGACCGTCCGGGCAACCATTGAAGAAAGTCACGCCCACAAGATTCGCGTCGCCGTTCACGCTACCGAATTGGAAACGGCGCGTGCTGCGGTTGAAGAAGGCGCGGACATTCTTGTTCACAGCGTCGTCGATAAACCGGTGGATGGCGCGTTCGTAAAGCTATTGAAAGATCGACATATCATTTTGTGTCCGACGCTCGTGGTCTTCGAACGCTACGGACGGACGTTCTCGCACCAGCTGAATCTCACTCCCGAAGAACAAAAGTGGGGCAACCCGGAAGTGATCGCGTCACTCGATGTCACGAAAATTCCGCAGGACAAATTACCGGATCGGGTCAAGGCCGCGCTGGCCGATCCAAAAGCCGCTCTCGATAAAATCAACAAAACTTATGAAGTCGCGCTGCCGAATTTGAAAAAATTGCAGGACGCGGGCGTGACTATCGCCGCAGGCACTGATGCGGGAAATGTCGGAACGATTCATGGACCCGCGCTCTTTCGTGAATTTCAGTTGATGAAAGAAGCGGGGCTGACGCCGATGCAGATTTTGCAGTCTGCCACGGCTAATGCGGCGAAACTTTTCGGCGGCGAAACCGGCGCGCGTATCGGTAAGATTGAAAATGGCTATTTCGCCGATCTGGTGATTCTCAATTCCAATCCGCTCGACGACATCGCGCACGCCTCAGATATCGACACAGTGATCAAGAATGGCGTGCTTTATCAGGCTGATTCCATTCTACGCTGATCGCTCAGCGGAAACCTTTATGAGGTGTGCGTCGCTTGTCTGCGTTTTGTTACTGCTGCTTGCTGCATTGACCACCCAAGGCGCCACTCCGACGCCGGCACCAGTAACGGTGACAAGCGTCAACGAGATCGCAGAAGCTTATGTGAAACTCGTGCTCGCGATGGGACAGCATGATCCGGATTACGTTGACGCGTATTACGGGCCGCCCGAATGGAAAAAACAGTCGGAGACAAAGAAACCCCTCGATGCAATCGCGCTTGAGGCCACGCAATTGCGAGACCAGTTGGCGAAGATTTCCGTACCGGCGGACGAAATGGAACGGTTGCGCCGCGCGTATCTAACAAAACAACTATCCGCATTGCAGGCACGAGTGCGCATTTTGAAGGGCGAACATTTGAAGTTCGATGAAGAATCACAGGCGCTGTATGACGCGGTTGCGCCCAAGTTTTCCGATTCGCATTTCCAGGAAATTCTCGGCAAGCTC
>Ga0193720_1000035_pt1 | contig 14882 bp, 11 predicted proteins | sample U2s1metaG_FD_143049 | JGI IMG/M metagenome (GOLD analysis project Ga0193720, IMG submission 143049) | Soil microbial communities from a riparian zone of the East river system, Colorado, United States - U2s1 | ecosystem: Environmental > Terrestrial > Soil > Riparian zone | place: USA: East River...
GTCATCATTGACAATGTTGCCCGCGATGCGGATCCCGAAGACGTCGCCAATTCCCTGATCGAAGATGATCTCGATCGGAGCGCGAGAGTCCATGCACGCGAGGATCACCGCAAACGGATACTGACCGCCCGCAGTCGCTGACACCTTGGCCAGCCAATCGCGACTCCTCATGTTCTTCTCAACGAAGCGAGCGTTACCCTTCTTCAGCTTTTCCAAGGCCGAGGCCGGCGTCAGCGCGGCCTGCGATTCCGACGTCTGAACGCGCGGAGCCTTCTTGCCCTCGGTGTCGGCGGAAGTTTGCGCGAGGGCCGATGCCGAGACGGCAAAAGCAAGGGACACGAGCCCGATCGCGAATGTTGTTTGTCGCATGAATCCTCCTTAAATGGTTAGCTATATCACAGCACGCCTGATAAGTACGGTCAATTAGCACTACAAGCTACGACTCGTAGCCTGGCCTCCTTACATCACACATCGTAGTACATCGCGAACTCGTATGGATGCGGGCGAAGGCGCAGTGCGTCGTATTCTTTTTGTTTCATGTCGATCCAGTTGGCGATGAAGTCTTCGTTGAAGACGTCGCCGCGCAGCAGGAAGGAATGATCTGCCTGCAGCGCTTCAATCGCGCCGCGAAGTGAATCCGGGACGCTTGCGACCTGTGCCAGTTCCTCAGGCGGCAGTTCGTAAAGATTTTTGTCGAGCGGATCGCCCGGGTCGATACGGTTTTGGACTCCGTCGAGACCTGCGAGCAACATTGCAGAGAAGGCGATGTATGGATTCGCTGATGCGTCAGGTGTGCGGAATTCAAGGCGCTTCGCCTTTGGACTGGCGGAATACGTTGGAATACGAATCGCAGCGGAACGATTTCGTGCCGAATAAGCCAGATTTACGGGCGCCTCGAATCCCGGCACGAGACGCTTGAAACTATTGGTTGTTGGATTGGTAAAGCAGGTGAGCGCGGGTGCGTGCTTCAAGATCCCACCGATGAAAAAGAGTGCCATCTCGCTCAAGCCGGCATAACCGTTTCCTGCGAATAGCGGTTTGCCGTCTTTCCAAAGCGAGATGTGCGTGTGCATGCCGGAACCGTTATCGGCGAAGAGTGGCTTGGGCATGAAGGTGACTGTTTTGTTGTGCCGTCGTGCGACATTGCGAATGATGTATTTGTAATACTGCATCGAGTCGCTCATCACTTTGAGCGGGGCGAAACGAACATCGATCTCAGCCTGCCCTGCGGTGGCGACTTCGTGATGTTGTTTGTCCACCGGGATCCCAGCTTTCTCGATCTCCAGCGCCATTTCGTTGCGGATGTCCTGCAATGTGTCCATCGGCGGCACCGGGAAGTAGCCTTCCTTTGGCCGGATCTTGTACCCAAGATTTGGAAATTCCTCGCGTGCGCTGTTCCAGTGTCCCTCACCGCTATCGATAACGTACGACGACGCGTTCCCGGTATTTGCAAATCGTACATCATCGAAGATGAAGAACTCGGCTTCGGGTCCGAAGAATGCGGTATCAGCAATACCCGTGCTCCTGAGGTAAGCTTCCGCTTTTTCCGCTACTCCACGCGGATCGCGGTCGTACGGTTCGCGCGTGATCGGATCGACGATCGTGCAAATCAAGCTCAGAGTCGGTTCGGCGTTGAAGATGTCGATCCACGCCGTCGTAGGATCGGGAATGACGAGCATGTCCGAGGCGTTAATCACTTTCCAGCCACGGATGCTCGAACCGTCAAACCCAAGTCCATCGGTAAAAATATCGTCGCTATAGTCGCTGAGGGTGGTGGTGAAATGCTGCCACGTACCGGGCAGATCGGTGAATTTGAAATCCACGAGTTTCAGCTCGCAGTCTTTGATCATTTTGGTGACGTCGGATGGAGTTTTGTCTTTGGCCATATTCAGGAGTTGTTAGTTGATAGTTGAGAGTTGATGGAAAAGCGAAATGACGAAATCCGAATGATGATTTCCGAAAGCATGACTAAATGACGAAAAGCGCAGTCAGCTCAATTTCGTCATTCGAAGTTCGTCATTATTTCGTCATTCGCCATTCGATTTTCGTCATTAAATTCAAACGGCTTTTTCGCCGATTTCTTCCGTGCGGATGCGTACTGCGTGTTCCACTGGGAGAACGAATACTTTTCCATCGCCGATTTTGCCCGTCTTGGCCGCGGCAACGACCACGTTGACCGCCCTTTCCACCATGTCGTCCGCCATCACGACTTCCACTTTTACTTTTGGCAGAAAATCCACCGTGTACTCGCTCCCCCGGTAAATTTCAGTGTGTCCTTTTTGCCGGCCAAACCCTTTGACTTCGGTGACGGTCATCCCTTCGATGCCAAGCTCGGCCAGCGCTTCTTTAACCTCTTCGAGCTTGAACGGTTTGATGATGGCTTCCAGTTTTTTCATGTCAGAGTAAACTCAGCATCGCGCGGTACCTTGTAATCCAAAGCTAAGCCCGAATGTTTCGGGCTCTCTTAGCAATGCCGCGATGCGAATGCAATCACGAATTTTTTTGCCGATAGCTGCGGTGGTAGTTGTCGATTGGCGCTCAGGTTGAGGCCGGGAATCGAACATAGTGCGAGCTGTATGATCGCCTCTCCATTCGCAGGGTGAGGGTTTTAAACCATGCGTGGCGTGCCTAATCCCTCACCTTAATCCTCTCCCCTTGCACAAGGGGAGAGGCGAGAAAGGCCATGGCATAAACACAAATTTTCCAAGCTCCATCGGTTGGTTTCGAACTGACATGCCTCGTAAATTTGCCAAAGAAAAATTTTGACGCTTATACTGGAACGATGCCCCGCGACTCTTTCGTTCATCTGCATCTGCACACTGAATACTCGCTCCTCGACGGCAGTATCCGGATGAAAGAACTGATGAAAAAGGCGTCTGAATTCAAGATGCCCGCCGTTGCGATGACGGATCATGGCAATTTGTTTGGCGCGATTGAATTTTACCAGGAAGCCCAGCACGCCGGCGTCAAGCCGATCATTGGGTGCGAGGTGTACGTTGCTCGCGGATCGCACAAGGATCGGCCGGGATCGCGACGCGATGCCGCATATCACTTCACTCTATTGGCTGAAAACGAGACCGGCTATCGAAATCTCGTCAAGCTGCTTACGACTGCGCATCTGGATGGTTTTCATTATGCGCCGCGGATCGATAAAGAAATGCTCGCAGAGCGGTCGGCCGGTTTGATTGGACTGAGCGGTTGTCTCGCCGGGGAGGTCAACAGCGCGATTCAGGCGGACAACGTCCAAAAGGCAAAACAGAGTGCCGCCGAATATCGAGACATTCTCGGGGCAGAAAACTTTTTCATTGAACTGCATGACCACGGAATGGAGGAGCAGCGCAAGTGCAACAGCGCATTGCCGCAGATCGCGCGAGACCTCGGCATTGGGTTAGTCGCGGCAAACGATGTGCATTTTTTGCGGAGGAGCGATCACCAGGCGCACGACGTGATGCTTTGCATCGGCACAGGTAAAATGGTCCAGGACGAAACTCGGATGCGCTACGTGCCCGAGTTGTATTTCAAATCCCCGGATGAAATGCGCGAGGTGTTCAGGGATTTTCCGCAGGCGATTGAGAACACGCTTAAAATTAGCGAACGCTGCCATCTCGATCTTGAATTTGGACGCTCCAAGTATCCGGAATATCCCGTCCCGGCCGGCAAAACGCGCGAAGGTTATTTGCGCGAGCTTTGTTATAGCGGTTTGCGGCAGCGCTATGGTGAAAGGCCCGCAAACGACCCTGAGTTAATCCGGCGGCTCGATTATGAGCTGGGCGTTCTGGAAAAGACTGGATTCGTCAGTTATTTGCTCATTGTTTGGGACTTTATCCATTTTGCAAAAGAGAGAGGTATTCCTGTCGGGCCTGGGCGCGGTTCGGCCGCGGGTTCCATCGTCGCCTACGTGCTCGGAATTACAGACATCGACCCGCTGCAGTACGGTCTCCTTTTCGAGCGGTTCTTGAATCCGGACCGGGTTTCTCCACCGGATATCGATATTGATTTTTGTGAAGCGCGCCGCGGCGAAGTTCTCGAGTATGTTCGGCAAAAGTACGGTGAGCGCCGCGTCGCGCAGATTATTACTTTTGGCAAGCTGAAGGCAAAAAGCGTCGTCCGCGACGTCGGGCGAGTGATGGGTTGGAGCTATCGCGATGCTGATCGGATAGCGAAGATGATCCCAAATGAATTGAACATCACACTCGATTCGGCCGTGGAAAAGAATCCGGAACTAAAACGAGCGGTCGCCACAGAGCCGGCGACCCGGCAGCTTTTCGATTATGCAAAAGTTCTCGAAGGTTTATCGCGCAATGCGGGTGTGCACGCCGCAGGCGTGGTGATCGCAGATCGCGACCTATCTGATTACATCCCGCTTTGTCGCGATGTGAAAGGCAACGATGTGATCAGCCAGTATCCGATGGGACCGCTCAACGATCTCGGCCTCTTGAAAATGGATTTCCTCGGATTGAAAACGCTGACCGTGATCGAAGACACGTTAGCGCTTATTCACAAACGGGACCCGGAGTTTTCCCTTAAGAATATTTCACTCGATGATCCCGCGGCATTTGCCCTCTACAACCGCGGCGAAACGATTGGGCTATTCCAGATGGAATCCGGCGGGATGACCAGTTTGTCCAAGCAATTCGATGTAAAAAAGCTCGACGACATCATCGCCTTGATCGCGCTTTACCGGCCGGGCCCGATGGAGCTTATCCCAGAATATGTGAAAGCGAAGAAGGGCATCACGCCGATCAAATATCTGCACCCATTGCTGGAAGACATCTGCGCCGACACCTATGGCGTGATGATTTATCAGGAACAAGTGATGGCTGCGGCGAGCAAACTTGCCGGCTATTCACTTGCGCAGGCCGATCTTCTCCGCCGCGCCATGGGCAAGAAAGACAAGGAGAAGATGGCAAAGGAGAGAAAGAATTTTATCGAAGGCTGCGCGCGCACGAACAAAATCCCGGAAAAAAAGGCAAATGCGATTTTCGATTTGCTCGAAAAATTTGCCGGTTACGGATTCAACAAAAGCCACAGCGCCGCCTATGGCGTGATCAGTTATCAAACCGCATACCTCAAAGCGCATTACCCGGTGGAATTCATGGCGGGTTTGCTGAGCAACGAAATCAATAACACGGAAAAGATTTCGGTTTTCGTTGGCGAATGCAAACGGATGGGCATTTGCATTCTGCCACCGGATATCAACAAAAGCGGTCTGAAATTCATGCCGGAAACTGTAGCCGGCATCGGTGATGCCGGCGCCGGGATCAACGTTCTCGGCTACAAGGCCATTCGCTACGGCCTCGCCGCGATCAAACACGTCGGCGAAACAGCCATGGAATCCGTAATTCGGGAGCGCGAAGAACGAGGCGAATTCATTTCACTGGAGGATTTCTGCGCGCGTCTGGATTCCCGTATTGCAAATCGGAAGATGCTGGAAAGCCTGGTAAAGTCGGGCGCGTTTGATTTTGTTGGCAAAGACCGTGCCGAACTGTTTGGCTGCATTGACGACGCAGTTAGTGCATCGGTTGCAGCGCAGCGGGACCGGCTGGCTGGCCAGGTTTCGCTTTTCGATGAGGCCACTGCTCCGACGACCTCGAGAAAGAGACTTGCTAGCCGGTGGAGTGACCATGAAAAGCTTTCATATGAGAAAGAGCTTCTCGGTTTTTACGTCAGCGGGCATCCCCTCGACGCATACGCAGAGGTAATTGCAGCAAAGAATTATCGGTCGATTAACTCGTTAGGCGAGCTCGACGATCGAGCGCCGTTCAAGATCGCCGGCGCAATTGTGCAGGTGGAAAAAAAGTTTACCAGAAAAGAGGGCAAACCGTTTGCAGTCGTTTGGGTCGAAGACCTCACGGACATGGTGGAAGTCGTCGTGTGGAATGAAGTTTATCTCAAAGTCTCAGATTCGCTCGCCGCGGGACGCGTTATCGAGATAAGGGGAACGCTGGACAAACGAGAGGAAGTCCTTCGCGCGATGGCTACGGAAATCAAATTGCTTGCACCCGGAAAAACCAATGGGGCGAACGAGCGATCGACAGACACGCGGCAGGAACACCCGGTGCTCCTCCAATTTTCCCCCGCTACGACAGGCGATGAGCTCCGCCAAGTGCACCAGATTTTAGTAAGCTCACCCGGCGGGCGGCCGGTTCAATTGTTGTTTGACCGCGTAAACGGCAATTCGTTGCGTTTGGACGCAGGTACGGATTTCCGCGTGAATCTTACCCCGGACATGGAAGAAAAGCTTTCGCGGTGGCTCGTGACGGGGAAACGGTAACACCGCTGCTGGATTCGGCTCTCCCGAGGCGCTATTGCCGCTTCTCTTGTTTTTTCGGGCGTGACGTTTCCGCGCCTGTTTCCGAACGCGCAAGGGCACCGAGCAGCAGTGTTTTTTCCTCGGAGCTTGTACCCAGGCAGAGCGGAAATTTGCGAGCAGCGCCGTCCGGGTCCGACATCGCCAACGACTCAAAGTCGGTGGCTTCGTGCAGACTGGCCGTCCAGCCGGATTTAAAAACGCCACCGCGCAACTCGAACTCTGCTACGGCCGGCGCGAGCATCAACACGGCTGGCACAATTTTGATTTTGTTGACGCAATCGACCTGCGTTGATGTCAGATCGAAGATTGGTGTCGCGCCGCTTATTCTGATCGTCAGATCGTTGATGTCTTCAAAATCAATTTCGCCGCGCAGTGAAAGATCCACGTCCTTGGTCGCGACGTTAAGAAACTCCACTGACGCTCGATTTCCTGCAAAGGCGATGCGGCTGGCTGCTTCAGTAAAGCCAAAAGAAGTCCAGCCATCGCCTGACAACTTTCCGTTTATGAGCTGAACGTCGCCGCCGATGCGCGGGTGTTGCAACGTTTCAGAAAGAGAAATGCTTCCGCTCAAAATGCCGTCTTGGAAAATTGCGGGGTGAAAGAGCTGCGGCGCCTTTGCCAGAAAGACTGACGGAAAATCGATGGTTACGTTGAGCGGCGACAACTGGAAGGCGTTCCAGTCGGTTCCAATGGGCAAGGAAAAATTCGCTGTGAAACTGATCGGGCTCGAATTTGGCACCTGGATGGCGCCGCGGGCATCCCACTTGGCAGAGTTAACAGTAGCCTGAATATCTACCGGAACACGGTTTACTGTTTTTCCGGCAGGTACACGAAAGCTGGCAAAATAATCGAAGAGATTATCGGCTCGGGCTTCGAGTGTTCCTGAGTAGTTGTGAGCGCCGGACAAGTCGATTTTGCCTTGTCCGCTGAGTAAGTCGTTCTTGCGTTTGATCTCCAACTGTTCGACCTCCAGCTCGGCTGGTCTGAGGCTCAGCTCCGCTGTCAGACTATCGATAGCGGTTTTGAAGAATGTGAGAGAGGCACCCTCAACCGCGAGATGTCCGCCAAATTTCCGATCACGCGTGTCCATTGCTCCCTCGATGGTGATCTTTCCTGCAAAATCGTCAGGGTCTGCACCAAAAAGAGCGACGAAATCACCAAGCTGATCGATCGATGCAGAAATGTTGCCGCGAAAATCCGGGCTAAGCCAGCCGGAGACGTTAGTGGGGAATGCGGCCTCGCCGCTTAAGACCAACTGGTTGTTCTTCTGTCGAATATAAAGCTGTTGAAGCTCAATCTTACGATTGTAAACCGCGGCGCCGAGCATGATTGCTTCGGCCGTGCGATTGCGCCAGGTGAGCCCGGTCAATTCACTCCAGAGTGACGCGGTTATATGGTCCGGCTCAGCGAGGTTTCCGCGAAAAGTGAAGTTGGCAGCATGAAGCAAACCATTAACTCGGTCGGCGAACCCGAATGCGTCAGAGGTTTGTCCCATGGAAATGTCACTCGCGCCGCCTGCAATTTTCCAGTTGGAATGCTGAGAGCGCCATTCATGTGAAATGTTCCCGCGAATTTTTCCGCCAAAAACGTCAACGTCGAACTGCACTCCCACAGCTTGTTTGCCCAAACGCGAGAAGTCCGCTGTGGCGGACTGCAGGTCGAGACCGCGGCTCAAGGTGAGTCCGCCGAGTGTCAGACGATTGGCTTCCCAGTGAGTTGCGCCGCGCAATTGCGAAAAAGTTTGGCGCAACCACGGCGACGCAATCATGATCTCGGCAGCACTAAACCGGCCGGCTTCGGTCTCGCTTGCGGACAAAATGCCGCGTCGCAACAGGATTAATGTGGGGCCGTTCTCAACGCGCATCTCTGAGTTGGCGATGGTCAGATCTTCTGGCAGCAATCGCTGCAGCGCCGCCCAGCCGCGCCGGGTTATGGCTCGCATGTTCGGGTTGGTGCGGTGCACCTCCACACGCAATTCCCGAATGGAAAGGCTGTGAATGATGCGGCCGCCCATGTGCAGGAGGATGTGTTTGAAGTTCAAACCAACGCTCGCGTCCGTGGCAGTTAGATCGACGCGAAGCGCATTCTCACGCATGCTTTTCAGGTGAAGCTGCCGAATTACAACCGGACGGAGAAATGACGCATCGATTTGGTCGATGGTAGCGATGAAGCCTTCCTGCTTTGCAGCCCACGAGATCCACAAGCGAATGCCATTGGAAACGGCAAATGGCGCAAATGCGATCGCTAAAACCACCACGAGCACGACCAGTCCGCTCAGGAGAAATAAGCGATTCTTTGACGGCATCGGATGAACAACGGCAGGTGATCAGTGACCAGTGATCGGCGATTGGCTGTCAAGAGTGCGTGTCCCGATCGAGCGCTGGTCACCGTTCACTGAGCACTCGGCACTATTCACGTTTCTTTCCGTCTTTGAAAACCAAATGCAATGGCTGCGACGGATGAATTCGTTCGCCGAGTTGTCGCTGCAGTGTACGCTCTGCTTCAGCGGGCAAGCCGCTTTCTGCCGCTTTTTTTGAGGCTAGCTGGGGCAGGATCGACAATTCGCTTTGAAGATCCTGCCCCGAAATTCGGTTCCACAGACCATTTTCAAATTCGAGGACGTCTACCTGCTCCTGCTCAACACCGAGAATTTGAGCATGTGGAAGCTGAACAACAATTTCGTCAGGGCGAATATCGATCGAGAGATCCTGTTGCAGATCGAATCCGGCTTTGGCGTTGAAAGTGCCGTGTAATTTCACGCGCTTCGAGCTGCCGACCCAGGTATGGAGCAGTTCGTGTTCGACTTCGATGCGTCTTGATAGGACAACCAACTCGCTTACGGGCGTAGTTTGTTCCATGTAGACGCGGTTGTTGATGGTAATGCGTGGCTGCAAGTGCGCGACGTCCAAGAACGCAGCGCGCACATCCTTCCCCAGTCTCTCGAGTTCGCCGGCGCTTTGCCGTGCCGTGCGCGCTGGCCAGCTTTCCAGGCGCAAAAAAATGATCAACACGACCGCGGCGATGAACAGCGCGATCAGTGTAAAAGCAAGTGGCCATGACATTCGGCTCGCGACTGCTGATTTCGACATTGGACGTTGAGGGTTGGGCGTTTTCTGTCGGCCAAACTCTATTGAGCAAGTGTAAGAGACCGGACTTTCGCCATCAAAAAATTACCGCCCCCCACACCCGATGGGCGTGAAGGGCGGCTGTTCCCCCCAGAACAATCGTCAAAAACTTCGAGGCTACTAAACGAGCTTCGAGCCGATGGCAACAACTTTATGCAAAAAAATTTTGACCCGTTTCCACGATTGTCACGATATGTCAAACACAAGAAATCAATCGTCGAAAGAAATCAACAAATAAGTTAGAACAGGAGGCGTGGCGGCGAAAAGCGCAGGCGAGACGCGGTTGCACGAGCGTGCGCCGCGGTTTCTAGTTTCATATGCGTAACTTGGATGACGAACCATCCTCGGGCAGCCTTGCCGGTTCGTTGCTGGTCGCACATCCCAACATGCTCGATCCAAATTTCCGCCGCACCGTGCTTTTCATTTCCCAGCATGACCCGAACGAAGGTGCCCTGGGGGTGATTATCAATCGTCCGCTCGACAGACAAGTGGCCGATCTGGTGACGGAAACACCACCGGCGGGCCTCGCGGACGTGCCTGTGTTCCTTGGCGGGCCAGTTGGAAAAGGTCAACTGATGTTTGCCGCGTTTGAATGGAAGAAGGGCGATGGAGTTAAATTTAGTCACAACGTTGCTTTGGAATCACCCACCGCCGCGGCTGGAGAGAAAAAGCTGGTTACAATTTGTGCGTTTGTCGGTTATGCAGGCTGGGGAGCGGGTCAGCTCGAAACCGAGGTGAAGCAGAAAGCGTGGCTGCTTCAAAAAGCCAATCCTTCGCAGCTCAAGATTGATCGCCTCCCAAACCTCTGGTTCGAGATTATGCGCAGCTTGGGACCATGGTACAAAATGCTCGCGGCGGCACCCGACGATCCCTCATTGAATTGATATGAGAAGCGGAAGGCGAGACTTGAGAAGTGATTTAGCTTGATTCTACGGCTCACTTCTCACTAATCACTTCTCACTTTTCATATGGTCATCGGCGTCCCGAAAGAAATTAAGGAACAGGAGCAGCGCGTCGCCCTGCTGCCGTCGGCTGCGAATCAGCTGATCCGGCATGGTCATTCGGTGCTCGTGGAAAAAAATGCCGGAATCGGCTCCGGTTATGCCGATGAAGAATACGTCAAAGCCGGTGCAGAGATCGCTGATACAGCGAAAGAGGTCTTCGCGCGAGCCGACATGATTGTGAAGGTAAAGGAACCGCTCAAGGCGGAGTTCTTGCTTTTGCGCCACGGCCAGATTCTCTTCACGTATCTGCATCTGGCCGCGAGCAGAGAATTAACGGAAGCGTTGCTGAAATCTGGCGTGACCGGGATTGCGTACGAAACGATTCAGGTAAACAACCGCCTGCCGTTGCTCGAACCGATGAGCGAGATCGCGGGGCGGATGTCGGTGGTGATGGGCGCATATTTTCTGGCGAAGTACAATGGTGGCAGCGGAGTGCTGCTTGGAGGAGTGCCGGGAGTTTTACCGGGAAGCGTCGTCGTCGTTGGCGGCGGGACCTCGGGTGTGAACGCCATGCGAATGGCAAAAGGTCTGGGCGCGGACGTAACGATTCTCGATATCGATGTCGAACGCTTGCGCTTTCTCGATCTGGCGATGGACAATTTGCACACGCTGTATTCGAGCGAAGCGAATTTGATGGAGTTGATGCCCAGTTGCGACCTGCTGATTGGCGCAGTGCTATTGCCGGGAGCGAAAGCGCCAAAGCTGATTACGCGGGCGATGTTACGCAAAATGAAACGTGGCAGCGTGCTCGTAGATATCTCCATTGACCAGGGTGGCTGCGCGGAAACATCGCGACCAACGACACACCTCGATCCGGTTTACGTGGAGGAAAGCGTCACGCATTATTGCGTGGCAAACATGCCCGCAGCGTACGCGCGCACCGCTACACAGGCCCTTACCAATGTGACCTATCGCTATGTGGAATTACTCGCAGGTCTCGGCCTGGAAGGCGCATGCGAAAAGCAACCAGCGCTGATTGGTGGCATCAATACCCGGGATGGGCGGCTCACTTGCCATGCAGTAGCCGAAGCGCATGGTCTCAAATACGAGCCTCCGCTCTAAACAAACGCGTGCCAAGCACATGGCGCTCAAAATAATCGCAATCCGTCCGAAAACTGCCTTGCTCCGGTTATTTCATTACAGCAGTGTCCCGTTTCGAACTAGCACTATGAAAAAATACATCTGCATTCTGGCCAGTGCCGCACTCCTCGCGGCGTGCGAGCACAAGACCGAGACAACCGAACCGGCGGCAACTCCGAGGCCCACCACTCCGCCGCCCGCAGCGACCGGAGTAAGCAGTCCGGCGACAACCACCTGAATCTTCCGCCGCAACAAGTGAATCTCCGGCCCAGTCACCGCCCAGCCAGTAAAGTCTGGGGCAGTCCTTTTTCTTGAGAAGTCTTCCTCCGGTCGCCTCCGGGGGAAGACTTCTGTTGTACGCTTACGCCACTTCTGAAAGTGGCGCTTCCTCTTGGTAGGAGCATCGAAAACGACATGGCGCCAACAGGTTCTTTCTCCTTTCCAAAAAGCCGGCGCCTGACGAAGGCCTCAGAATACGAGCACGTGAAACGAGAGGGCTTTACCCGACGCGGCAATCTTCTAGTGCTCAATGTGGTGGCGGTGGAGAATTCTAGCCCGTGCCGCGCAGGTTTTATTGCTTCACGTCGCATCGGCGGCGCAGTTGCTCGCAACCGCGTTCGGCGCCGTCTGCGCGAGATTGTGCGCCAGCACCAGCACGAATTGCGAGAAGGTTTTTGGATTGTGCTCGTTGCCAAAGGGGATGCCGCGGACGCGAACTATCGTGCGCTGGAACATGAATGGTTGCGTCTCGCGAAGCGCGCTTCTATTCTGCGTTGATGCTCGGACTGGTTCGTTTTTTGATTCGCATTTATCAGTGGACGCTCTCGCCGTTCCTCCGTTTGCTGTGCGGTCCTAATTCCGGCTGCCGATTTACGCCGACCTGTTCGGTATATTTTCTGGAAGCGGTTGAGGGGCATGGCGTTCTTCACGGAAGCTGGCTCGGATTGAAGCGCCTCGCTCGATGCCAGCCTTGGGGTGGTTCCGGCTGTGACCCTGTACCGGAACCGAAGAATCCGGCGTCCAGCATGGAACGTTTAGGATCGCCATTTAGGGTTGGGGCCAAGCGCGCTGAGTAGGTTGCGAGCGCGATTTACGACTTATGGATCGAACTGCCTGGATTGTCGTCGCCCTTTGCGTAGTCGGACTCGTCGTCTGGGAAATCTATCTGGTAAAACAAACGCCGCTAAGACCCGCTCCAGTCGGTGTTGCGCCGGGACAGAGTTCCCCCACGGCAACTCCGGCAATTCTCGCGCCCTCGCCGACTCCCGTTGCCGAAGCTACACCAAGCAGTGGCAAGTCGGCTTCGACCTTCGCCGAGAAGATCGAAACGCTGCGCAATTCAGACGTCGAGCTGCGTCTGACAAACCGCGGCGGTGGAATTAAGGAAGCGGTCTTGCTTAAGCAAGTAGCGGAAAAAGGGCAGCCCGTTATTTTGAATTCAGATAAGAGTGCACCGATTGGTGCACTCATCGAGCAACCATCCTCGCCAACGCTCGCTGAGTTTACCGCATCTCCAGAATCGGATTCTGCTGTACGATTTGAAAACACGACCCCGGAGCAAGTCGTCATCCGGAAAAAGTTCTTCTTCGAAAAATCTCCAGAGAACAAGGACAACTATGTGATCGAAATGGATGTTGACCTCGAGAACAGGGGAGACAAGCCATATCAAAGCGGTGGTTATTTTGTCGCGCTTGGGTCGGCGGCCCCAATTCACCCGAAGGACTATCCTTCGTACACCCGTTTGGTCTGGTGCATTGATGGCAGAGCGAAGGGAATTGACGTCGGTTGGTTCGGAAGCAGTAGCGGCTTTCTCGGTCTGGGGCAGCGCGTTGCCCGGCCCTATTATCAGGAGAACATCGCAGGCGCGGAATGGGTTGCGGTAAGCAACCAATTTTTCACCACTTTAATGGCGCCGCTCACTGCCAAGGCCACCGGCGTATGGGGTCGACGCTTCGACATCGATTACGCGCCGGACCAAAAACTACTAGCCGTTGAGGGGGCGCTTGGGATGCCGGGATTCCAGTTACAGCCCGGCCAAACATACAACGCGCGTTTCGAAATCTACGCTGGTCCGAAACTTTATCATCGTCTCGCGCAGCTCTCGCACAATGAGGCCGAAGTCATGGACTTCGGGATGTTCAAAATAGTCTGCCAGTTGCTGCTCAATTTCATGAACCTACTGCACAGTTGGCTGCACGACTATGGCCTCGCGATTTTAGCCCTCACCACGATCATCAAGCTAACGCTTTGGCCAATCCAAAATAAAGCCAATCGCTCCATGCGTCAGATGGCTGCGCTCTCGCCAAAAATCCAGGAGCTTCGCGACAAATACAAAGATGATCCAACCCGGATGAACCAGGAGGTGATGAAGCTCTACAAGCAGTACGGCATTAATCCGGTCGGCGGTTGTTTGCCGATGATGATTCAAATTCCGATCTTCTTTGGTCTTTTTAAAATGCTTGGCCAGGCTGTGGAATTGCGGAACGCGAAGTTTCTTTGGGTAAAAGATCTCTCTCAGCCGGATACCGTAGCGCATCTGCCGCTGCTTGGTTGGCCGATTAATATCATTCCGCTCTGCATGGCTGCGACGCAGGTCTGGCTCATGGCGATGACGCCAAAAACGGGCGACCCCACGCAGCGGCGCATCGCCATGTTCATGCCGCTGATCTTTCTATTTATCTGCTACAATTTTGCCGCAGCTCTGGCATTATATTACACTGCACAAAATCTTTTTAGCATTTTGCAATTTTATCAGAACAGACGACAACCGATGCCGACTCTCGAAAAAGTTGCGCCTGCCGGAAAACGAAAGCGATGATGACACCGAAAGATCTGCTCGACACCATGCTCGGTTATCTCGGTTTCGTTGTGCAAATCGAGGAGACCATGAATGAAGGCGGCAATCCGACGTTGCAAATTTACACCGAGGAAAGCCGGCGCCTCATCGGACGTAATGGCGAGACGCTCGAAGCCATTCAGTTTTTGCTTAATCGGCTGCTACAAGCCAGAGACAAAGACGCTGAGAAAGTCATCGTCGACTGCGAGCACTACCGCTCCATGCGCGAAGATCGCATTGTGCAACGAGTGCGAGAATTGGCTGACCGCGTGCGCATCACCGGCCGTGCCCTTCAGCTTGAACCGATGAATTCCTACGAGCGACGCCTCGTCCACAACGCCTTTAAAGATGATCCCGACGTTGCGACTTGGAGTCCATCCGACTCGGCGCGGATTAAGCAGATCACTCTAATTAAACGCCAGCCAAAGAGGGAGACAGCCTCCCAGAGAAAGGCGATTTCCTAACTGCCTAATTTTGCTGTAGCGGCGCTCTGTGAGCCGAAATTCGAGTTCGTCTGCATGCTC
>Ga0193720_1000037_pt1 | contig 14392 bp, 16 predicted proteins | sample U2s1metaG_FD_143049 | JGI IMG/M metagenome (GOLD analysis project Ga0193720, IMG submission 143049) | Soil microbial communities from a riparian zone of the East river system, Colorado, United States - U2s1 | ecosystem: Environmental > Terrestrial > Soil > Riparian zone | place: USA: East River...
CGAGGATCACTTTTAGTAATTTGCCTTACGCCAGCGGCGACGACCCACGCAGGGACGAACTGTTCGATTTTCATTTTCCCGGTGTCAGATTCGATCCTGGTCTGCGAACATTCGTCGCCACTGGCCGCCGTGGTGCGTTGATTCCGGTGGCGCGGCTTCGGGACGGTCCGGCCTGCGGTCGAATCGATCTGACCCCCGGCGCGAAAATGTATCTGCTAAAAGAAAGCGGTCGCGTCAGTGCGATTTTGACCGCAACCGATTACCCGCGCGGCGGAAGCCAGTGGATCGAGATGGACAATAATTGGTCACTTCAGAATGTTTTGATTGCGTTGTTCGGTGGCCCGATGCCCGGGGCACCATTAACCAACGAATAAAGATTCGGAAAGCGAGCGTAGCTACAGTTGCACGTCTAACGGATTGCTGAGTGAGGCATCAGGTTAACAGATCATAGTCACAACCCGTGAAAGTCGGCGGCCAACACTTCCGAACGATTTGGCTTAAGCCGGGCGATGAATGCCTAATCCAACTGATCAATCAACGATTTTTGCCTCATCAGTTCGTGATCGAAGAAATTCGCACCGTCGAACAGATGGCGACGGCGATTCGCGAAATGCATGTTCGCGGGGCTGGGTTGATCGGTGCGAGCGCGGGATATGGAATGTATCTCGCAGCAAAGGAGGCTGCGGCGAGCGGTGCATTCGATGAACATCTGGTCCATGCAGCGGGGCAACTCAGGGCAACCAGGCCGACGGCCGTGAACCTTTCGTGGGCAATAGACCGCCAGCTAAAAAATATCGCGGGCGCGAAGACCGCCGACCAGAAGATCGCGTTTGCTTTGCGCACAGCCCTATTGATCGCGGAGGAAGATGCAGAGCAGTGCCGCATGATTGGGCAGCATGGGCTAAAGCTCATTGAGCAGATCGCCGAAAAGAAACCCGGAGAGGCGGTCAATGTGTTCACGCATTGTAATGCAGGATGGCTCGCGTTTGTTGACTATGGTTCCGCCACCTCGCCGATCTATGCGGCGCACGACAGGGGGTTGCCGGTTCATGTGTGGGTTGCAGAGACGCGACCCAGAAATCAGGGTTCCAAACTCACGGCATGGGAGCTGAGCGAACACGGCGTGCGGCATACGGTGATCGCCGACAGTGCGGCAGGGCACTTGATGCAACGCGGCGAAGTGGATTTGGTAATCGTTGGAACCGATCGCACGACTTACACTGGAGACGTTGCGAACAAAATCGGGACGTATCTGAAGGCGCTGGCCGCGAGAGACAATAACGTTCCTTTCTATGTAGCACTGCCTTCGTCTTCGCTCGACTGGAGCATGCGGGACGGATTGAAAGAAATCCCGATCGAAGAGCGCAGCGTAGAGGAAGTGACGTGCGTTGACGGATGGCTCGAAGGACAACAGGTGAAAGTCCGCGTTACGTCGGAGGGAAGCGCGGCCGCAAATTATGGGTTCGATGTCACACCGGCCCGTCTGGTAACTGGATTAATCACTGAGCGAGGCGTGTGTGAAGCGAACGACAAAAGTATCCGCGGGCTCTTTCCCGAACGGGCACCATGAGCGAATACGTAAAGTTTTCGTGCGAATGCACGGCTACCGAGACCACTCCGTTCAGCGGTCTTGCTGAATTGAATGCATACCGGCGACGACTTCTCCCGCTAGGTCTGATCGGCATGGATTCAAATGGCATTGGCTTCGGCAATCTGAGCATAAGGGACGGCGCGACCGACAATTTTTATATCACCGGTTCTGCAACCGGTGGAATATCAGAACTGACTCTGGCGGATTGCGCGAAAGTGGTGGCCTACGATTTCGAAAGCAACTGGCTCCAATACGAAGGTTCAACGATTCCGTCGTCGGAATCATTGACGCATGCTGCAATTTATGAATCCGATGCCAAGGCTGGGGCGATTATTCATTGCCACGACTCAAGACTGTGGGCCGCTGTGCTGAATCAAGCTCCGACAAGCTCGAAGACCATTGATTACGGCACGCCTCAACTCGCGTACGCAATCATGCAGCTCTTCAAGCAGACCGACGTGCGAAGCAGAAAGATTCTTGTCATGGCCGGACACGCGGCAGGCATTTTGACTCTCGGCAAAGATCTTGAAGAGGCATTTGCGGTCCTGATGCACGAGCGGAAGAAAAGCACATGGGACAGGGTGAAATGGCAGATGGGCCACTGGGCCGCCCCGTTGCGTTGACAGTGATATACGTGGACGTACGCTGAGTAGGCGTGCACAAAAAATGTTCAGACCTGAATGATAATGCAGTTATTACTCGCCGAGCATTTCTGGGGACAACACTTGCAACTGGAGCAGCGCTTGTTGCGGGAGAATCGGACGCAATTTTCGGAGCTGACTCAACAACGACAACGAAAATGACCACAAATACCACTTGGAAATTGGACGCCGACCTGGCAGTCAACCGGCTCGGTTTTGGTGCGATGCGTATCACCGGGGAAGGCGTTTGGGGTTGGCCAGCCGATCGGCAGAACGCGCTCAAAGTTCTCAGACGCGCAGTCGAGCTCGGTGTGAATTTGATCGACACAGCGGATTCGTACGGGCCGGAAACGAGCGAACTGCTTATCGCAGAAGCGCTCCATCCCTACCCGCAAGGTCTCGTTATAGCTACCAAAGGCGGCCTGACCCGCCCGGGCCCGGGCCAGTGGGTGCCAAATGGGCGACCAGAACATCTAAAACAAGCTGTCGAAGGAAGCCTCAAGCGGCTACGCCTCGAGCGAATCGATTTGTATCAATTGCACACGGTCGACTCCAAAGTCCCCATTGAGGAATCGTTGGGCGCGCTCAAGGAAATGCAGAATGCCGGAAAGATTCGGCACATTGGACTTTCCAACGTGGACCCGGATGAAATCGCGCGGGCGCAGAAGATTGTTCCGATCGTGAGTGTGCAGAACCGGTACAACATTGAGGATCGCAAATCGGAGAACGTTCTGGTCTATTGCGAGAAAAGGAATCTTGGTTTTCTGCCATGGTTTCCAATCGGAGGAGGCGGAGGTTTGAAATCTGAGAACCCGCTGAGTGTGGCGGCAAAGGCCCACGCAGTGAGCGTTGTTCAGGTCGCGCTGGCGTGGCTCTTGGAACGATCGCCTGTGATGCTGCCGATCCCGGGAACGGCGTCTTTGGCGCACTTGGAACAAAACGTCGCTGCCGCAAACCTGAAGTTAACTCCAGAAGAATGGAAAGCGATTGACGCCATTGCTGGCTAGGTCAGCACCGGAGCTGGAAATCAGGGCAAACGCTTAAGGCGTTATTGTCGGGAAAGGAGAGATGCTCGGTGTAGCCGTAGCACCAGGCGTGGGGCTGAGGAATACAATATTGTTTGAGCCGCCACCGCCTTCGTTGGACTCTTTTCTATAGGTGATAAAGAGCGTCGCACCGGTCACTGGTGCAACCGTCACTTGAGCCGGACCTGCTATTATCACTCGATTAATAATTTCCGGGGCATTTTGCGAATTGGTTCCAGTGCTGAGATCAATCCGGGTCGCAGTGAGAACATTGGCTGTTCCACTATTTTCATCACCGGTGAGTGTTACGCTAACGACGCCGCGATCAGTTCCTCCTTGCTGAGTAAAATTCGTGATCTTAAGAAAGTGATCATCGGGCACTGTGATTACCAGAGCCGAAGTCGTGCCGGTGATAATTTTGGTCTTGAAAGGATTAGCAAACGCAAAGCTTGCTGCAGCCAGGATAACGAGCGCAATCGAACAGCGGGCGGCGAAGATCTTCATGCTTGAAGAAATACACGCAGTTTCGACCTCAGCCAACTCGAATTGTTTGTAGTCGGCAATGAGATCACTCGACGGTCAGCGGTCCGTCGAAAATTGTGAGGCTGATGGCCCAACGTATGGAAACATCAATTCATCGAAGCAAATTGCGCTTGGATTGCAAGCGCGGGCAGATGATGAATAAAAGCCGCGACCCAGAGCAAATTTATGGTAAAATCCGAATATGACCACGTTAACTAGTTACCTGAGCAGACTGTTTCTCATTCTCGTTTTCATTGGTGCGTTCTCGATGAGGAGCGCGAGCGCTCAACCCGGTGGACATTTGGTCGTTTCCAGATCGCCGAATTTTGGATGGAATTTGGCTTTCAACCTTGAGATCGACGGCAGGTCCGTCGGGGATGTCGTACGGGGTCGCCAATATCACACATGGTTGCCAGCCGGGCAGCATGTCTTAACCGTGCGCAAGGTGCCGTACGTAGGCTATGTCGCGCCCACTTCGACAACAGTGAACGTCCAGCCGGGGTGGACCTATTCATTTACTGCGATGTTCGATTCGCAACTGATTTTTCTCAAGCCTTTAGGGGCGTGGTTCACCCCCGGAGAGGACTGGCAAAATGGCTGGCCGGGAAGGTCTTTCCGCGCCGCAATCGACTAAGAGAAATCCAGAAGTCGATTAACGCCACATTCGCCAAGAGCGAGTCCGGAGCGTAGCGTCAGGCCATGCAGCCAAGATACAGCTCCGCCAATACACTCCTCCTGATTCTTGTTTTTGTTTGCACAGCCTCGATCGGAGCTGCCGCCGCTCAGCCGGGCGGGCGTCTGATTGTTTTGAGGGTTCCGAACTTTGGATGGAATTTGTCTCTCCATCTTCAGATCGATGGAAGAACCGTCGCGAACGTCGTACAAGGCCGTCGCTATGATCATTCTATCCCATCGGGACGTCATGTGTTGACAGTCTCCGCCGTTCCAAACAATTACTTCGGCCAGCCGACATCGACTGTGCTGAATGTTCAGCCAGGGCGGACATACGTGTTCACGGCAGTCTGGCAGGACTCGAATCGGGTTGTTCTGGTTCCATCAGCTCTGCCTCCAGGGCAGGCGTACTAGCTCCAGTCCCCGGACGCCAGGCAGCGTAAGCTTCCCAGGCTGCGGTGTGGTCCGCTACAGACGCCGTACACCAGCGGCCCTAATGGCAGCTATTTGATTTTCGCTAGAATGTCTTCCATCTCATTCCGGCGGAAAGCGCGCAGCGTCTGGCCATGGACGTTGCCAAGTGAGCCGACCTTGAGCATGAATGCGCTTACCGTCTCATCATCGGGGGCCTCGAGCACCACGACACCGTCGTAGCCCCCCATCGTCCAGAATTCGTCCACGATTTTCATGCCCATTTTCTCCGCTTCTGCCGCTGCGGCGTCGCCGCGCTTCACTGTATCCTTGATATTGCGAATACCCTGGTCCTTAAACTGAATCAGACAGACATAAGTTGCCATAGTTTGTTTTTCCTTTCGTTAGTTGGAGTCGCAACATAATCTGCAAAATTATCCTTCCGCAATTCGCCACCGAGTGTTGAAGTGATAGTTCTTGGAACCGGGTGAAACTTTCAGCACAGCGGCGCAAATCGCTGTTGCGCTTGCGGGTTTTGCCGGCGTGGTGGTCGGACTGGCAACGCTCTGAATTGACAGCGGGCTTAATTGCGAACGTTACGCCGCCGACTCGGTATCGTGAAGTCGCCCGTAATCCACGGTGAGCCGCCCGCCACCGTGCTCGGTGTAGATTTCCACAAACCGGTGGCCGAATTGAATATCGCGCCACGTGTAATCCTTTTGTGTTTGAACCGAGGCTGCGATCACCGGATCGATTCCCACCACTGATACTATGAACAGCGCACGGCTGGCTTCGAGAGACTCAAAGGTTGTGCCAAAAAGCGGACTCTTCTCGTCGATTGTGTGCCGCAGAGTCAGCGCCGCGGGAAAAACGGTCAGCCGATCGAAATGGAGTTTGAGAACATAAAAGTAGCGGAAATCTCCGCCTTCGGCCAACGGTTCATCGCGCGAGAACATGATCCGGAACTCGGCCTCGACCATGCTGTGTTGATTTTCGTTGCCGATTCGCACCATCAATGTCGGCTTCCCATTCAACGGCGCAACGACCAGGGAATTGCTGAATAAGACGCGTGCGATCGGGCGCGAAAAGCGCACGAAAATGAGGCCGGTCATCGTCGCGAGTAAAAATATCCCGGTCATCATTTCGACAGTGCTGATCACGTGACCGTAAAGCGTTTGCGGATACATGTGGCCATAGCCAACGGTGGCCAGCGTTTGCACACTGAAAAAGAAGCAATCAAAAAACCAATGCCCACCGGTGCTGCCGGCGATACTGTCTTGCTGGAGACTATAAAGCGTGGCGAAAAAAAGGTTTAACCCGACGTAAAGACTGGCAACAAACGCAGCGAACTGCGGCCACCTTAAACCGAGGAGCCAACGATAGACATCGCGCCACCGCCAGGCGTCTGTCCCGACTTTGACGAATTCGACCTGACCAGTGCGGATGGAAACGTGACTCGGTTTCCGCTGCCGCTTCTTCGTTCTCTTTCCGCTCATCTCGATCTAATCTGGGGACATTGGCAATTGGTCAACAAATCCAGCGATGGTTTCGAGAATTTTCCGATCCACGTCTTCCTGCGTTTCGCTCTTTAGCTCGAGCTGGCGCTTCAGGACCCGCAATGAATGGTCCCCGCCTTCGACGATGTGCAAAAAGTTCGGTGCCTTCATTTCTGTGCGCACTTGCTCAAGGAGATCCAAGGGACAAAGCCGATCGCGCGTGCCTTGCACAGACAGGATTGGCGTATTCAGCGCTCGCAAAACTTCGTCCCGGAGTTTTGTGCGATCGCCCATCGCGCAAAGCGGATATCCGAGACAAACAAGCGCGTCCACTTTTTCTTCGAGCGACACATGACAGCCGATGCGGCCACCCATGCTCTTGCCAAGCAAGATGGCCGATCCGGCCAGAAGTCGTTCTCGCGCCTGCCTCAACGCTTTTCGATGCGCCGCGATCAGTTTTGGCAAAGGATCGGGGCGTTTCCGGCCCTCGCGCATATAGTCATAATCGAAAGTCTCAACGTCACCGATTTCGGACAAACGAACCTTCCAATTTTGCATCCAGGGGTGGGATGACGGTGCGCCCGCGCCGGGAGCGAACAAGATTAAAGGTTTCATATGCTACCGCCGAGGGCGGTGTGGCATCCTTGTAATCTGCCGCGTTCAGGAAAAAAGTCTTGGCACAACGTTGGCAACAAAATCCACCAAGCCGTGGCCTATCATGTTGGCCACTAGATCGCGACGCCACAAATAAAATCCCGTCAGGATTATGCCCGCCGCGAACGCGATCAGAATATTTGCAGCGCCTCCGGACCAATGGCCAAGCGAAAAAATAACCAGCGGAATTGTTACGGACCAAAAAGGTCCGAGACCAATCATCCGCAGGCGTTCAATGGCGTAACCGCGGTAAAATAATTCTTCCACCACTCCAGCGCGCAAAACGATCAGTGTAATCAACCAGAGCGGCAGCTTCTCGAATGCAGCAGACCCCGGACCGTGTCCGTACCCCGTGAGATAGGCAAGGCCGCCGACGACTCCCGCCGATACGATCGCGATCACCAATCCCCAGGCAATCGATTTCCACCAGCGATATGTGCCGAGGCCGATTGACCTAAACGATAAACTTTCGTCGCGACGAATAATAACCAGGAGAGCAGCTGCGCTCGCCCAAATCAGCGTCTCCTTCAGGATTGCCGAGGCAAACGTGATCTCGGGTACAAAAAACGCGACCGCATAGCGAATCACGACCATCGCGAAGAGCGAGATGAGTAGTCCCGCCAAGGTGGCGCTCGCGATTTTCGTGGCGACAGAAGCCTGGTTGGTTACGGGAGAGAAAGGCTGCTCGTCTGCTTCCATCGATTCCATTAAGATGCCGCAAGGCACAGTTTGGATTCAAGGAAATCATAGATGCCTTTCCCGCGACGTCGGAATTTGACCAGGCAATCGCCTGTCGCCTTATTGCACCGTCACAAGCGTGCCGACCGGAATTTCAGAGAAGAATTTACGAGCAGCGTCCTCGGGCAATCGGATGCAGCCGTGCGACGCCGGATAATTCGGCACGTATCCCGCGTGCATTCCAAAATCGAGACAACTCAGCCGCATGAAATACGGCATGTCTACGTGGTAGATCGTGGAACGATGGTTTCGTTCCTTGTTGGTGATCACAAATTCGCCTCGTTTAGTCGAATAACCTGGTCGGCCAGTCGAACATTGCGTGCGATACACTGGAACGCCGTTTTTAACGAGAGCGACCCGCTGCAATCCGAGAGAAATTTCGAGACGCAGCCGATCCGGGGATGGTCCACCGCCAAGAAGAATTTGTGCGGCCCGCCAGTGACCCGTTTCAGCGGCAATATCCAACGCCGACATCTTGTTTCGACTCGTCAATCGGCTCCGGTTGGCACCCGCCTTGATCAGAGCGTTCACATAGTCATCCTCTCCAAGGCCGGCGGCAAGCATCGCGACAGTAAGATTCCTGTCTTCTTCCACGTAGCTGCGAAGCGCATTCGACGAGAGCATAGCTAGAAAATCCTTGTCACATTGAGGCGGAAGAACCGTGTTAGGGTCGGCTCCACAAGCCAAAAGCGTGCTGAAAAGAGAGGAGTTGTTTCCCACAATCGAATAGGCAAGAAACGGCACTTTCTTCCCCTCAGGTGTCGGAGGCGCTGAATGTTTTCCAAGAAGCAATCGGATTTGCTCCTTTTTTCCGGCTTGGAGGGCTGCGGTCAGAGCACGTCGCGTACTGCTTGTCCACTGCGGCGCTGGTGGTAAGCGCTCCATCACAGTGTTGATGATTTCCTGATCGCCGCCGTCGAGAGCAAAGCCCAAAAGGTCCCGCCCGTCCGCGCTCGGAACTTCGGGGCGAAGCATGGTTGAACGCTCCAGAAGTAGTCTGAACATTGCTGGGTTTCCGTGCATGGCTGCTGCCATCAGCGGCGTAAAGCCATTCTTATCGGCAACATCAATCAGCGCCCCGACGTCAAGCAGTCGTTGAGCCGTTTTCCAATTTTGCTGAGACGTGGCGATTAGCAGCGGCGTGCGCCCCTGCGCATCACGCCCGTTTGGGTCGACGCGCTCGATCAGGCACAAGTCGATAAGGGAATCGCGCTGAATCGTGACAGCCCGCACGAGTTCTTCGGGCGAGATGGTAACGCGCGCAGGAGGTTCCGGCCCAATAGCCATTGCCCACAAAAGGACCAAAATCAAAATTGCAACGCCGGCCCGGAAGATGACTCGCCTCTTGAACACGTGCATATGCAGGGTTGGGCTGGGAATTATACGAGCTTCGTCAACAAATGTGGTATAACTGCGACGAAAGCGCGAGCCCGACTTCGAGTAAGCCGGGATTGGACGCAGCCAGTTGAACGTTGCATGTTCCCTGCTGTCCAAATTCCAATCCATGCGTTTGTCCATTTTTACCCTCTGCGTCGCACTGAGTACATCGTTTGCAGCGCAACCTGAGGTCGCCCCGAATTCCACCGTCCGGCCGAATGATTTCCGGGCGGAAGCGGGCAAGGACGTTGTTCACCAATTGAACGACGCCTTCGCCAAAGTCTTCGAAACTGTCGCGCCGAGCGTGGTCATTATTGAGGTTTCCAAAAAGAATGACCTGAGCGAGACCTCGCCGCTCGACGACCTGTTCTTTCAGGGGCCGCCCGATGAAAACAATCCACGCCGAAACCCCGGGGGGACGCGTCCGGTCCAAAGCGAAGGCTCTGGTTTTATCGTGCGGACTGATGGCTACATTTTCACGAACTTTCACGTGGTAGAAGGCGCAGATAAAATCGACGTGAAGTTAAGAGACGGGCGGAATTTTTCAGCAACGGTGGTGGGTACGGACGAGAAAAGCGATATCGCCGTCATCAAGATCGACGCGAAAGATCTGCCAGTCGTCCAGCTTGGGGACAGCGATGCTGTGCGGGTTGGGCAGTTTGCGTTTGCGATCGGCGCGCCATTCAAGCTCGACTACACGTTTACCTACGGAGTAATCAGCGGCAAAAGCCGGAGCAAATTATTTCAGACAGGCGGCTATTCGATCTCAGATTATCTGCAGACTGATGCCTCAATTAACCCGGGCAACAGCGGCGGACCGCTGTGCGACATCGATGGCAAGGTGATTGGGATGAACACGCTGATCAATGGCATGAACCGCGGACTGGGCTTTGCAATTCCAAGCAACATGGCGAAAGAAATCGGCGCCGAGCTGGTCGCCGGTCATAAAATCATGCGCCCGTGGCTGGGCATCCGGATCGAAACGCTCGGTGACGATCCAACGATCCGGGATTTGTTTAAGGGCGCCGAAAAAGGAGTGGTGGTACGCACGATCGAAGCTGATGCGCCTGCGTCCAAAAGCGACTTGAAGCCGTTCGACGTAATCACCCAGATGGACGGAACGCCGATCGAAACAGACTCACAGCTTCAGCACGAGATCCTGAAAAAGAAAATCGGCCAAAATGTCCAACTTACCGTTTGGCGCAAAGGCCAAACGATCAAAGTCCCCATCAAACTTGGCGAATTACCTAACGAGATCGCGCGAGCGTCAAATACTTTGCCGACCCAGCCGCCGCAACCGTCACAGGAAAATGGCGGCAAGTTTGGATTGCAGGTGCAGGAATTGACGGAACAGGTCGCGAAGCGCTTGAAGCTGCCGGTTCAACAGGGAGTGATTGTAACCAATGTGGACGACAACAGCATCGCTGCGGCGCAGGACATCCAGCGCGAAGACGTCATTACCGAAGTGGACGGCAAACCGGTTACGAACGTGCAATCATTCCGCGATGCGCTCAACAAGGCCGATCCTAAGCGCGGCGTGCTCCTGTATCTCGACCGTAAAGGCAGCAAAACTTTCGCAGTGCTAAAGGCGGGCGGCTAGCTTTTTCGGCTGCCGAATACTACCAGGATTATTCCGCCGGCGAGACAGATTCCGCTCGCGATCGGCGGAAAAGCGATCCCGTGATTCTCCTTGTGCGTGATCTCAAGTGGGCCTAGCTGGGCATCTTTCTTTTGTGTCGTCCAACCCAAACCGCCCCAAGCGAAGCCTATGAGGCCGATAACGATCAGAATGATGCCGACAATGCCGGCTGGTTTCATTAAGACGAGCTTACAATGGCCGCCGGCCTGAGATCAACTGAATGATCAGCACCACAATCGCAATGACGAGCAGGATGTGAATGAACCCGCCCAGGGTATAGGAGCTGACGAGTCCGAGGAGCCAGAGCACCAGCAAGATTACAAATATTGTCCACAGCATAGAGGTTTCCTTTCGGTTAAGTCATACGTTGCTTCGTCTTCCACAATACTGTTGCGCTTATCAAATTGAACGACGGTGGTTTAAGACTAAAGGCGACAACATAGCTCCGGTCATTTTCCGCGACCACGGCTAGCTGCTTGCTCTAACTACAAGGGTCGGCGGCCGCTCACAAGGTTAATGATGAGCACGATGACAGCGATAACGAGCAACAAATGAATGAGCGCGCCACCAAAATGTCCGATGAAGCCAAGCAGCCAGAGCACCAGCAAGATCACAAATATTGTCCACAGCATAGAGTTTTCCTTTCGGTTAAGTCATACCTACCTTCGCGCGAGGCAGTTCTGTTGCGCTTATCGAAATGTAAATTTTCTCTGACGCTTTGGCGAAGATGACCGAAGGAAGAAACATCTGCCCGGCGTTCGACACTGCGGACACCCACCGCGATGCAAAACACCATGACGTCTATTTTTTGTCGATTTCGCGTATGATTTTACGGAGATTCCACCCGCTCGTTTCGAGCTTTTCGCGTGCGGAACTGTAATCGCATTGGGTCAGCTCAGCGACCACGCGCACAGCGCGATCGCGCAGCTTCGTACTAGTGGTATGCAGATCCACCATCAAATTGCCGCGCACTTTACCAAGCGCAATCATAGCGCCGGTACTAATGATGTTGAGCGCGACCTTTGTCGCGGTACCCGCTTTCAATCTTGTTGATCCGGTAAGAATCTCCGGCCCAACTGCGAGCGTGATCACCAGATCGAGAACTGTAGCCGCGATCGGGGATCGTGGCTGGCCGGCGTCAGCGTCACCGGCTACAGTTGGATTACACGTGAGCAAAACCGTCTTTGCGCTTAACTGCTTTGCGCGCGCAAGCGCGCCAAGCACGAATGGCGTTCTGCCGCTGGCCGAAATCCCGATGACAACATCGGGATTTTTTATTCGCCGCTCATCCATGGCCAATGCGCCGGCAGTTTCGTCGTCTTCCGCCCCTTCCGCACTGCGAGATAGCGCAGTCACCCCGCCCGCAATCACTCCCTGTACAAGCTCACGTGGCGCGCCAAACGTTGGTGGAATTTCGCTCGCATCGAGAACGCCAATGCGGCCGCTACTCCCGGCACCAACGTAGAACAACCGACCGCCATTTCGCAGCGATTCGGCCACGATTTCAACGGCCTTGGTCAGCTCGGCAGCCGCAGCGCCCAATGCCGCCTGGACGAACTTCTCTTCCTCGACAAAAACTTGGACCAACTCTCGTGCGCTCATTTTTTCCAGATTCTCCGAGCGAGGGTTCCGTTGCTCGGTTAAAGCGGCAGCCAAACTGTCGATTTGCGTTTGTGACGGTTGCGGGTGAAACGCGGCATGCTCGCCCGCTTCTGCCGCCAGCCACGCTGCGCCCAGTTCAGGAGCTCGCTCGGCGATTGCCACGCGAGCGTCGGGAAGATTCTTCTTTAGCTTCCGCCGGAACGCGTGCGTGTAGATGGAGTCTCGATAAAAAAGGCCGCCAATCAGCGCGACCTTTGGCGCAAGCACATGCAGGCGTGAGGCGACCGCCTCGGTGTATTCGCACAGGACGCGCGCGCCTTTCTCGATGATCTCCATCATGCGTGGATCGCCCGCAGTTGCGGCGTCAAAGACCACCGGCGCCAGCATCGCGATCTCCATTTTGTTCGCTCTTCGAACCCAGCGAACCAGTTCATCCAGATTGTTCAATGAAAGCGCGTGCAAGACTTTCGCAGTGAACTCGATGGCGCAACGATGCAAATCGTGTTCGCGCAAGATCAGCCGGAGCGCTTGAATGGAGAGAGAATAACCGCCGCCGGCGTCACCCAGGATGTGTCCCCAGCCTCCAGCCCTCTCGATGTGGTCGCCACGCCGTCCAGTGACCGACGACCCGCTTCCCGCATTGACGACGATGCCATCTCCATGCTCAAGCGCCGCTGCCAAACCGGACTGACGGTCACTGCCAGTGACGATTCTCGCTTTTGGCCAAATCCCAAGGCAGATTTCCTTGAGCAACCGCCGATCCTCCTCGGTGCCGCAACCGGCGAGGAAAACTCCCGCGCGATCGATTTCCGTTGGCAACTCCGTGAAAATTTGTCGCAAACGTTCGGGCGTTGTCAGACGCAAATTCGATGGGGGTAGTTTTCCTTGGTCGATCACGTGAAATTCCCAGGCGGCATCGTCCCGACCTGTCGGGACTACCGGCTCTACGAGTACCCAGGCGGTTTTCGTGCCGCCGCCTTCGACCCCGAGAATACGCTCGCCGGGTTTCACGATGTGTATTGTAGGGCAGGCGCACCGCCTGCCACGAGTTTCTTTATGTTTGGACGATGAAAAAGGCAAGCGATGCGCTTGCCCTACAATTACGGTACGGATTGCTGAGATTTTGCGCCGCCGTATCGTGGTCAACATCGATGGACCAGAAAGAAGCCGCGAAACGGATTGCTTACTTGCGAGACGAGATCCGAAAGCACGACCGCCTCTATTACGACGAAGCTGCGCCGATAATTAGCGATCGCGATTACGACCGGCTTTACAAGGAACTGGTCGCTCTGGAGACGCAATTCCCTGATCTTGTTACACTGGACTCCCCCACTCAGCGTGTGGGCGGAACGCCGCTCAAGGCTTTCGAGCAGGTCTCGCATCTCATCCCAATGCTCAGCCTCGATAACACTTATTCGGAAGACGAATTGAAAAATTTTTACGCTCGCATCCGGCGGCTCTTACCAAACGAGCAGATCCCGGTCGTGATCGAGCCAAAAGTGGACGGCGTCGCGGTTTCGCTCGTTTACGAGAACGGCAGGTTACGTCAGGCGGCGACGCGCGGAGACGGAAATGTGGGCGACAATATTACGCAGAACATCCGGACAATCCGCTCAGTGCCGGAGCGGCTCCGCGGCAGGGCGGCGAAACTTCTGGAAGTGCGCGGCGAAGTTTACATGGACCGAAAAGGCTTCGAAGAACTAAACGAGGAACGCAAGAACAAAGGGCTGCCACTGTTTGCAAATCCGCGCAACGCCGCAGCCGGCTCGCTCAAGCAACTCGATCCAGCGATCGTGGCTAAACGCCCGCTCGGAATCGTGCTTTACGGAACCGGAGCAATTGAAGGAGTGGATGTCGATCTTCACTCCGAAATCTTTCCGCTGCTCAAGAAAATAGGTTTGCCAGTCACCGAGCGGTGGTGGGTGGCCAATTCTGTCGAGGAAATTTTGGATGCCATTCACGAACTGGACGGCATTCGTCATAAGTTCGCTTATCAAACGGACGGCGCCGTGGTGAAGGTGAAC
>Ga0193720_1000038_pt1 | contig 14055 bp, 18 predicted proteins | sample U2s1metaG_FD_143049 | JGI IMG/M metagenome (GOLD analysis project Ga0193720, IMG submission 143049) | Soil microbial communities from a riparian zone of the East river system, Colorado, United States - U2s1 | ecosystem: Environmental > Terrestrial > Soil > Riparian zone | place: USA: East River...
ACTGATCGACAGCCCAGGCGCTCAGCTGCGAGCGCGATCTGCTCCGGCGACGCGGCGTCGGCGAGTTTGTCCCATTCGCGCGCTTTGGAGATATCCCAGTTCTGGCAAAATCGGCAACCGAGATTGCAGCCTGCTGTGCCGAACGAGAGCACGCTCGTTCCCGGTAGAAAATGATTCAGCGGTTTCTTCTCAATGGGATCGACACAAAACCCGCTGCTCCGTCCGTAAGTTGTGAGCACCATTCGGTTACCAACTCGTTGCCGAACGAAACAGAATCCGCGTTGGCCTTCATTGAGTTTGCAGAACCGCGGACACAGCCGGCACTCGACCCTACCATCAGACAACATCTCCCACCAACGCCCTGGATAATCGGATTGAGTCAACTCTGCGACCATTGGCCGGCAATATGGCTCAGGAAATCAGAGCTTGCACACCGCGGCGTGAATGCAGGAATTAGAAGACCACAGGCAGGTCCTTCGACTTCGCTCCCGCCTTCACACGACTTCGGCGTGGCAGGCAGGGCAGGCTTAAGTGGCTACAACGGTAACGCGAATGATACGATTTCATTCGCAGCGCGATAATTGGACCAAAAGAGTTCGCCGTCGAAAGTAAGAGAGCGACACGCAAAGGGGACAACAGAGATATCTTCAACCTCTGGCGTTTTCGCTTGCGGATCGAGTCGCGCGATTCGCCAGTCCTCGTTTGGCTTCTCCTTGCCGCGAAGGACGTAGATCGATCCATCGACGAATGTGTGGCCGCAGATCTCCGCGCCGATGTCGATCTCACGAATAACATTGCCCTTTCCGTCGTACTTAAGAATGCGCTTCTCATACCATTGGCTCAGATAAAGGTTCGCGCCGTCATAACTGAGGTACGAGCCCGTGAAATCAGGGCAGGCAAACAGTCTTGAAAATGCGCCGTCGCTGTATCGATAAACGTAGCGATCGTCATTCAATCCCTTGCCGACCGTGAAATGCATCGCGCCATTCGTCGCCACCGCGGCCCAAACAATTCCCGGCGGATCGATTTCATCGACCACTTTCCATTTTTCAACGTCGATCTTATGAAGAGTACCCAGGTCGCGCGAGCTCATCCAAAGTTGCTTGCCGTCCCACGCCAGTGCTTGCGGTGTTATCGCCGGCGAAGGAAGTCGACATTTTTCAATAATTTGTTCTTCGTCCATCTTCAAAATTCGATTCTCCGGATTAACAGTCGTTTTATTTTCAAGTCGTGCAACGTTACGCCGCTATACGCTTGATTGTCTCGCCGCTGCCTGTCAGGCTCGTTGCTGAGATCCGATGAAAACACAGAACGTTCTCCGCAAAATCACATGGTTTGCGAATTGTGCTGCTCTCATCTTCGCGCTGTTTTGCACGGCAAATGCAAGGCCGGGGATAATCACATTCCAAGCACCCGCCAACGCGTCCGGGGAGAATACGCGCCCATTGATCGGCCACTGGCGAAAAACGACGATCGGCTATACGGGGCCGACAGATGAACATCTCGTTCTTCATTCAAATGGTACTGTTGAGAGCTGGACTGTGACGGCTTACGAGCGCCGGGAGCCCGTGACAGGGCATTGGAATGTTGAAGGTAAAACGCTCACGTTATCGTTCGGCGGCAACGATCGCTCCAACCCGTTCACCTTCTACGAAGGCCAACTTGTTTTTCCGAATATTCCGAATCGACGCGGGTTTTGGGAGAAGATCGAGTAACGAGCTATCCTTTGGGCTACGCGGCAATGAAAATGGCCCGCATTGCCGGCGAATACGAGATTGGAAGCTTTCTTCCATGAGTAGCGTGCGAATTTTCGTTCTCACGCTGTTGGCGATGATCGCCTTCGCGAGCAACTCTCTGCTTTGCCGAGCCGCACTGAAACAAATTCACATCGATGCCGCTACGTTCACCTTCGTTCGTATTTTCTCCGGCGCCGTCGCGCTCTGCCTTTTCATGAACGTTCGAAGAAAGATAACAGTTGATAGAACGGCTCCGCCTTTAGCTGGTGGCTCAAAGACCAGAGTTGGATTTCCCTCACCTCAATCCTCTCCCAAAGGAAGAGGCGGCTCCTTCTCCTTGCGGGAGAAGGTTGGGATGAGGGGCTCTGGCAACTGGATTTCAGCGCTCGCTCTGTTCGTCTACGCAGCGGGCTTTTCATTTGCGTACACATCTCTTTCAGCAGGAACAGGCGCTTTACTTTTGTTCGGCGCCGTTCAGGCCACGATGATTCTGTGGGGGCTGCACAAAGGCGAGCGGCTGGATGCAATCCAAATCGTCGGCCTGGTGGCCGCGGTAACTGGACTCATCGCGCTTCTACTTCCCGGGCTCTCTGCTCCACCGGCGATCGGTTCCATACTGATGCTGGGAGCCGGAGTGAGTTGGGGCATTTATTCGTTGCGCGGCAAAGGCGAACAAAATCCGGCGAGCGCGACTACGGGAAATTTTATCCGTGCGGCTCCGTTCGCGGTTGCTCTCAGCATCATTTTCCTAATGCAAACACATCTCGATCTTGCCGGAGTTACTTTCGGCATAATCTCTGGGGCAATCACGTCAGGTCTTGGCTACGTGATTTGGTACAGCGTGCTACCGGATCTCAAAGCAGCCAGTGCGGCGATCGTGCAACTCAGCGTCCCCGTCCTGGCTGCTACGGGCGGAATACTGTTGCTCGGAGAACCGATCACGTTGCGTTACGTGCTCGCCTCAGTTGCTGTGTTAGGCGGAATCGCGTTCGTGGTCGTAACTCCTCTTTCAAAAGATCAAACTGCTTCCCCTGCTGGACAATCGCGAGCATGATGTCCGACTTATGAATGGCGTTGTTGTGATCGTGGCTTATCGGCCCAAGCCTGGAAAGGAGAAGGAGACCTTGGAGCTGGTGCGGAGTCGTATTCCGACTTTGCGCAACGAAGGTCTTGTGACCGATCGCGCACCTACGATGGTGCGTGCCCGCGACGGCACGATCGTCGAAGTCTCAGAATGGAAATCGCATGAAGCAATCGACGCGGCGCATAAGAATCCGAGCGTCCTTGCGATGTGGAACAAGTTTTTCGCAGTGTGCGACTGTGTTCCGCTCAATACGCTCGCGGAATCCGCTGAAATGTTTGCAGAATTCGAACCGGTTGCTGATTGAGCGACTTTCTTGTTTTTACCATCGGCGTTAAATTTCGCATCGTATGAAACGCGGCAAGGACAATATCGACGTCAGCGCGGTGGAAGATCACGGTGGGATCCTGACCATTCGTGGCGGCGGCGCGCGACGAAATTGGAACGGCATTCATTACAAACAAGGGATGTCGCGCAAAAATGTGGGCACGACCAGCCTGTCAGCGAATATCGCCACCATTCCACCTGGCGGCGTTGCGTATGCGCATATTCATGTCGGCTTCGAGGTGATCCTTTACATCATTGAAGGAAAAGTGCGTCACGAATTCGGGACGGGCTGCAAGCAGGTGATCGAGAACGAAGCCGGCGATTTCATTTACATTAAGCCCGGTGTGCCTCACGAAGTTTTCAACATGAGCGATACCGAGCCGGTGGTCGCTCTTGTCGCCCGTTCGTCCGCTGATGAATGGGACAACATTATTCCTTACGACCGCAGCCAGCTGGTCAGAGGCCGCGCGTGAAATGTCAAATGTAGATTTAAACCCGGTTCTTCTAGACCCGATTTTATAACTAAGTAGTCGTCGGGCCAGGCGAATCCGCACGCGAGCCATCGACCGGATCGTACCTGATTCAACGAGTGGTCGCCACTCGTAACGTGTGATCCGCTTGTGACCGTTCGATGTCTGGTCGCTGCCCCCGACTTGCTGTTAACTCGGGCGTTTGTCAGGATGACAGGATGAAGCATTTTCTCCTGGCTTGTCTCCTTTCGATGTCGTTAAAAGCTCAGAACATGCAGCACCTCACTGAACAACTAGGCAAGACTGTCCTGTACAGCGATGTTGCTCTTTCTCCTGATGGCGCCCATGTCGCATGGGTGCAGTCAACCGCCGCAGCGACATCAAAGCAAACCTACGTTAGTGGAACATCAGGAAACCCACGGGCAGTTATGGTTAAAATTCCAACCAACGGTGACAGGACCGACTTCGATCCCGCCTGGTCTCCCGATTCCAAAACGCTCGCAGTGTTTTCAAGCGGTGGCGAGAAAGAGCAACGCCAACTTTGGATGGTGAATGCTGATGGCTCCAGTCCGAAAAAAATTACAAGCCTAAATGGATATGCAGCGCGTCCACGCTGGTCGCACGACGGGAAACAGATTGCTTTTCTCTACATTCAAGGCGCGAGTGGTGGCGGTCCATTAATGGCGGCGCCTGCGACGACCGGCGTAATCGACACCGCTATTCATAATCAGCGGATCGCAGTCCTCAACGTTGACACCGGCCAGTTGCGCCAGGTGTCGCCGGAGAATCTTCACATCTACGATTACGAATGGTCGCCGGACGATAAGATGTTCGTCGCAACGGCGGCGCCGGGGCCCGGCGACAACAATTGGTGGATCGCGCAGATTTACACGATCGACGTCGCGAAGATCAACGCCACATCCATCTATAAACCCTCCCTTCAAGTCGCAGTTCCGCGCTGGTCGCCCGATGGCAAGTCGATCGCCTTCATTGAAGGCTTGATGAGCGACGAAGGATTTCACGGTGGTGACCTTGTCACCATGAGCGCCGACGGCCGCGATGTCATGAATCGCACGCCGAGCCGAAAAACTTCGGTAAATTCATTCTTCTGGCAGACAGCCGGTCAAATTCTGCTGATCGAGTATGAAGGCGGCGGCAGCGCCATTTCCGAATTGAGCCTGAGCAATAATTCAGCACAGACAATCTGGAAAGGACCCGAAGGCATTCACGCGTTTGGAAATTTCCCCGATTTCTCGCTGTCGAACGACGGTAAGCTCGCGGCGGCGGAACTTAGCAGGTACAACTCGCCACCCGAAGTTTTCGCTGGACCGCTTGGTGAATGGCGCCAACTCACGAACAACAACGCTGGCTTGCAAGCGAACTGGGGCAAAGCCGAAAGCATCGAGTGGACGAACGAAGGATCTAACATTCAGGGCTGGGTAGTGCCACCGGTCAAAGTCGAGTGCGGCCAGAAATATCCGATGGTAGTGCTTATCCACGGCGGACCATCCAGCGTGACGACCTCAGAGTGGCCGGCATCGTTTGGAATGTCTCGCGCGATTATCGCCGCGCTCTCAGTACGCGGCTATTATGTGCTGCTTCCCAATCCGCGCGGAAGTTATGGCCAGGGCGAAGATTTTACCCGCGCGAACGTTCAAGACTTTGGCGGCGGCGATTTGCGCGACAACCTCGCCGGAATCGATGCCTCGATCACGAAGTATTCGATTGATCCCAACCGTCTCGGCGTCATGGGCTGGAGCTACGGCGGGTTCATGACCATGTGGACGGTTACGCAGACAAATCGTTTCCGCGCCGCTGTTGCCGGTGCTGGCATTGCGAATTGGCAGAGTTACTATGGCCAGAACTTGATCGATCAATGGATGATCCCGTTCTTCGGCGCTTCAGTTTACGATGATCCAGCCGTTTACGAGAAAAGTTCTCCCATTCATTTCATCAAGAAGGTAAAGACCCCCACCCTCGTCATCGTCGGGGAGCGTGACGCGGAATGCCCTGCATCGCAGTCGTACGAATTCTGGCACGCGTTAAAAACTCTCGGCGTGCCGACAAAGCTGATCATTTATCCGGGCGAAGGCCATCTTTTCATCGAACCGAAAAACCAAGCCGACCGAATGGATCAGACCGTCGCGTGGTTCGACAAATATTTGCAATGACTTTCTTTCCACTTCTCTCTTCCGCTGTAATTTTCTTGCTTCATATAACTCGATCCTACGAAACAGCGTCATGAGGAAAACATGGAAAATCTGGGCACTTTGCTTAGTCGCTGCCTCAATTGTTACGACGCAGGCCGGGAAAGACACGAGCGTCACGGCTGCTCAGGTCAACGGCACTTGGAAAGCAAAATGGGGTGAATTCAAAATTTGGGCCCTGGGTCATCAGCGGCTTCAGATCGAATTTTCGGGCGTTTACGAATACAAAACACTGCAGGGTCCAAGCGCCAATACAGGAGAAGGCAGTGGCATCGCGACCATTGAAGGCGATACCGCGACCTTCAAACCCGAAGGTGCGGAAGAGGAATGCCGAATCACGTTAAAATTTGCCGGCAACAAACTTGTAGTCACCCAAACTGGCATTTGCGGATTCGGCCACAACGTGACCGCTGCAGGCACTTACAAAAAAATTTCCGCCAAGAAACCAAAATTCGAGACGGAGTGACGGCTGCGTTGGAATTGCTGCATTCCTTAGAAATCCTGAATTCGAGGTTGGACGCCCGCTCGCGAAAATATTCGGAGTTGAGCGCCTGCCATGCCGTAGGATTGCGAAGGCGGGTTGTGCGTTGAGCGTTTGCTTCTAGCATTGCCGTATGCCCAAGCATCTTGTCATTAGCACCAGCGGCAATCCCGACAGCAACAGCCGCCGGATGGGACGCGTTGCGTTTGCACATTTTCAGAAGCGAAAAGCGGACTGCGATTGGATCGACCTCCGCGAAATGGAGTTGCCACTCTGCGATGCGGACAAATGTTATGGTATGCCAGCTTCAAAAAAATTGAGCGCGGCTATCGAACACGCCGACGGCGTCCTCATTGCCGCGCCGGTTTACAATTACGATGTCGCTGCTGCGACTAAGAACATGATCGAGCTCACTGGCAGCGTATGGGAAGACAAAGTTGTCGGTTTCGTTTGCGCCGCCGGAGGCCACGCGAGTTACATGTCGGTGATGGCCTACGCCAATAGTCTCATGCTCGACTTTCGCTGCATCATTATTCCGCGGTTCGCTTTTGCCACAGCCGAGGCTTTTGACGGCGAACGCATCACTGACAAAAAAATCACACAGCGAATCGAACAAGTCGCAGAGGAGCTGATTCGCTTCACCAAGGCGCTGCGGAGCTAAATTTCCTCGTCACTCGACACTGTTTCTTATTTGCCGATGAGAATAAAGACGCCGGCGGCCAGCGCTACAAAGTAGAGTAGGAAAATGGCTGGTCCAAGTTGTAAGCCGAACCCTAGAAGGCCGTCGATGATCAGGTAAATCGCGAGTAAAAGCATGCCAATGTTTTTGGTGATTTTCATAACGACGATCTTTTGGCTCCCCGTTTCGGCAGGCAACTCAAATCGCGATAACACGAAACGCTTGGCAACGAGTAACAATTGCTGCCTTACGCCTATGAATCGCCTTTCTCGACTTGTTGCGATAGCCATCGTCGCGGTGGTTCCAGTTTCACCAGTCATCGCCCAGTCTAGTCCTGGATCCCATCCGCTGAATGAGGATGCTGCGTTGGCCTTACTCGAGCGCAACCTTAAGCGCGACCATGTCTATGCAAATCGAATCTCATTGGATTGCGTCACATACAGGACGGAGGAAACCACGGACTCGTACTTTCAGTTTGTTCTCCGCGAAAATCACAACGCGAAATGCGGCCGCGATCCAGAAATAAATCCGGTGGTCGACCGTTACCGGGTGTATCGGCGATCCGGCAAGATTGAGTGGCTGGAACAGGTCGAAGACAAATGGCGGCGGTACGATCCGGCGAAAATTAAGTAGCGCTGCGAGTCCATGCATGCGTCCGTATCCAAACGCGGCGCTACGTCCTTGAACCAACAGAAGATAACGAAGAAAACAAAGAGGATTTACCCACACAACTTCGTTACCTTAGTTTCCTTCTGTTGTAAGATTTCTGTCCGGATCCGTTTCCTTTGGTGATGGGAGATCGCCTCGCAATCGACGTTCAAGAAGAAATCTGGCCGCTTAAGGAAGTGTTTCGGATTTCGCGTGGTAGCCGCACCGAAGCACAAGTTGTTGTCGTGACGGTTGGTGACAAAGAACATACTGGCCGCGGCGAATGTGTGCCGATCAAACGTTACGGCCAAAGTGTTCAATCTGTAATCGCGCAGATTGATTCGATCAAACGCGAGAACAACCTAGATCGACAACGTCTGCAAAAACTCTTACCCGCATCCGCGGCGCGGAACGCACTCGACTGCGCGCTGTGGGATTTGGAATCGAAAATTTCCGGGAAACGCGTCTGGGAATTGGTCAATATTCCTATGGCACACTGTAGCCGTCGCTCTGTGGGCGACGCGCACGCTTCGCACCCCGCCTGCAACACTGTAGCACTGCGGGCAGGCAGCGAAGCGGCTACAACGAATGCGGGGGATCTCGACCAAGTCGAGACATCGTTCACGATTAGCCTCGATGCGCCAGACAAAATGGTGTCAGCAGCGAAAGCCGCTGCTAACTCTCCCCTGCTGAAACTGAAACTTGGCGGTGACAACCTGGATCTCGCACGCGTCGAAGCGGTGCGCGAAGCCGCGCCTTATGCGGGCTTGCTCATTGACGCGAATGAATCGTGGTCAGTTGAGCATTATGAAGAAATTATTCCGGCGCTGAAAAAATTACGCGTCGCATTGATCGAGCAACCTTTTCCAGCAGATGCCGACGAAGTTCTCGAAAGCCTTGATCACCCGATTCCCATCTGCGCGGATGAAAGTTGTCACACAAGTGCTGATATCCCGCGCCTAATGAATCGCTACGAAGCCGTCAACGTGAAGCTCGACAAAACCGGCGGACTAACCGAAGCGCTCCGGTTGTGCGAGAACGCGCGCCAAAGCGGCTTCAAATTGTTGATCGGCTGCATGGTCTGCACGTCGTTAGGAATCGCTCCCGCTCGCGTGCTGGCGAGTTTCGCAGAGTGGATCGATCTTGACGGCCCATTACTTCTCGCCCGCGACCGTGAGCACGGACTCGCGTATGAAAATGGCAGGATAGGCTTGCCCTCTCAGCAGCTGTGGGGCTAGCGGACGTTCTTCCTTCTTCCTTCCTAATTCTTAATTTCTCCAAGTAATCTGTCGAGATGGCGAAGCCTCCCGAAAAGACCAGCTCGACCGCGCTGCGACAAATCACGCCGCCTCCGCTCTCGCAGCATCTGCGCGAGCTTGCGGCGCGGCCCCACGCATGGGGCGTGCTCGCGCGCAATCTGATTCCCGTCGTTGGCATCTATGGCTTCGGCTGGTCCGCTGCGCTCGCCGTGTTCAACTACTGGTTCGACGGACTGACCGCGCTGGTCGCAATCGTCACCGCCCTGATCCCGCGCGCCGTGCGCGAGACGCAACCAAAATCGGGCGGCGCAACGTGGGCGAAGAAACTCGTCGGCGGCGCGGTCACGTGGATTTTCCTCGTAGGCATCGTCGGTCTGCCGTACTGGATCGTGCTCATTCCCCTTCACGATCTGCTGCTGGGCGACGAACTGCGTCGCCAGCTCGCACACTCACCGGCACTCTGGCTCACCTTCGGCTCGCTTGCGGCCGGCCATTTTTGGAAAGCGTTCCAGTCTGGCTATAACACGATGCCCGACAACCAGCTGAAGCAGCGGGTGCGCTGGGATGTGTATCTCCTGGTGCTGCGCGCGTTGGCGATGTTCATAATGGCCGCCCACGGACTCGCCTTCATTCTAGTACCGTTGATGGCACTGCTGCTGAGCTATCTTGAGATCTGGCCCGAGCGCGCCCTGGGTGCGGTCTTTGGCGATCCGTCGCGGCTGTACGAATACGATCCGGACAATCCTGCGTCGAACCGGCGGCGACGCTGACAAGGGTTGCGGTGCGAGCTGTGGTCGTGATGGTTTGGATTAATTTGCGAAGTTATGCCGCGTTGTCCCTGGGCTACGACCGAGCCGAACATCACTTATCACGATCAGGAATGGGGCGTCCCTGTCCACGACGACCGATTGCTTTTCGAATTTCTAATTCTTGAAGGCGCGCAGGCAGGTCTGAGCTGGAGCACCATTCTAAAGAAACGGGAGAACTATCGAAAAGCCTTCCATGGATTTCGCCCGGAAAAGATCGCTCGCTATGGCGCGCGAGATACGCGGCGATTGCTCGGCGACGCCGGCATTGTGCGTAACCGATTGAAAATCGCGGCCACAATCGAAAACGCGAAGATGTTTCGCGCCGTGTGTAAGGAATTCGGGACTTTCGACGCTTACCTGTGGAACTTCGTCGGCGGCAAACCAATCCAGAATCGCTGGCGGCGCATGGCCGACGTGCCCGCGCGCACACCCGAATCCGATGCGATGAGTCGCGATCTGCTACGACGCGGATTCAAATTCGTCGGCTCAACGATCTGCTATGCACTGATGCAAGCGACCGGCATGGTAAACGATCATCTCGTGACATGTCCGCGACACGCGCAACTCGGCGATGCGCGCCGCCGCAAGTGAAGTAGTTGAGAAAAACGGAACAGACGACAACAAAGAGAACGAAGGGCTCTGTAAGCAAACCTTTGTTACCTTCGTTTCCTTCTGTTAAACCATTAGGCGCCGTCAGATCTGTTTTCCGGCGGGTGCGGCGGTGGTCGCTGCGCAGAATCTTGACCGGCCGAGTCGGATTTCGCGTTTGCCTCAGCGGCTCTCTTGGCAGCCCACCTGGCTTTCATTGCTGCTGAAAGCTGCGCGCGACGTTCCGGAGAGAGATTCAGTTTTTTCTTCGGTTTCTTGACGGTGCTCGGTTTCTTGGCGGGCGGGCGAGCCGCAGCTGCGCGAGCAGCCGATTTCCTTGCCGCTTTCATCGCTTTCGCTGCCTCCGCCGCTTGCAGCCTCTGTTTCAGCCTGGCCAGTTTCTTTGGGCCCTCTTGTAGACGCTTCTCAAGTCGTCGGATCTTCTTCCTTAAATTCTTCAGCTTCATAATTTTCCTCCCGATCGCGCCGAAGGCGAATCGACGATTGGATTTAGAGTTAATGACAGACCGTTGCTAATGTCACGCTCTTCTTTGGCTGGTCTAAATGCGATCGAGAACGTTGCGTCCTACTTCTTCCTTCTAACTTCCGACTTTCCTGATCCCCTTGCCGAAGAATTCTTTCGCCGCACTCGTCGAGCGCGTCGCAGCGACACTTCTCCAGGCGCTTGAGCAATGTCTCCATTAGTTTAAGCCGCTTCATCCGGTTTCGGAGCTCCGCGATTTTTCGTTGGGAGAGTTCGTGCCAGCGCTTCGGGGGACGCGTCCCAGGTAGGAACCCGAAAAACAGCTCGCGTATTTCCTCCAAGGTGAACCCCGTCTCTCGAGCGCGTTGCAGCACAGCTAGACGAAAAAGCACGCTGTTGTCGTAGCGGCGTTGGCCATTCTTGCGCATCGGCGGCGGAAGAATCCCGATCTGCTCGTAGTACCGAATGGCAGAGGTGCGCAAACCAAACACGCGCGCGACATCGGAAATCGCCAAGTCCTCCGCCACTCTGAAATCTAGCGAAAAGGCCTGCGGAACGCCACGGAAATTACTCACAATTTTCTTAGAACCCCATCTCATAAATAGGGAATGGGTGAGTTGCTGGAAATTTGGAGGCGCAGCAAGGCGCGAGGAGGAAGAATATCCTTTATGGATCTTTGACCGACGAGCAACGCCGCTGCGGTGGCAAAGATCCGCAACCCTGTGGGCTAAGCTCTGGCGTGCCGCTGGCTGCGTTGCTCCTCAGTCACAGAGCGCATTGACTATGCTTCTTCGTCGCGCCTTGCGAGCCGCCCACCAGAGCTTAGCGAACCCATTCCCTATTTATGAGATGGGTTCCAAAATTCCTTTTGACTTAAAGTCAACTTGAAGTCGTAGCGTCGAAAACCATGAAAAAAATATTCCCATTCATAACTGCAATTGCCTTCATTGCGCCGGTCGCGATTTCGGCAACATCAGAACCTTCGTCGCAAACGGAACACCAATCACCTTTTGCCTGTAACGCGTTTGGGTTGTCACCAGAGGTAAGAAAACGTCATTTCGAGGAGCTTGGACCGGCATTGCTAAAACTGAAGAAAAGCACGCGCGAATTGCCAGATGGCTACGAGTTCGAGTTACCGGCGGATAACAAAACGTATCAGTTGTTAACGGAGTGGGCGTTCCAAGAGCGGCTATGTTGTCCTTTCTTCGAGATCGATCTGCGCTTCGACAAAGAAAACGGACCGCTATGGTTACGTCTCACAGGCCGACCCGGGACCAAAGAGTTCATCAAGATGGAGTTTGACCTCGCCCAGTCTCGTTAGAACCCATTTTATAAACGGCGTTGTCATGTTGAGCGAAGCGAAGACATCTCTGTTTATCTCCATTAGTGGATCGCTCCAGATTTGATCCGAGATTCTTCTCCCGCGGCCGCGGGATCAGAATGACACTATGAGATGTCTTTAGAGACACCATGCCAAAGGCCTCAATTCAAGAGTTCGAACGACTGTCGCTGCGAGTTCACTCGCTTCTGGCCGGGGTGCCGCTTCACGACGTGTGGTTCGTCGATCTGCCGCGTTGGCGTGCCGGATTGACGCTCGATGATTTCCTACGGACGGCAGGCAACTGTCTATGCACGCGCTCCTCCCTCGTGCGGATGCTCCTCGACGTTCGGTTCTTCGTTGGACGGTTCTTCGGTTGGGATCGCGAGCCAGCGGCAACCGCATGGCAAACCTTCGCTACGCGCTTAACCGACACCGATCATTCGAGATCACTGGCAGCAGCCGGCACGCGTGATGGGTTTTTCCGTGTCGTTTACCGTTTCGAAAACGAGCAGCTCGTCGAGTTGATCAATCGGACAGTTCACGCTGCGGCGCTGAGCGCCCTGGTCGAGACACCAACTGGCTACCGGTTCTACTTAGGGGTCTATGTCCGCAACGTCAGCCGGTTCACGCCGTTCTACATGGCACTGGTCGATCCTTTTCGGAAACTGATCGTCTATCCGTCTCTCTTGCATAGTGTCCGTGCTCGCTGGAATCAAGCATTCGGCTCAACTGGTTGCCGCAGCGCGCGCGATTCTTGAGTAGGGACGAAGCCCTCCCGCGACCAGCCAAATCATATGTCCAGAGCCCAAGATGTGATGACCAATCTCCTTGCGTTCGCGGACATTCGCTTCAATGGCGCTCGCCCCTGGGACATACAGGTGCATGACCGGCGCTTCTTCAGCCGGGTCCTGGCTTCCGGGACGCTCGGTTTCGGGGAATCCTACATGGATGGCTGGTGGGACTGCGACGCGCTCGATGAGATGTGTTGCCGGGCCATTCGTGCCGGACTCGAGAAGCGTTTCGCATTTCGACTTCCCAATCTCTGGGCCTTTCTCACCGCGCTTGTCGCGAACCAGCAAACTGCCCGGCGTTCCCGAAAAGTCGGCCAGGTGCATTACGATCTGAGCAACGATTTTTTCGAAGCGATGCTCGATCCGAATATGCAATATTCCTGTGCGCTCTTCGCCGAGGACGACGATCTCGCCTCGGCGCAACTGCGGAAGCTGGATTGGATTTGCGAAAGACTGCGTCTGCGATCCGGCCTCCGCCTGTTGGACATCGGCTGCGGCTGGGGTGGATTGGCCCGCTATGCCGCTCGTCACTTCGGTTGCCACGTAGTCGGGATCACAATTTCACAGGAGCAATTTCGTTACGCGCAACGTTGGTGTCGCGGATTGGACGTGGAAATCCAGCTGCGCGACTACCGCGAAGTCTCCGGGCAATTTGATCGGGTGGTGAGCGTCGGCATGATCGAGCATGTCGGGTACAAAAATTATCGCACCTACATGCAAGCGGCCGCTCGTTCGTTAGGCGAGGATGGATTGTTTCTTTGCCAGGGAATCTGCGGAAACGTTTCGCGCGTCCATACCGATCCCTGGATCGAGCGCTACATTTTCCCAAACTCCGTGCTTCCCTCCCTCGCTCAACTGACGCGCGCTGCGGAAGGCGTTTTCATCCTTGAAGACGTCAAGAACATCGGGCCGAATTACGATCCGACACTACTCGCCTGGGAGGAAAACTTCCGCCACGCCTGGCCTCGCTTCGCAGATCGCTACGGCGAACGTTTCCGGCGGATGTGGCGATTTTACCTGCTCAGTTGCGCGGGCGCATTTCGGGCGCGCAGTCTGCAGGTCTTTTCGATTCTCTTTTCAAAACAAGGTGTCGTCGTTGAGAATGGTGTCCGCGACGAGAGACAGACCGCGTCCTCATCGCGCTCGACAGTTCTCGAGCCTAGCGCACTCCTCT
>Ga0193720_1000039_pt1 | contig 14041 bp, 18 predicted proteins | sample U2s1metaG_FD_143049 | JGI IMG/M metagenome (GOLD analysis project Ga0193720, IMG submission 143049) | Soil microbial communities from a riparian zone of the East river system, Colorado, United States - U2s1 | ecosystem: Environmental > Terrestrial > Soil > Riparian zone | place: USA: East River...
TTCGACGTGCGAAAATATGTTCGACGTAGCCAGCGCGCACGCCGGAGTTTTCAGGTGCGTCCGTATGCCAGTAACCCGGCATCGGCATCCGATTGAGAGGTGTGTCCAGCTCCGGCTCAAATTTGGCAAGGCTTTCGATGGACTGGCCGGTCGGCGGCTTAACGTCAAACTCGAGCAGCGGCGTCGGGCCATTGATGTTCAAAACATGCGGTTGCGCCGCGTACCAAATTCCAAATCCGGATGCGGCGATTGCTGCTATCGAGAGACAAACTATCACTAACCCAATGAACAACCAGATGCTCCTCACGCCGCGCCAATAGAGCGTGAGAAGAATCGAGACTGGCGTGACGATGAGCGTCACGAGAATCGCGATTATAACGGCAAAATAGCCGGCCTCGCCTTCGAATGTTGAGACATGAAACGCAGCCGCTAGAGCCGCGCCTAGTGCGAAGCCGAGAAATAGCCCAGCCGCGATGCCGATAATTCCTCCCAGAATTGCGAGGAGAATTGCGCTAACAGAGAGATTATTGATCGCCGCCTTCACGAGAATTAATCAGGGCGAACTCGCGGGCGCCGGCCGTTGGAGAAGATCGATCCGTTGATGCGTTCGTTCGATTTCCAAAACAAGACCTGAATAGTTCCACCGGCCAAGCGACTTCGTTGCCGCTAGGTAAATTGTTCCTTTTCCTTTCGGACCGGAGACGGGAATGGAGAGGTTGGTTTCTCCGGATGCGCCGTTAACGTTTGTGTTTCCCGACAAAAGAAGGCCTTCTGTGACAGGCGAACCAAGAGCCTCGATAACGGCGGGGTGTGTTTTGGCCCGTGCCAAAGCATCTTTGTAAATGTCGCTCGATTTCATTGCGCTAAATACGATCAGGGCGATTGACCCGACAAAAACAACGAACAACATCGCTATGCTGAAACAGCCAAGGGGCACGAACCATTTCCAATTTCGCTTCCACCAGTTAGGTGTTGGCGTTCGAGGAATTGGTAGTGGTTTCTGATCCACGCGGGTGTTGTATGTCGACGGCGAAGTGCTTGGCAACCAATCTTCGCAAAGCAGTCCTGTGCCACTGGAGCCGGGACGCCCACGTCTCGCACGGCCTGAGGGCAGGCCGTCTCCACCGCTGCAGTCTGTTCTTGACGGGTTCAGATGCTGCGAGGCAGGATGTCCGCCATGAAACTACAACACTGGCTCCGAATTATTTTTGCAGGCGCTTTGATAACGCTCGTCGCTGCTTGTGCAACCGGTCCCATGTCCGGCCCGGGCGCGCTCGCAGGCACATGGACTAACTCCCTCGGGACCGTCTGGACAATCAACCCTGACGGCACATTTCACGTAACAACTACGACGCCAAAGGCGGAAATCTGGGGCAACTACACCCTCGCGGGTGATACAATCACAGTTCAAGAAACCCGCCGCGCAGGACCAGTGCCCAAATCCTGCAGAGGTCCTGGCGTATATAGGTTTAGCAAGCCGGATGGAAACACTCTCGCGTTCGTTTTGGTGACTGATAAGTGCAAACCGCGGATCCAAAACGTGACGCAGCCCTGGCATCGGCAGTAATCCGGGAGGAGCAAACTCGTGGCGTAGCGATTTAGAGGTGGGGCGGTCCACCCGAATCGCGCTGAGCGATTGAGTTCAATCGCCACTACCTATTGTCCGCAGATAAATATCTTCGAGTCGCCGCGTTTGCAGTTGGAGATCGAAATTTTTTCGAACAGCCTCAGCGCCACTGCACGCAATCTGCGAAAGAAAAGCTGGATCTTTCGCTGCATTGACCAACGCCCGCGCTAAGCCTTCGTGATCGCGCTCAGCCACGAGCACGCCGCTGAGACCGTTTTCGATTGCCTCGGGAATGCCGCCGTGCTCGGTTGCAAATACCGGCAGACCGCTGGCCATTGCTTCGAGCATCGAATTTGGAACGCCTTCCTGATTTCCGTCATGACCAGTCTGACTCGGGTGCAGGAAAATGTGCGACCGATAGTAAATCTCCCGCAGTTGCTCTTGCGAGACGAAGCCGGTGAACGAAACGCGCTCCTCGATGTTTAATTCGCGCGTCAGCTTCTGAAGTTCGTCGAGCAATGGTCCTTCGCCGGCAATCGTCAGCGTCGCATTCGGATATCGATCGAGGAAAACTGCGAAAGCGTTAAGGGTAACTGGCAGACCTTTCTTTTCGATCAACCGGCCGGCTTGCACCAATCGCCATTCACTCCCGCGGCTGCGGGACGGAAAGCTTCTTTCGCGGAACGGAAATTCCTCCAGTGGAATCCCAGTCCGTTGGAGCGCGATCTTCGTTTCGTCGCAACCAAGCTCCGTAAGTGCGCGCCGCAGCGATTCGGAGCGAACCAAGACGAGGTTTACTGATTCGAGCATCTCTCGCGTGGCGCCTCGATAGGCTGGCTTGTTCATCTCCACCGTGACATCAGCGCCGTGAAAGGAAACGATCGACGGCTTTTTCCAGGCGCGAATCAACGGCAGAAGATGGACGGCGATTTGGCCAAAGTAAATGTGCAAAACACGAGCGTCGATTCTACTTAAGACACGCAGTAACTCGCTCAGCTCTCCGTCCGAAATCTGCCACGGCATGTCGCGCAATTGCCTGTGCCAAAAGCGCCGGAGAAAATGTGTTGCCGGTTTGGGAATAACTTGGACGTCATCAAACGGGAAGCGCTCGGTTTGCTCTCGTTTCTGCGCAATCACCACGGGAGCGCATCGCTTTAGTGCAGTGATCTGCCGGTAGATATGGAACATTTCCGGTTTCAGAAACGTCGCGCAATAACAAGCGATAATCGGGCGTGACTCGGGAGATGAGACTTGCAACGTCCAACGCTTAACGCTCAGCGCCCAATGTTCAACTCTCAGGGAAAGACGATTTCCTGATCGTCCGTGGCCGGCTCGAAAGCCGCGGCTCCTTGTGATCCAAACTCAGGTGGAAAACTGTGCGCGCACTTCCGCTGGCACACGCATCGGCCGGGCGGTTTGCGCGTTGATTGGGCACCACAGGGTACGAGCCTTTGACAAGAGCTGTCCGTCGCTACTGCGCCGGATTTCCGTGAAGCGTTCAAACGTGAGCCGAGTGGCTTTGCCGACCCAGGTGCGCAACACGATTCTGTCGCCAAGCGCGGCGGGAGCTTTGTAGTCGATTTCATGTCGCAGAACGACCCAGCCGATACTCTCCTGTGCGTCCGGATTAGCAACGGCTCGCCAATGCGCAGTGGCAACATCCTGCACCCACCTCAGATAAACCGTGTTGTTTACGTGATTTTGCTCGTCGATATCACCGGGCAAAACTGAAACGGTCATTTCGAAAGGCGCGGACATCGGAAAAGAAAACTAGTAGGAAGCTCTTGAAGCATGAGGGAACAGCGCAGGTCAGCTGATATGAAAGCGTCGCATTAATTCCTGGCGTGCCTCCATCGCGTGCGCCGGGTTCATGCGACTGAGCAGTTTTTCCCGACGTTCTGGGTCCATCGCTGCCAATTCGCGCACCATCTTGTCGCGCGTCTTCCACTTCGTGTATTTGCTCAAGCCAATGCCGATCGCGAGAAGCGCGGAGACGATCCAAACCGTGATGTCTGTTGCGGTCACGAGATGAATAAAGAATTGAAAACTGTTGGAGACAAACGACGGAAAAGTGCGCCGGTTGACGATACCGATGCGGAGAGGACATTTTTCTGATCGTGCGCCGAGAAATTCTCGCTGTTTTGTGCACTGGTGTTGTGCTCGCTAGTGCACCGTTAGCACACGCTCAGGAGGCGACTTCGCCAAATCTCCCGGAGCACATAGAGACCGGCGAGGCGACGCCACCGCCAAAGCTGAAAAAGAAAAAGAAGGAAAGAGGCCGGGAAATTGCAGCCACTGCATCCAGTGAAAAGCCAGCACCTTCGATCGAGCAGCCCTCCACACCAGAAGAATCCATAACGCCAGACGCGCGAGCAGAAAAGAAACAGAAACATCCTGTCAAAAGGCGAACCGCTTCAGCTGTGCAACCTCAGATCGCCCACTTCTCGACTCCCGCCTCCTTGTCGTTGTCGGCTGCCCAATCTATGGCAGTGAGTGCTCCCTTGCCCGAGTATCCATACCAAGCAAAGCACGCCAATGTTACTGGAAGCGGGGTTTGCGTCATGATTGTCGATACTGCGAGCGGGAAAGTTACGAATGCGATGATGGCGCAAAGCACCGGTAACGCGGTACTCGATAAAGTTACGACTGAGACCTTTCGAAGGTGGCGGTTCAAACCCGGAAGTCTGTCGCAGGTCCGAGTGCCGATCACGTATGAGTGAAATCGCGTTCGTGCAGCGTTGTAGACGCTTCGCTGTGCGAAGCGCGACGCTAAGGCTGCATGGCGCACATTGGTCGCGCCTCTCACAGAGAGGCGGCTACAGTCGGACCCGGATTTGCGATCACGCCCACATCGTGTGATCACGAACAATGTATGCAGTTGAGCTGGATCGATCAAAGCGGCTCCTGGTGATCAGTGCTGTGCAACGTGTCACGGCCGAGCAAGCGAAGTCGGCGGCCCTGCGCGTCCGTGAGCTCTTGCAGAATGTTACACCCGGGTTCCGCGTTCTGGCGGATTACCGGTGGTTGGATTCGATGGATCCGGCCGCGGCGCGTCACATTGCCGAAATCATGGACGCATTAGCCGAAAAAGGGCTCGCCTCCGTGACGCGCGTGATCCCGGATCCGCACAAGGATATTGGTCTCAATATTCTATCGCAATTCCATTACGGACCCGAAATCAAAATCGCGACGTTCGAGACGCTCGCTGATGCGCTGCAAAGCTTGGTGACCGAGTGAACGGCGGAAATTAGGAAACGCGCCGCGGCAAAGCTTACACTTCGGACCGCAAGCGGCCCGTAAGCAAACCGATGCCTTAGAGCTTAAACGTCCTGCACCCATCGTTGAACATCAAAGCAGATTGTGCCATCGGATGTTCAACGCGAGCTCGCCACCTGGAGCGGTCCCGCTTATTCGGACCTATTCCCCCTTCGCCGCCGCCCTGTTTCGTTCTTTGATCGCGTCGGCTTCAGTCATGTATTTGCCCTTCTTCGTCGTCCCGTAAAAGCGCGAACCTTCCCTGTGGTAAACATGCGTCTCTGTATTGACCCAGACGAGACCGTGGCCGCCACCCGGTGCGGGTGGGTTCGTTGCTACGTTAGTCGTCGCACCTCGTGCGGGAGCCGGGTTCGCGGCCGCGGGACTGCCTGCTGCCGCAGAAGTTTTTGGTTTAAACAAATCGCCAAGGTTGAATTTACCAGGCGAGGCTGATGGGGCTGGGCTTGCTGCTGCTGTCTGTGTCTTTGTGCGAGCGCGTCTTGCCTTAGGAGACGTTGCAGGTGACGCGGCGGGCGACGCTGCCGCGGCTGCGGTTGTAGCCTCCGCTTTTTTACCACGATGCTTGGCTGCCGGCGAAGCCGCAGGCGATGCGGCGGGTGAAGCAGTCGTCTGGGTTTTCTTGGTTGCCCGATGCTTTGCGGTTGGCGATTGAGCTGGTGACGGAGTTGGCGACTGAGCTTGCGAAACGCAAGCGCTGGCAAATCCAATTACACAGATGAGAGCGAAGAATTTTGTAGTCATAGGGCGGAGCGTAACCAACTCGTAATATTGGCGTCAACGCATTTCGGACGAATGCTCACCGTGCGTGGAGTTCCGCGATTTCTTGCTCCGGTGGGTCATCCTTGGGTCGAGCCAACGACTGCAGCGACTCCCGCTTGAGCGTCGGCTTTGCCTGCGCTAGCATCTGCCGGGATGCTTGAGACAATTCTGGGATGCCTCAAATGGGCTGCCGTCGGTTTCGTCGTGGCTTTTGCCCTGATGAAACTGTTCGAGGCCAGCCACATTCATGACGATATTCCCAAGCCCGCTTTCAAAATACGGCAGACGAAGCGCGCAACATTCGTGTTATCGACATTCGCAGCGGTGCTTTCAGGTTTAGTCTGGTTGCTGGTGCAGAAGTTGGACTGAGCTGACGCTGTGCGCGCGTCGGAAGATAAGCATCTTGCTTATCTCGGCGGTTCGGCATCTCTGCCGAACCCTTCGGCGAGCTGGAAGCATCGCCGGCCGAGTGAAGCAGGGATGCTTCACTTCCGCAATCACCCCGGCCACGTCGTCCTAATCTGAGCGCATCTAGTTCTATGGCCGAAGGCAGGCCCTATGGGCGGATCAGCCCATGTAGAAACCGCCGTTAACATTCAAAACGTGCCCGGTGATATACGAAGCCATCGGGGAGGCGAGGAAGAGCGCGGCGTTTACAATCTCACTAACATCACCGAGGCGGCCGAGCGGGATTTGTTTGATGAAGTTTTGCATCGCTTCGTCGGGCACGCCCTTGCTCATTCCGACGTCGATGAAACCCGGAGCGATCGCATTGACGGTGATGTTTTGCCGCGCAAACTCGCGGGCAGAGACTTTGGTCAGCGCAATGATGCCCGCTTTGCTCGAAGAATAATTGGCTTGTCCGAACAAACCCATTTGCCCGCTCACGGATGACATGTTGATGATCCGGCCGGCGTTGCGCAGGATCGTCGTGGCTTTCTGTGTAGCGATGAATGTCCCGGTGAGGTTGACGCGAATAACGCTCTCGAAATCGTCTATCGACATCTTTTTAATGCTGCGATCGCTGATGATTCCGGAGTTGTTCACGAGAATGTCGAGCCCGCCATGTCGATCTTGTATTTGCTTCATCATCGCCTCTACCTGCGCCGGCTGCGTCACATCGCACTCAATCACCAGCGGCTTGTTGAGGTCCTTCGCCACGTTCGTCGCATCGGTTTTGTTTTGTCCCTGCGGATCAGCAACGTAATTCACCACGCATTGCGCGCCGTGTTTCTCGAACGCTTTGATCATTTCAGCGCCGATCCCGCGCGAGCTGCCGGTGACCAGCACCACTTTGCGAGAAAAATCGAGCGGGTTGCTCATGACAACTACTCCATTCGTTGAGCGTATCGGCGCACAATGAATGCGGTCGGCAAGCCGATCAAACAAACGTGAATAGCAGCCTCGAGCAGCTCGTTAGCGACTCGGTGTCGAAATGTTGAAAAAGCCGTCGGTAACACGAACCAGTACATCATAACGTAAACGCTGATCCCGTAAAACACGCCGGAGACGAGCGGCTGTTGAGTCAGAAACGGGATCTTGCGACTCGCAAGGTAAAAGATCGATACCACCGCGAACGCAACGAAAAAATGGAGCGCAAGTCCCAAGCCGGCTGTTGCCATTCCGCCGCCGTACGATTTCGTTCCGAGCAATCCCGCGGCGATTCCCTGCAATCCTCGCTGGGTTGTTACGCCACGTTGCCACCAAATCACAAATGCCGATGAGATGTCCAAAACACCAACGACGAGGCCGGTGATTACGATTGCGCGAAGGGCTCCGAACTTCTTCATGTGCCTTCGCTACTAGGCTAGAATGGCTTTGCCGGTCAAATGTTTACCATTAGGCTGTTCGTCCCATGGCTGCTCCGATCCGCATTTTAACCGCTGTCCCGATTTGCGACGGGCACGATAGCGCCATCAACACAATCAACCTCGAATTCATTCGACACGGGATTGAAGTGATTTATCTCGGCTTTCACCGCTCGGTGGGCGACATCGTTCGCGCGGCGATCCAGGAAGACGTGTGCGCCATCGGCATCTCAAGTTACAACGGCGGCCATATCGAGTTTTTTGCCGCTGTCGTCGATCTTCTGCGCAAGAAAGGCGCGGACGACATCAACGTGTTCGGCGGCGGCGGCGGCACGATTACTCACGACGACGCAGCAAGCATGAAACGCAAAGGCGTGGACGAAGTCTTTTTCCCGGGCACGTCGCTCGATGAAATGGTCAAATTTGTCCATCAACGCTATGGCAAACCGCGAACGAAACGGCCGCGCCCGAAATCGTCTGACCAGGAACTCGCACACAAGCTGACGGAGATTGAAGAGGCATATGCGGCGGGAAGAAAACGTTCAACGCTCAACGCCCAACGTTCAACGTCCAAAAAGAAAATTCGAAATTCGAAATTCGACATTCGACATTCGCGCAGAGCGCGCGTCATCGGCTTCACTGGTCCCGGTGGCGCGGGCAAAACGACGCTGATTGATGAGCTGGTGCTGCGTTTTCTGAATCGAAATCCAAAGGGAAGAATCGCAATTTTGTCGCACGATCCAAGCGTAATTGGCGAAGGAGCATTACTGGGCGATCGCGCCACGATGATCAACTCGCAGAACGATCGGGTGTTTATGCGCAGCATGGCCACGCGTGGACAAGCGGGCGGACTCTCACCCGCGACGCGTGATTGCCTCGCGCTGCTCGCTCAGTCGGATTTCGACTACGTCATTATTGAGACGGTAGGCACTGGCCAGGAGGCGATGCCGTTTCGGAAAAATGGAATTGTTGACCTAACCGTGCTGGTGATGAATCCGGATTACGGCAGCAGGTTACAGTTACAAAAAATCGTGATGCTTGATCTGGCCGACGTCGTGGTGGTGAACAAAAGCGATCTTCAGCGCGCTCGCACAGCGCACACAGAAATCGAACAACGTCTCGAACAGAACCGGCAATCTCAGCAACTGGTTGACACTGTGGCAAAACGCCATCGCGATCCTGGCGTGGACAAACTATTCGAGCTAATTTGTAAATGCCGATAGGAAGCTGTTATGTCGAGCGAAGTCGAGACATCTCTGGATGATCTCCACATCGGATTAATCAGAGATTCCTCGACTCCGCTCGGAATGACAGGAACGTAACGCGAATCTATGAGCAAACTCGGACAAGTCGTCGAATCAGTCGAAAATTATAACAAGTTCGTCCTCGACCAGGTGAAGCGCGCGCGCACCGATCAGAAGTTTGGGCGCGAACTGATGGGACGCTGGAATGACGTCAAAGCGAAAATTCCCGTGAGCCGTACGCCAACCGGGTTGCCATTGCCGCGGCTTGCGTTGCCGGAAATCGATGAGCCAGGCGAGATCGCGCGTTACATCTTTGGCGAAGGATTGCCCGGTGAGTTCCCATATCTGAACGGCGTCTATCGCGAGATGTATCTTGAGCCGGTTCGCGAGATTGAAAGTTTTGAGAAGGATAAGGCTGTAGCGGCGGGCGTGTTGCCTGCAAACCAAACGAAAACGCGGCCGGCACGGCTGCCTCCACAGGAAGAGCCTACTCGTTTGTTCTCCGGTTTAATGCTGGCGGAGGACACCAATGAGCGTTTTCATTATCTGACACAACACCAGCGCACGCATCGCCTTAGTACGGCGTTTGATGGTCCGACTCTTTACGGTATCGACAGCGACGCAGATGGAGTATTCGGCAAGATCGGCGAAGGCGGCGTGGCGATCGACACTGTGGAAGACATGGTGCGGCTCTACGATGGATTCGATCTTGGATCGCCGAATTTCTCCGCGTCGATGACGATTAGCGGCCCCGCGCCGATCATCATGGCGATGTACATTGCCGCGGCCAAACGGCGGTTCGGCCCGAAGGTTGTCTCGAAATTGCGTGGCACAATTCAGGCCGACATTTTCAAGGAGGTCCAGGCACAGAACGAAACGATTTTTCCGATCGAGCCGTCCCTGCGTTTTCTCACCGACATGGTCGAGTTCACGACGCATGAAATGCCGCGCTGGTATCCGATCTCGATCAGTGGCTATCACATCGGCGAAGCCGGCTCCACGCCGGTGCAGCAGGCCGCGTATACGCTCTCGAACGGATTCGCTTACGCAGAAATGTTCGCCGCGCGCGGCATCCCGGTCGATCAATTTGGCCCGCGCCTATCATTCTTCCTCGATTGCGGTCTCGACGCTGAATACATCGCGCTCGCGCGCGTGTCGCGCCGCATCTGGGCGATCGGAATGCGCGATGTGTTTGGAGCGGGACCGAAAGCGCGGCTTCTCAAATTGCACACCCAAACCAGCGGGCGCTCGTTAATTGCCGCCGAGTTCAAAAACAATCTGACGCGCACCGCCGCAGAATTGATCCTCGCTTACATGAACGCGACGAACTCGTGTCATTCGAATAGCGCGGACGAACCATTTACAACGCCAAGTGAAGAATGGATTCGGCTCGCCGCGCACGGGCAGGCGATCCTGCTGGAGGAGTCGGGCATTTTCAAACACACCATGAACATGTTGAGCGGATCGCCCGGGATGAAGGCGGTCGAGCGTGCAGTAGAAGCCGCGATCCTCGAGGAGTTCCGCGAAATCGAGCGGCTCGGCGGCGTTTTGGCCGCGGTGGAAGAACGTTATCAGCGCAGCCAGATTCAAAATGCAGCGCATCGGTACGAACAACAAATCTACGATGGTACTCGTCCAATCATCGGATTGAATCGCTATCGTGACGGTGACGACGAAATTCCGGACGTGAAACTTGCGCGTACTCCACGCAGCAAACAGCAGTTGCAGGTTGATCGGCTCGCGAAATTCAAAAAGAAAAACGCGGAAAAAGCCAAACCCGCGCTGGACAAACTCGCCGAGGTCGCTGACGGCGGTGAAAATGTTTTCCCCGCTCTACTAGAAGCGGCCGAGGTCTGCTCGTTAGGTCAGATCACAGGGCGGCTCCAGGAAATCGTCGGTCGTTTTCGCCCGATGGTGTAACACAAATGCTGTAGCGTGCGCTGTCCTCAGCGCAGTTGCTCCCTTCTACAGCCGCCGCTTCTGGCTCCACAAGCGTGCGACAATGCGCAGCTTCGAAATCCTTGCTGAGGACCAATGGCCGGCACAGCATACATCGGCACCAGCGGCTGGAATTATAAAAGCTGGCGCAACGGCTTCTACGGTGACACGCCGCAGAAACAATGGCTTCGGTTCTGCGCGGAACGTTTCACCGCCATCGAGGTGAACGGCACTTTTTATAGGCTCCAGGAGAAAAGCACGTTTAAGAAATGGCGCGACGAGACACCGGAAGATTTTCTGTTCGCCATCAAAGGGCACCGATACGTCACGCACAATAAAAAGCTGCTCGACGTAGGAGAAGCGGTGATTCGCTGTCGCGAATCGGCATCGCCTCTGGGCGAGCGGGTCGCCGCTGTGGTCTGGCAGCTTCCGGCGTTTCTGAAGAAGAATTTCGGACGGCTCGAGCAGTTTTTAGAGGATTTGCAGCACTGGAAAAGTGCGCGGCACGCAATCGAGTTTCGTCACAAATCGTGGTTCGACGATGAAGTAGCTGAATGCCTCGAGCGTCACACGGTGGCAGTCTGCATGTCCGACGCGCCGGACTGGCCGATGTGGGATCGAGTGACGACAGATCTCGTTTACATCCGCCTCCACGGTCACACGAGGAAGTACGCATCAAGCTACAGCAAGGCCGCGCTCGAAAAATGGGCGATGCGCATCCGGCATTGGCTGGGAGAGAAGCGCGGCGTCCACGTTTACTTCGACAACGACGCCGAAGATGCTGCCCCGCGAAACGCGCTTACACTTCTGGAGATGCTAGGTTGAACACAGTCGGCACCGGATTGCGGAATGCCACCGGTTCATTCAGTTTGCACGCGCAAGGCGAAAGCGACGCGAGGACGCGTTCGCAGTCCGAAAGCTGCGCGAAAGGGAATTTTGCACGAAGTGCTTTTGGAATGCGGGGCGTCTTCGCACCGCTTTTGATTTCCGTTTCACGCTTTGAATTGGTCTGACAAGTCGGACACGAGTTGGTCGCGATTGCTCCGACCAACTTCGATTATGGTGACGTCGGAGCGCTTTTTGATGGCGTCGATGAACGGGAACGATCGCGCGGTAATCGTTGCAAGGATGGGCGCGTCACTATCGAACGCCTCAATCACCACATCGCGAAACATGGCTGATCGGATTTCCATCGGCCCAATTTCGTCGATCACGACAAGTTGCCGCGCACGGACGGCTGCGCGGACCGCAACGACGGCGATGATCTCCAGCGCTGACAGATCCAGTCCATATTTTCCCAGACGCTGCGGTTCGGCGGTTGCCGGAAAATTCACGTTTGCAAACACAGCCTCTTTGCGATTTCTTCCGTATAAAAACCGCCGGCCGGTCGCGCCAGGTCATTCACGACGCGCTTGATCAGCGTTGTCTTTCCACACCCTGGACGACCCGTCAGCAAAACTTTTTGTGTCATTTAACAATTTCGAATTCCTGGCATCTCGGCAGGCAAGATGCCTGCCGGCCGAGTCAGGCTGGAAGCCTAACTTCCGAAGCACTCTTCTGGCAATGCGCGCAAAACCACGCGGTGCGTCCGCCGATCGTTGCCGATCTCAATTTGCGTCCGCAACCCGGGCATTTGCCGCCTTTTCCGCGGTGCGCCAGCAGCCATAATTTGGGCATGAGAGCCACATCAGCGTTGGCCTCGATTGCCCTTTTCAAAATGTAGCGAGTCGCGCGAAAGAGTTTCGTGACTGTTTTACCGCTCAGAGACGAAATTTGCGTGGCCGGTTGAACGCGTGTGCGGAAAAGAATTTCGTCGGCGTAAATATTTCCAATGCCCGCGACCAATTTCTGGTTGAGCAAAATCGTTTTCACCGCGCCACCGTGTTTTCCAAACATCTCTTTGAATTCCGAGAGAGTGATATCGAGCGCGTCCGGGCCCACCGCGCGCTCTCTTAAGAATTCATCAACATCTTTGAGCAATCCGATTTCGCCAAATTTGCGCTGATCCTCGAATGCAAGGCGGTGGTTATTGGTAAAGACAAAGAGCACTCGCGCATATTTCGGCGCCTGCTCATCATGCTTTAAATAGTGAAGCGAACCTGTCATGCCGAAATGCAATCGCAACCAGAGGTCGTCATCGGCGCGCACAAACAGGTGTTTGCCATGCCGGCGACTCGATTTGAATTGGCGCCCTTTCAGCCTGCGCGCTAATTCGTACGCTGAGATGTCCTTTAAAATGTACGCATCGCGCACATCGACATGGCCGATGCGTTGATGCAATGAGCTTGCGTCGAAGTACCGTTTGAACGTTTCAACATCGGGTAGCTCTGGCATGGCGAACGTGACGCAGGCAATCGTGCCTGCGAACCTTAAGTGCGCAAGGAAGCATGACGACGCAGACAGGATTGTCTGCGTCACGCTTTTTGCTGAAGCTTCCGTGAAGCAATGTCTTCCAATTCCATCAACGATTTCTTGCGGTTGTTAAAAAAATCGCCCTCCGGCGCTGTCTTTAATCCGTGGTGGGAAGTCGATGAGGAAAACGACATCGGCCGGAACGCACCGGCCATACGGCGGAACCAGCTACGAGCCTACCTGCAAAAGCGATTTCGTACGGCACAACTCGCAGTGATCGGCGAGGCGATTGGTTACCGCGGCGGACACTTCAGCGGAATCCCCATGACTTCTGAGCGGTTGCTGCTCAGGCGAAGCAAAACAGTCCGGCTGAAATCCAACGATTTTTTCTCCGACATGAATCCGCGGCGCACGAGCAAACCTGAGAAATGTTCGGACGGGTTTTCCGAGCCGACTGCAACGATTGTGTGGGGTACGCTCTTGCAACACGGCCTAAAGCCAGACCAATTCGTGCTGTGGAATGCATTCCCGTGGCATTCATTTGATCCGCGCCACGGCATTTTGAGCAATCGGATGCCGAACAAGTCAGAACAACCCGCCGGCCTGCTGGTGCTCAAGGCTTTTCTGAAACTATTTCAGTGCGAACAAGTCGTCGCGCTGGGAAAGATCGCCGCCGCTCAGCTGGAAAAACTTAATGTGGACGCACGCGGCATCCGCCATCCAGCCTCCGGCGGCGCAAAACTGTTTCGCCAACAGATCGCTGAGCTTGTGCAGAAGCTGAGAGATTAGGAATTAACGCCGCGTCGCTGCACGTTTTACGATTTGGGCGGCTCGCTCTTTTTAAATGGCGCGAACAAATCAATCGGGACGGGAAGAAACGTAGTCGTGTTATGTTCGCTGGAAATTTCGCGCATCGTTTGCAGGAAACGCAGTTGCAACGCAATCGGTTCCTTGCTCATCATCGCCGCGGCCTGCACCATTTTTTCAGCAGCTTGAAATTCGCCCTCGGCGTTGACGATCTTCGCGCGACGTTCGCGCTCGGCTTCCGCCTGCTTGGCCATGGCGCGCTTCATGGTGTCGGGCAGCGCCACGTCCTT
>Ga0193720_1000041_pt1 | contig 13910 bp, 13 predicted proteins | sample U2s1metaG_FD_143049 | JGI IMG/M metagenome (GOLD analysis project Ga0193720, IMG submission 143049) | Soil microbial communities from a riparian zone of the East river system, Colorado, United States - U2s1 | ecosystem: Environmental > Terrestrial > Soil > Riparian zone | place: USA: East River...
GGATAGTGCGCCAAGTACTGTGGAACGCGTGCGCGGTGCATCCATCGCGCGGTTTTCTCAACGTTCAACGTTCAACGCCCAACGCTCAACATTCAAACAAAGAGCGCTTAAGCTCATTTCGCGTTCTTTTCCGTGGTGCGAACACTGGCGGCGAAAATCTTAATGAGCTCTTCTGTTTCCTGGAGAATCAGCGTCATTTTCGCGACCGGCACAAGTTGGGAGTGTTGCAGCAATCGTAACCAGCATCTGGTTTCTTTGAACTCCTTGAGGCAAATGCGGAGTTTATGAACGAAGTCTCTTCGCGACTCCGCTGCCTGGACCTCGCCAGCCAGGTGATTTGCAGCTCGCGTATTCGGCAGCGCATCAACGAGTCGGATTATCCTCGAACTAAATTCGAGTAAGCGCTCTTCCAGACCGAAGCGCGTTTCGCTCTCTTGTTGGACGTTGAACGTTGAGCGTTGAGCGTTGAGCGTTTCTGGTTTACGCCCATAAGCTTCTTCGTCTTCTCTAATTCCAAGCCATTCGATGTTGAATGTTGAGGATTTTGTGTTCGGCGTTCTTTTCTTCATAAAACTACCGGCTTCCCCTCGGTCATCACCAGGATCTTCTCCGCGACGCCATGCGTGCGCGCAGCGGCGAGGAGCCGTTGCGGCGGTTCATGCAACGGCTCAAAACCGAGCCGAAAGGTTCCATAGTGCATCGGGATCAATGTCTCAGCGCCTAGCTCGAGAAATGCCTTCACTGCTTCCTCGGGATTCATGTGAACCTCGCGGCCGGTAGGCGCTTCGTAAGCGCCAATTGGAAGTAGGGCGACCTCGATGTTGTAGCGCTCGCCGATTTCCTTGAAGCCGGGAAAGTAAGCGCTGTCGCCACAGTGAAAGATCGTGCGCCCATTAGATGCGATCACAAACCCGCCGAAATCGCGATGCAAATCCGCAAGGAACCGCGCGCCCCAGTGATGGCAGGGCGTGAGCGAAATCTTCAGCGGCCCGAGCTCAATGGTCTGCCAGTAATCAAGCTCGTGCACGATGTGAAAACCGAGATCATGCACGAGGTTCCCTACCCCCATGGGAACCACAATCGGTTGATTCGCGGCAACGCGCCGCAGCGTGCGCCGGTCGAGATGGTCAAAGTGCGCATGAGTGACAAGAACAAAATCAATTGCAGGTAAATGATGAATTTCGAAGCCTGGCTGTTTCAACCGCTTGATTACCTTGAGCCATTTCGACCAAATCGGATCGATCAGGATGTTCACCTCGTGAGTCTGAACGAGAAACGATGCGTGGCCGATCCACGTGATGCATATCTCGCTTTCACGGACTTTGGGAAATTGTGGCGCCGCCGGACGATCGGCGCGCTTCACAAAGAGCGAGGGAATCAGGACGCTGGTCAGAAAGTTGCGCTTGTGCCAGTCAGCGCGTGGACGCAGCCGAACGCGCGTCGATCGCTTGGCGACGGCACCATCATTCGACGGTTGGCGAACAACATTCCGCCGGCTCCTCTTGGGAAAACGAATTGGCACAACGTCAACACGATATGAGTCCGGGTACAACGAAGCAAAACCTTTTGCATGACAGGCAAGCGGCAAGCCTGCCCTACAGGAAGGTTGATTGCAGCCGAATTCCGCGTTGAGTTGTGCGCGTATGCGAAGCTGGAAAACCTTAGTTCCGCTGCTCTTGATCTGTTCAGCCACACTGGCATCCGAATCGCGGTTGCCATTCACCACGATTTTTAAGGGGCAGGACCGGTTCAACCGGCTCGTTGCAAAGGCCAAAGCAGAAAATTGGAAGGCTTTGCCGATTGGTGAACGCACTGCGGCGGTCGGACAAGCATTGGTGGGAACACGCTATAAGCATTTCACTCTTGAAATCGACAATCGGATCGAGTCGCCCTCGGTAAATTTTCAGGGCGTGGATTGCTGGACTTTTTTTGAGATCGCGCTCGGCTTTGCCCGAATGTTGAACGAGGCGGAGTCTAATTGGACTCCGGAGCGCCTCTTGCATTACATCGAGCTGGACCGTTATCGCGGCGGCCAATGCACCGGCGAATATCTTTCGCGACTTCATTATCTGGAAGACTGGCTGCACGACAATGATCGGCGCGGTCTGGTAGAAGATCTGACGCGCGATCTCGGCGGGCGCAGTGTCCCGCATTCCGCGCGCGAGATGAGCACTGGCTGGCGACATTATCGATATCTTGCTTCCAACCGTTCGCTTCTCGGTCCACTCGGGCGGATGGAAGCGAATGTTTCCTCGCAATCGCTCTACGAAATTCCAAAAAGCCAGGTCGCTCAAATTGAGCCGAGACTACGCAGTGGCGATATCATTGGAGTTATTTCGCGGGAGCGAAATGGCCTCCATTCAACTGCGCATGTGGGGCTCGCATTGCGCACGAGCGACGGCGTTTTGCACTTCATGCATGCTTCGTCTCCGAGCAACTACGGACGCGTCATAGTGGACGACGAGCTTTCTAAATATCTGTATCGCTACCGCTCGGACAGCGGGATCCTCGTCGCGCGACCGCTGCGATAGATCAATTATGCCTGTTTCGGCGATTGATTTTGCGCCGACCCATCGACAAGATCGACAATCACGCAATGAAAATCTACAAACTGTTACTATCGATCTCGCTCTGGTTTGCAGCAGCGGCTTTCTCTCTTGGCGAGACCAAGATTCGCGTTGGCCATTTTCCAAACATCACGCACGCGCAGGGCGTGGTTGCGCACGCGCTCTCCCGCCAGGGCAAAGGTTGGTTCGAACAACGGCTTGGACCGGGAACAAAAATCGAATGGTTCGTTTACAACGCCGGGCCGAGCGCGATGGAGGCAATTTTCGCGAATTCGATTGATCTGACCTATGTCGGTCCCGGGCCGGCCCTCAATGCTTATACCAAATCCAATGGGCAAGAGATTCGTTTGATTGCCGGCGCGGCCAACGGAGGAGCTGGTTTGGTTGTTCAGCCAGATCAAAATTTGAAAGCAGCCGCCGATTTTCGAGGCAAGAAAATCGCTACGCCACAATTAGGGAATACGCAGGACATTTCGTGCAGGGCATGGCTGACAGACGGTGGACTAAAGATCACCCAACTCGGCGGAGACGCACAGGTGATTCCAACACAAAATCCAGATCAGCTAGGTCTTTTCAAGGCGAAGCGAATAGACGGAGTTTGGACCGTCGAACCTTGGGTAACTCGTCTCGAGCAGGAAGCATCGGGTAAAGTCCTCGTTGAAGAAAAAGATGCCGCTACAACGGTGTTGGTCTCGAGCGTGAAGTTCCTCAATGAGAAACGCGATCTGGCGAAGAAATTTGCCCAAGCGAATGCAGAGCTGACTGACTGGATCATTAAAAATCCGGAGGAAGCCCAGCGGTTAGTCAAAGCCGAGTTGCTTGCAGAAACGAAGAGCGACATGAGCCCACAACTGATCGATGCGGCATGGAAACGTATCGTGTTCACGGCGGAAACGCCCCGCGCTGCGGTGGAAAAATTCATGCAGAACTCAGTCAAGGCCGGTTTCATCAAGACCGCGCCTGATCTTTCCAAGCTTTTCGAAAATCCCTGATGTCTCTGCAAGAAGAGCTGCAGGGTCCGCCTCCGGCGAAGCTCGTCGTGGATCATGTCTCCAAATCGTTCCGGCAAAAGCGGCAGACCGTGCAAGCGCTGGATGACATTTCGCTAGAAGTCGCGGAAGGCGAATTCATCGTAATCGTCGGCCCGAGCGGGTGCGGAAAGTCAACCTTGCTCGATATCATCGCCGGTTTGGAAAAACCGGACCGAGGCCAAGTGTTGGCGGACAGTCAACCGGTGCTGGCGCCAGGGCGGCATCGCCTCGTCATGTTTCAGGAATCAGCGTTGTTTCCGTGGCTCAATGCGTTCGGCAACGTAATGTTCGGGTTGAAATTGAAACCGGGTTTGCGCAATCGCGAGCGGCGGGAGGTCGCAAAATTCTTTCTTCATCTGGTCGGTCTCGAAAAATTCATGGAAGCCAACGTGCATGAGCTCTCTGGCGGCATGAAACAGCGCGTCGCGCTCGCTCGAGCTTTGGCGCCGAACCCGCGGGTGCTGTTGATGGACGAACCGTTCGCTGCGCTGGATGCCATGACACGGGAACAACTCTACGGCGACATTCAACAGATCTGGCAAAAACGCCGCAAAACAATCATCTTCGTCACTCATAATGTGCGTGAGGCAGCATGCCTTGCCGATCGAGTAGTGATCATGTCGCCCACGCCGGGACGTATTCGCGAGATCTTTGAAGTGGATCTGCCGCGGCCGCGCGATTTTAACAGCATCGAAATCGCCCAGCACGCGTCGCAATTGACCGCAGCACTGAAAGGTTACCTGGTGCGCGAGCCGGTAGCGAGCGTCGAATGAGGAGAACGTTGCTCGCAGTGTTGTTTTTCGTCGCGCTGGTCGCGATTTGGGCGGCCCTGGTGCATGCAAAAATTTGGTCTCCGGTTTTGCTGCCTTCTCCGCGCAATGTTGTGGACTATCTCGTCAGCGCGGCGCGCGATGGTAGCCTCTTGAGCGCGTCGACGGTTACCTTGAGACGGTTATTCGTCGGATATTTTATTGGTCTTGCCATCGGACTCCCGCTCGGGCTCCTGACTGCATCTTTGAAATTCGCCGAAGACACGGTTGGCGTGCTCGCGCTTGGCCTGCAAACATTGCCAAGTGTTTGCTGGGTCCCTCTGGCGTTGCTCTGGTTCGGACAGACTGAAGGGGCGATGCTCTTTGTTGTAATCATGGGAACGGTCTGGTCAGTCGTGATCGCGACCGACACCGGCGTGCGCACGATCCCACCAATTTTTGCGCGCGCGGCGCGAACGATGGGCTCGGGCCGGTTCCATCGCTGGGTGTACGTCATTTTGCCGGCATCACTGCCGTATTTGATAAGCGGAATGAAGCAGGGCTGGGCGTTTGCCTGGCGCTCGCTGATGGCCGCGGAAATTTACGTCACGATTCTAACCGGGTTTGGCCTTGGCCATTTGCTTCATTATGGCCGCGAATTAAACGCCATGGACCAGGTCATCGGCATCATGCTCGTGATCGTCGTCATCGGTCTGCTGGCGGACAAGATCTTATTCTCGCCCTGGGAACGCTTTTTGCATCGCCGGTGGGGAACGGGCCGCACATGATGATTGCCTGATTACGCGCTCTTACGCGCGACCCAATGCTACGTCTGAATTGTGCTGTAGCCCCAAATCAGTAGCCGAACCGAACATCAAGGTTAGCTAACGCGTCAGCGGCGTATTGCTGATCCTCAACCGAAAGATATTCCCGGTAACCCCCCACCTTTCCGCGGCGCACCTTGAACGATTCAGGATCACGCACGTCACCTGGGTGCAGGATTTTCGAATCGAAGGCACCTGCTGCTTCCAGTTTTTGCATGTTCTCGAATCGGGAGAACTCCAATGCTTCGTGGAACATGGTCATGTCGGGCGAGGATTCGCCGAGCGCGGCAAGTAAGTCTCGAAAATGTTCTGCCGGCGAGGCGCGAAGCGCTTCATATCGAATCACGATGAAATTGTTGCGACCGGAGAACTCTTCAATCCAATCATTCATCGTGTTTACAATGGCGTGCACGCCGAATCTTCTGTCGCGCAGCATCTCGCTGACGCTCTTTCGTCTGAGTTCGACCGGTGCATGCGGATCGCGCCTCGTTAACTGAAGGTAAAGAGAAACGAAACAATCGCGTGGGTCTCGCGCGAGCAGAATTATCTTTGCCCGGCTTAGCTCTTTTCGTGGGACCAGATATTTGCCGCGCAATCTGTCCCAAAGATCACCTTTGGTCCTGTGCTCGAACAGATCATGAGAAAATATGACCCGGGGGAAACCTGATTGGTTGTAACGCCCTGGTTGGAGAGTGAATTCTAGACCGTGCCGCTTGCACAAATAAGCGCACAGAAATGCGCGAATCCACGTGCGCCCGCTTTTAGGCACCGAAAGGATGATGACTTCCCCGCCAGAAAGTGCACTGGCACGGCTGCTAAAATTGCGCCGGGTCCATCGCGAAGCTGGATGCCAAAATTGAGAGCGCGAGACGGACTTATCCGTGCCATGAAATCCGGAAAGCGCTTGGGCCGGACTCTCCTTGTAAACGGCTGGCTCTTCCGAGGGGGTCCCGGCCAAAGATTGAGATGTTATTTCGATCGCCATTCAGCTCGCGCGGCAGAACGCTACGGCTATTGCATCAGAACGCAAAAAGGGGTAATTGTTCAAGCATAATTATTGGGGGCATACTGGCTTCGACTCATCGTTGGAAGCGCAGACGGCATGTCGAGGATGGTTCGTTGGCCTCGTTAAAAACCGGACCAAAACAATAAACGCAGACAACGAAGGTCTCGCTCTCGCGGCTTAATTGACCGCGACGTTTGACGCTGGACGCCTGCTACGGCGGCAAACGTGGACAGCAGGCTGGCGAATCGGCGGAGCGACCGCGCCGGTTCGTGAATCGATTTCGTGGACGCTCGGGAGTCGGTAGTGTGTCGGCGCAGGGCTTGGCTCCTCAGAATTTATCGCCGGATAAACATGTAGATGTTCGCGTGGATAGCGACGAGGACAGGGGTTCAACTCCCCTCGCCTCCAGCCCCGACGGCTTTCGGGGCTGCCACGCCGGAGCAAAGGTAGGCGAGCCCTGCCTGAGAGTGAACACGTATGTCCAACAATCAAAAGCGACGCGAGGACGCGTGCGCACTCCCAAAGCTTTCGCGAAACAGATGAGCGTCTCGATGAATTTCGCACGCAGTGCTTTTGGAGTGCGATGCGTCATCGCATCGCTTTTTGTCACCGCCCACCAGACTTGAGCCATTCGCTCCAAAGCCGCGGTCGGCCGTTCAGGTTTACGCGAGCGTAACCGTAAAATGCACGGACAAACGCGACGCGGTCTGCCGCGTAAGGCGCCTTCCAGTTTCCGGGTTCATCCGGTTGAAGCACGTCATAGCCATGACTTAGAATCTTTTGACGGAAGACAATGTCTTCCAGCGACACTCGATTCGCGTTTCGCAGCATGTCATAAAGCACCATGAACGTGGTCGTTCGTCCAAGACCTGCTTCGCAGTGGAAATGCGCCCAGGCATTCTCTGGAAGGGCACGGACAGCAAGAACAAAGCGATCCACTTCTTGATCGATTGGAGGCGCATGGTCCGTGACCGTAATGCGTACGTAATGCGTGCCAGCACCTTCGACAACATCTCGCTCCGTGCTTGCGCCCTCGACAGTCACCCGTTGCGGCGTGACAGAATTGCCGTTGCCGTGTTTGACCGGGTGCCCAGGTCGAACATCAATTTCGCTGCCGGGCTTAAACGACTGAACCCGAGCGGCTTCGTCCCTCTCAATATCTTCCTGACTCCGTCCAACATTCGCCCAGTCGTGTGACGCATACCAGCTTACAGGCATGTCGTTTACGAATACATGCGTTTCCTGCCGCAAATCGAACACGGTGACCGGACTGCGGGTTCGGGTCAGCACAAGCTTTAGACTCTCAGGAGTAAACTCGCCGCTGCCGGAGGCTCGCAGATCGCTCAATCCAGTTGTCGACGGCGTTTCCCCCTTATTCTCCTCGAGCGGATCGTTAGTCGTGCGGAAGTTTCTTGGCAAAGCGTTCGCCAGCTTTAGGTCAATGTCCCAGATCAAAACCGGCGGATCGGGGGAACGCGGCGGCTGATTGTTTTGCGCGAGCATGGCTGCCCAAAGAGCAGCGGGCACAAGAACAAATCCGAATGTAAGGGTCCGCTTCCTAGACGAATGAGCAAAGCGGTTCATCAAAAGTCGGGCCTGATTTTTAGGCGAACGTTCGATGACGGCAAGAAAATATTGCCAAGGCATATTCCAAACTCGCAATTCGCGCCGCCTGATTTAATTCTGAAATGATGCGGGACGCGCTTACTCCGATGATGCAGCAGTACCGGCGGCTGCGAGGCAGCATTCCGGTCGATACGCTCCTGCTGTTTCGTCTGGGCGATTTTTACGAGCTGTTTTTTGAAGACGCAGTCGAAGCGTCCGCTTTGCTCAACGTCGCACTTACGAAGCGAAACGGCGTGCCAATGTGCGGCGTGCCGTATCACGCAGCGCAAGCTTATATCGCAAAGTTAATCAAGGCTGGGCGGCGCGTTGCCATCTGCGATCAGACCAGCGAACCGCAACCAGGGAAAATTGTTTCACGCGACATCACTCAGATCGTCAGCGCCGGAACAGTGAGCGATCTGGATCTGCTCGAGGCGAAACGGGCGAATTATCTCGGCGCCGTTTATGCGGATTCAGGCACGTTTGGCTTTGCCTACGCGGACCTGAGCACGGGCGAGTTCCGGATCACTCAATTGAAAGATCGACAATCACTGCTAGACGAAATCGCTCGCGTTTCGCCAGCCGAATTACTGGTTAGTTCGGAACAGAAGGAGCAGATCGGCGAAATCGATCGCGCGCTTGAATACGACAGTTACGCGTTTCTGCCGGAACAGGCAGTCTTCACTCTGTGCGAACATTTGAAAGTTAGGTCGCTCGACGGATTTGGCTGCGCCCAGATGCCGCAGGCGGTCGCCGCTGCGGGAGCGATGGTGCATTACTTAAAACATTCGCTTCGCCGGAAGATTGATCATCTCACATCGCTGCGCTGCGACGCCTCAGCCGATTACGTTTTGCTCGACGCGGCGACACAAACAAACCTCGAGCTGGTCGAATCCCGCAGTGTGCGTGATACCAGTCTGCTCGCGGTGCTCGATCGGACCGTCACGCCAATGGGCGGCCGAAAATTACGCGCATGGATTTTGCAGCCGCTGAGGAATTTGACTGAGCTGCAATGCCGTCAGCAGATGATCGCCGATCTACTACAGGAGCCGGATCTGCTTGCGGCTCTTCGCATCGAATTGAAATCGATCCGCGACATCGAACGCGCGACGGGGCGTTTGAGTCAGGCGTCGGGCAACGCACGCGATCTGGTCGCGTTAAAAACTTCACTTCAGCAAATCCCGAAACTGAAGCGGGAACTTCAAAAGCTGATCGAGCGAATTGAATTTGGCACAGGTAGGGACGTTTCTCTCCCGCAGCCGCGGGATCCGACAAGGATTAAAGAGGATTCGGCGGACGGCTCGGAGAGCCATCCCTACCTAAATTTGGCGCAGCGTTTGCAAAAAAATATTCACGAATTGCCTGAGGTAACGGCGAAGCTGGAGAAGGCGCTAATGGATGATCCGCCGCTGACGCTTAAAGAAGGCGGGATTTTTCGCGATAGCTATGATGCCGATCTCGACATATTGCGACAAGCTTCCCGCGACGGGAAAAGATGGATCAGCCAATTGCAGGAGCGCGAGATCGCAGCCACTGGAATCAAATCGCTCAAAGTGCGTTACAATTCCGTGTTCGGTTATTTCATTGAAGTGACCAAATCGCACCTTATGAACGTGCCTGCGCATTACACCCGCAAGCAAACGACCGTAGGCGGCGAACGATTCATCACGCCTGAGCTCAAGGAAATGGAGGCGAAAATCCTCGGCGCAGACGAGCGCGGCCGGCAGCTCGAGTACCAGCTGTTTGTCAAACTGCGCGACGAGACTTTGCGAGAGCTTGGCCTAATCCAGCAAACTGCGGAAGCAATCGCGGTTCTTGACGTGATCTGCGCGCTGGCGGAAACCGCGCGCCTATTCAGGTATTGCCGGCCGACGTTAAACGAAACGCTGCGGCTGGTGATCAAGGACGGGCGGCATCCTGTTCTCGATCAAACCCTGATAGAAGAGAAGTTCGTGCCGAACGACACGTCGCTCGATGGCGAAAATCTGCGGCTGGCCATTATCACGGGACCGAACATGGCCGGGAAATCCACTTACATCCGACAGGTCGCACTGATTGTGCTCGTGGCGCAGATAGGCAGCTTCGTGCCGGCGGAAAGCGCAGAGATTGGTCTGGTGGATCGCATTTTCACGCGTGTCGGTGCAAACGACGATCTCGCGCGCGGTCAATCGACCTTCATGGTGGAGATGAACGAGACTTCAAACATCGTCAACAACGCTACCGAACGCAGCCTCGTCATCTTAGATGAGATCGGCCGCGGCACGTCCACCTTCGACGGACTCTCCATCGCGTGGAGCGTCGCGGAGTTTCTGCACGACAAAATCAAAGCGCGAACGTTGTTCGCGACGCACTACCACGAGCTAACTAAACTCGCGGAGGACCGTCCCGGCATCTGCAATTTCAATGTCGCGGTGCGCGAGTGGAGCGAGCAAATCATTTTCCTGCGCAAAATCATCCCAGGCGGCGCGGACAAAAGTTACGGAATCCAGGTGGCGCGCTTGGCGGGTCTGCCAAAAGGTATTCTTGATCGCGCGAAGGAAATTCTTGCGCACTTGGAGAATTCAAGCGGCGCAACCGGGGAACCAAAGCCCCGACGAGGAAAATCGGCAAGGACCATGCCAGAATCACAAAAGCCGCAGCTGGATCTTCTTTAGCCCGCATTCGCAAAGCTTTGCATACGTGGCAGCCAGACCGGCGCGCCATGGGGAATGACGCGGCGCCAGCGGGTATCGAAACGCCAGAGGCCGGCGGCGCGGGCGAGTTCGAGTGCGCCGCAGAATTCGTCGGCGGAAATGCTACGGTTGATTTCGGTAAAGCGCGATTCGGTTTCGGCTTTGTGCGCGGGATAATATTGGTCCATGACGTTCACGTAGGTGTCGCGCGACAGGTTCCCGGCGATCCACCGCATGATTTCGCGGGTGTCGTCGAGCAGACCAGGCATGACGAGATGGCGCACGAGGACTCCCCGCAATGCGAGACCGTTCTCGTCCACTGTTAACTCGCCAACTTGCGCATGCATCGCTGCGATCACGTTACGCGCGGCATCGGCATAATCGCTGGCCACGAGATATTTTCGGCAATGCTCGGCATCCCAGAGTTTGAAATCGGGCATGTAGATGTCCACGATCCCGTTCATCCACTGAATGCTTTCGAGACTGTCGTACGCAGAGGTGTTATACACGAGCGGCAGCCGCAGTCCACGCTCCACCGTTATCACGAGCGCTTCGAGAATTTGCGGCACGACGTGCTCAGGCGTGACGAAGTTAACGTTGTGGCAGCCGGTCTCCTGCAAATCGAGCATCATTTGCGCAAGCTCTGCCGCGCTGACTTCTGCACCTTCGCCGAACTGGCTCGTCTCTAAATTTTGGCAAAACACGCAGCGCAGATTGCACCAACCGAAAAAGATCGTGCCCGAGCCGTTCCAGCCGCGCAGACAATCTTCTTCGCCGAAATGCGGAAACGCGCTGGCTACGCGCGCGAGCCGGCCGCTTTTGCAGACGCCGATCTTATTGTTGTAGCGGTCGATCTCGCAATCGCGCGGGCAGACGCAGCATGATCGCAACGATTCGATTGCTTCTACCGCGCGTTGTTGAAGAACACCTTGTTCGAATGCTTTCAAGTACGCGGGAACAAAATCTTTGCACGCCAAAACAAATCGCCCGTCACCGTTTAGTTCGGCCGGTGCGCGATCATGGAAATTGAGGCCAACTTTCATTGCCAGTTCAAAGGGCTTGCTGGCGCAAAATTAAACGCCCAACCCGCCTTCGCCAAACCGTTAACGTTAGGAGCGCGGACAGACTCAGTAAGGAAGACAACCTGCCAGGTTGTCTTGGCAGGCTGGCAGCCTGCCAGCCGAGTCAGGCAAGCTGCGTGACTTCCTGCAACGGTCGTGCCGCGCAACCATTTGTGGTGACGAGGGGCGACGATGAAATTATACTCAACTCGATGGCGGTTAAGACGGAAAAGGAACTCAGCGAAACACAGCGCAGCCTTTGGCTAAAAGCTGTAAGCGCGATCGAGTTGCGCAATGTCGGTTACGCAATCTCGCTCTTGCAGGAGATTCTCAAGCAGGAGCCAGAGTTTCTCACCGGCCGTCAGTTGCTGCGGCGTGCGGAGGTGACAAAAACTAAATCGGCAAAGAAAAGCTTTTTCAATATCTCAATGGCACCGATCGCTCTCATGAGGGCGCAGCGAGAAGTCAAAAAAGATCCGAAGCGCGCGGTTGAAATGCTGGAAAAAATTCTGGAAAAGGAGCCTTACAATCGGCAGGCAAATCTGGTTTTGAAAGACGCGGCCGTAGCCGCGGGCTGGCCGGAGATCGGCGTATTCGCACTGCGGACGTTGCTCGAGGAAAATTCCCGCGACGTCAAGGTACTGCACGAGCTCGGGCGTTTGTATCATCAACTCGGAGACAGCGACCAGGAGGAGGAAATCTATAATCAAATCACGGCGATAAATCCGCTCGAAGCCGAAGCGCTCCGTCTGGGCAAAGACGCATCAGCCCATGGATCCATGAAGAGGGGTGGATGGACGCAGGCTGAAAGTTACCGGGACCTGATCAAGGACAAAGAGGCGGCGATTTCACTCGAGCAACAAAGCCGAATGCATTTGACCGGGGAATCGCTCGATCAACAGATTGCCGAAGCCTACACGCTGCACCAAGTAGAACCGGCGAATGTCGATCTCGCGCGGCGCCTGGGCGCATTGAATGAGCAAAAGGAAGATTTCGAGGCAGCGATCGGCTGGTATCAGTATGCTGCCGATCTGACCAAGGGCGCGGACGCCGGGTTGGTTCGAAAGGCTTCTGATTTGAAAATGAAATCTCTCGAGCGGGAGATTGCTGCTTATGAGGAGTTTCTTTCTACGCACGACGCAGCAACCGAATTGCATGCGAGAAGGTCTGAGCAACTAAAGGCCGCCAAAGGCAAGCGTGCAGAAATTCTCATCGACGATGCCCGGGAGCGCGTCGCGCGCAATCCCACCGATCTCCAGCTTCGATTTGAACTGGGCGAAATCCTTTTCAACGCCGGGCAGTTTCGCGAAGCCGTGGCGGAGTTGCAGCGCGCTCGGCAAAATCCTCATGCGCGTTTGAAAGCAATGAACCTGCTCGGTTGCTGCTATAGCGAACTCGAGATGCTGGATCTTGCAGTTAAACAACTCGCGGAAGCTTCCAATGAAATTTTGTCGATGGACGCGACGAAGAAGGAGATCGTGTACAATCTCGGGCTCGTTTATGAAAGGATGGGCGACCAGGAAAAATCGATCGCCTGTATGAAGCAGATTTACGAAGTTGACTACGGCTACAAGGACGTGGCGAAACGCGTGGAGAGCTCGTACGCGCGGAATGTCCCCGGGGCCTGACCGGTCTTCGAAATCCTGCCTTCGCTCAGCTACCGCATGCCAGGCCGGCTGGGTGGAACCATCGGTCGCGCCAGCACATAGCAGCAATTAAAAATCAGCAAGCCGCAATTCATTCGCGTCCAATGAGCCGCTAGTTTTCGATTTCTTAATTGCCGGGGTGTCCCGGCGTCTTTCAACCTTACAAAAGCCATGAAAACCAAAATGACAGTCATTTCGAAGTTGTGCATTCTTTCGCTGATAACCGCGGCGCTCAGCGTGGCCGGAGTAGCCGCAGCGCAAGACACTCCAGCCGCCGGGAGTTCCTCCTTAAGCGCAAAGGACAAGATGTTCATGAAGAAAGCCGCGAAGGGCGGAATGATGGAAGTCGCGATGGGAAAATTGGCTGACGAGAAGGGCCAAAGCGACGACGTGAAATCATTCGGCAAACGAATGGTCGCCGATCACAGTAAGGCCAACGATGAGTTGAAAAAGATTGCGGCGCAAAAGAACGCAAAATTGCCGACGAAAGAGCCAACCGTGAGCTGGAGTTCGGATAAAGCTTACATGGATGCGATGGTCAAGGATCACGAAAAGGACCTCGCCGAGTTCCAGGAAGAAGCAAAAAGCGGCAGTGATCCCGACGTGAAAAAGTTTGCGGACGACACTGCCAAGATGGTTCAAGAGCATCTTGACCTTGCCAAGCAGACCCAGAGCAAGCTGAAATAAAAAAAGCCTGCTGCGCGACGCGGCCAATCTTGAAAGGCGTGCCGTGTTCTTAAGATGATTCT
>Ga0193720_1000047_pt1 | contig 13418 bp, 14 predicted proteins | sample U2s1metaG_FD_143049 | JGI IMG/M metagenome (GOLD analysis project Ga0193720, IMG submission 143049) | Soil microbial communities from a riparian zone of the East river system, Colorado, United States - U2s1 | ecosystem: Environmental > Terrestrial > Soil > Riparian zone | place: USA: East River...
TAGCTCTCGTCCAACGCTATGCCATTCGAGAAAATGTCGCGATCGACGCGTGAGGCGACGCCGTTGAAAATAAGATCGCCGACATTATCGGGCCGAAACAGGACCGAACTATAAAGGGTAAAAATCGACGCCTGCATATTGAAATCGTCGATCTTCTTTTGATAGGCGAGAATGGCATATGCATCTTGCTCGACTTGGGTCTCATCGAGAGCGGCGGAATTGAACTTCGATCTCCCCATGTCGGTGAACATCGGGGTTTGGCCCGGGTTATTCGGAATGTCGAAATCACCGTGGTAGCCGCTGGTGAGCAACACGAATCGGCTGGTGTCGTCGATAATGTACGAGGAGTACCCAAACATTCTATATTGATCGGTGTCGTCGTGGATCGGGTTGGCGGTGCGCGTCGGATTCTCGATCCCGATGCCGTCGTGCAGATAACTCCCGGTGACATAATAATTCAGCTTCCCGGCCATACCGCCATACTCAAGACTCGGCATGATCGTGTCGAAGCTTCCGCCATAGACCGATGCGTCGCCCTGTTGGAAAACGGCGCCATTCTTCGTGTGGATGTCGATCACGCCGGTATTGCGAAATCCGAACTGCGCTGGCAGCGCGCCGGTAATGAGCGAAATGTTGTCCGCAAAGCGAGTCTCCAGTACCTGGCCAAAACCTGGAATACTTTCCGGGAGAAGCACGTCGTCGATGCGGTATTGTAGATTTGCATGTTCGCCGCGGACATGAAGCTGCCCAAACGAATCCTGCGCGACACCGGGGAAACGCAGCAGCGTTTGGTTAAATGGAGCGCTCTCGCCTTGTGCCTGTGAATCCAGCCGATCAGGGCCTACCGTGTAACGCGTTGCACCGAGGCTCGGCACGATTTGCTCACGCGAGATGTCGAACTCCTGACTTTGGACGATCACGCGCTCGGTTTCCGCTGCGCCCGCAGGTGAAGAGCTTGGACTGGCCGATGCCGGAGCGGCGTCTTGACCGAAAGCAATGTTGCACATAAGCAACGATGCAATTGATACGATCAGAAATTTTTTCATAGGTAATTGTTTGGAAATTGAATTTCGAAATTGAACGGTTCGATTGCCTAACGAATCCGTGAGGCAATGGGAAACGGCGTCTGCACGAGCCGCTGTAGCCGCGTCGCTCTGCGACGCGTAGTCCCGAGCTGTTAATCACCCGCGCGTCGCGTCGCCCACAAGGCGACGACTACAGGCTGCGTGCTAACCGCGCGCGGGCGGCGCATGCTCGAAAATACATGCGCCGAGAAACGGCGACTGAACCCAGCACGGGGTCAACGCCGGAATTTTGGAAAATTGAACGGCCGTGGCAGGTGCGTCCGCCAATGGCGATTGAGCAGCATGCTCGTAGCTGCCCGAGGTGATCATGGTCACCGCGCAGGTGTGCTCGACGCGATTCGCGTCGCTGTGTACGCGCTGGTGCAATTGGGGAGACGCACTCAGCGCGAGCGCACAGAGAAATGCCGCGGAAACGCAAACTGCAACAAATGCGCGCCCATGATTTCTTGAACGCGCGAACGTCCTCATGGTGCTGCGAGTTTCTGACTGTGACGCTTCGGGCGCAAGAATTTTCTGCGCGATCGATTCTGAGGACCGCTAATCGCCGGCCTTTGTCTTTGCGATGGTGCTCTTCTCGAACGCGACGTGATGATTAGAACTCGAAGCGCTTGGGCCTGCTAATCCGCCCAGCACGCGCTGCGCGTACTTTTTGTTTTCTATGTATCGGTCCTCGTCGGACGGGACAAGGTTCCAACGCAGATGTCCCATATGACGCCAGCACTCCAGGACCATCCCGTGATCAAACGGCTGCCCTTTTGCCGTCGCCACCAGACAATTGTTTTCTCGGTACGTGCCGGCGTACGCTTCGCCCCAGTGAAGCTCAAGAGTTTTGAGTTTCAGCGCGTCCAGCGCAACAAGCAGGTCCGCCGTCCATTGGTAACAGTAGCCGCGTTTCCTGAGGCCGTGATACACGAGGAAATTGTTGAAGATCGGCGTGCCAAACATGTGATACTGCCGCCTGAGCCGGCTGACGGTGGCATACGCGCAGTTTGCCAGGAGGGCCGCTTCGTTCTGATCCACTCTGGGCGAAAGTGACACAATCTGCCTGGCGAGCGCTTGCGCATTGGCGGAATCGTTCTTCGGCACTTCGAACGATAGGGATTGTTGTTGCTGCTGTTGTTGGGCCGTAGCCGGCGCGGTAGCACTCGCCAGTATCGCAACTACGACAGCGAATCGCGACACGGCTCGAATTTCCGGGGCAGCATGGCGCATCGAAAAAAACATTGAGCCGATAATGTTCCCGGAAAATCTCATGTCACAAGCGACTTACTCGTTTCGTCCAAAAATCGCCGTCCGAGTCTATTGACACGTAATCAGAGAGGACTCGCGCTTAGATGCCCTGAACACGATACGAGAACCAGGAGATTTGCCTGCGCTCAAATTCAGCGTAATCCTCAACACTTTCAGTATGTCCGATCGCGTTTATCTCAACTCAATCGATCCAGAACTGGTGCCGGGTGCGCGCAATGCGATCGACGTTTGTCTTCGATTGAAACAAGGCGAGCGGGTCACCATCATCACGGACGAGGCGACTCGCGCCATCGCCGCAGCGCTGCAATCCGAAGTGGAGCGCGTTGGCTCGAAGTACAGCTTGTTCGTGCTTGAGCATCATGCCCGTCGGCCGCTCAAGTACATGCCGGAAATTATTCTGGACGATCTGGCGCTGTCGCAGGTCTCGATATTTGCCGCGCAGACTCAACCAGGCGAACTCGGCGCGCGCACGGAAATGACAAGTGTCGTAAATCATCACCGGATAAGACACGGGCACATGGTGAACATCAATCGCCAGATCATGCTCGAGGGCATGCGGGCCGATTTCCTAAAAGTGGACGAGCTGAGCCAGCGTCTGGTGGAACGCGCTCGCAAAGCAAAACGCATCGCCTGCAAGACGCCGCACGGCACCGAATTTGAAGCGGAGCTTTCGCCGGAACTTAGATGGCTGAAGACTAGCGGCATCATCACACGTGATAAATGGGGCAACCTTCCGGGTGGCGAGATTTTCACGGCGCCCATCAATACCAACGGTGTCTTCGTGGTGGATGGCGTGGTCGGCGATTACTTATGCGAACGCTTTGGTGATCTTGAATCAAATCCGCTCACAATCGAAGTGGGAAACAATCGCATCCGCTCGCTGCGCTCCGAGAACAAGGAGCTGCGCGACGAATTTCGTGCTTACACCAGCACTGATGAAAACAGCGACCGCGTCGGCGAATTCGCCATCGGCACAAACACCGCCTGCAGCCATGTCATCGGTCATATTTTGCAGGATGAAAAAATTCCCGGCGTCCACATTGCTTTTGGTCATCCTTACGCAGAACACACCGGCGCAAACTGGGCTTCAAAAACGCATATCGACTGTGTCGGGCGCGATTTCGATATCTGGTTCGATGGTGAGCAGGTAATGCGGGGTGGGAAATTCTTGATATAGTACCGGTGTGATCGATGACATTCGAAAACAGCTGCATCGGGTCCCGTTTGTACCTTTCGTGGTGCGGACATCAGACGATCACGAGTATTCTGTGCCGACTGTGGACCATGCGTTTATCACGCCAAGAGGCAATCGAGTGATCGTTATTGATGACGAAGGAACAGTGAACATTCTGGGTTCACTCCACATCAATGCGGTTATCCAGCAGCCAAACGGCGAGTAGCCTGTAGCGGATCATTCCCGTGGATCCGCAGCTTCGCTCCCGATTCAACGCCGACTTCACGCCCGAAAAATACGCGGCGCTGATGCGTTGCGTGAATGAAACTGAGAAGTGGCCGGCGGATTTCCGAATTTCAGAGACGCCCATTTTTCTGACGCGCGAGTTCACAGATGAAGTCACGCGCGCGGCAAATGAGATTATCGATCTGACGCGCACGCCAGAATTCGCGAAGCACGCGGCCTCGGCTGTTCCGAAAGCATTGGAAGTTCCAAATGAATCGGGGCACCCGAATTTTCACGTGGTCGATTTCGCAATTTGCGCGGAAGCCGACCGGCTCATCCCTCGGTTGATTGAGTTGCAGGCGTTCCCCAGTTTGTTCGGCTTCCAGCTGTTGCTGCTCGGTTGCATCCGCAAGGCGTACCCGGTGATTCCGCACCAATGGACCTCATCATTCGGCGGAATCAAAGACGAGGCGTATCTTGATCTGCTACGCCGAACAATCATCGCCGAATCGGATCCGGAAAACGTTATCCTGCTGGACATCGAACCGGAAAAACAAAAGACCCGCGTGGATTTCGCGGCCACGGAAAAATTGCTCGGCATACGGTCTGTTTGTGTCACGAAAATCAGAAAGCGCGAGAGGCAATTGTTTTATGAGCGCGATGGACGCGAAATGCGGATCGAGCGGATTTATAATCGCGCGATCTTTGACGAACTAGTTCGGCGGTCCGATCTCAATCTATCGTTTCGGTTTCAGGATGATTTGGATGTCACCTGGGTTGGTCACCCCAATTGGTATTTCCGAATCAGCAAGCATTCACTGCCTTTTCTGAAGACCGAGCACACGTCGCCTGCTTTTTTTGTCGACGAATTTCCCGCCGGCGAAAACCTTGACGGCTACGTGTTGAAACCGCTGTACTCATTTGCCGGGCATGGCGTGGACATGGAGCCGACTCCCGAGAGAATCGGCGCTTTGGAAAACCCGCATGAATGGATTCTGCAACAGAAGGTTGACTACGGGGCATTCGTGACCACCGCCGATGGTCAAAAATCGAAGGCAGAAATGCGGATGATGTTTGTGTGGCCGGACGGAGATCCACATCCCACGCTGGTGAATAATCTCGTGCGCATGAGCCAGGGCAAAATGATGGGCGTCGATTTCAACATCGACAAGACCTGGGTCGGCGCCAGCATCGCGCTGCACGAAGGGTAACGCTCGGCATGGACCGGTAGGGTGGGCAGGCCTGTGCCCGGCGCTTGCGATTCACGAACCACGGCGCGCACGGAGTGGCGCGTCCTACCAATAAAGGCCATGCGGTACGTTGAAAGCGCGCGTTATCATCGCGCACTCTTACGCTGGCTCGGTTGAAACCGTCGCTTCGCCAGCGCCTTGTTCCAGAGCTTGCTCTACCGCGCGCCAAGAGAGCATCGCGCACTTGACTCGCTGCGGAAATTTTCGGACTCCCTGCATCACGCGAAGATCACCCAAGCTTTTCGGCGCTTCGCTGGTTTCATTCGTTACGAGATCGTGAAATGCGCGGAGCATTTCTGTCACTTCCGCACGGCTTTTCCCCTTTAACTTCATCGTCATCAATGACGCTGAAGCCTGGCTAATCGCGCAGCCGCGGCCGGTGAATTTGATATCCTCCAAACCTCCGTCCGCAAGGAATCTGACGGCCAGATGAATTTCATCCCCGCACGCCGGATTATCGCCGTGCACTCGCACCGCCGCCTCCGCCATCTCACCAAAATTCCGCGGCCGGCGGGAGTGATCGAGGATTACTTCCTGATAAAGCTCTTCGATTTCTGGGATCATGAAAAGAAATGAACTGCGTACTCTATTGTCATGTTGAGCGAAGCGAAACATCTCTGGAATATTAACTGACCGGCCGAGCAGATAATCAGAGATTCTTTGCTACGCGCAGAATGACACCAAGTTACAAACATCATGAAAAGAAACGCACCGCAGCGCGAAGAATTTCAATCATGCGATCTATTTCCTCCATCGTGTTGTAGAAGTAGAAGCTAGCGCGAGTGGTCCCTGACACACCAAACCGGCGCATCAGCGGCTGATTGCAATGATGTCCACCGCGCATAGCCAACCCGTACTGGTCCGCGAACGTGGTGAGATCGTGCGGATGCGCAGAGTCCATGACAAACCCAACGAGGGCACCGCGTTCTTCCTTTGGACCAAACACGCGAGTTCCCGGCAATTCCGTGAGGCGCTCGGTTGCATAGCGGGCAAGCTCCGAATCGTGTTCGAAAATTGCCGCCCGCCCGATCCCCTCAATGTAATCCATCGCAGCCGCAAGGCCGATGGCTCCCGCAATATTTGGCGTTCCGCCCTCGAACCGATGCGGCGCCTTCTTGAACGTGCTCTTGTCGAGAGCGACGCTTACGATCATTTCGCCACCACCGTGCCACGGCGGCATCGAATCCAAGACCGCCGCTCGTCCGTAGAGCACGCCGATTCCAGTCGGACCACACATCTTGTGTCCGGAAAACGCCAGGAAATCGCAGCCCAATTCGCGCACATCGAGTGGCAAATGCCCGATGCTTTGCGCAGCGTCCACGAGCGTGAGTGCGCCCACTGCGCGCGCCTGTTCGCAAAGCTCGGCGACTGGATTGATTGTGCCGAGCGAATTTGAAACATGCGTAAAGGCAAACAACTTCACCTCGGGCGTGAGCAGCGCAGCCAGCTGCTCGAGATCGAGAGTCCCGTCATCGCAAACTGGGACAAAGCGGAGCCGCGCACCTGTTCGTTCGGCTAACAATTGCCACGGCACAAGATTGCTGTGGTGCTCCATCACCGTCAGTAGGATCACGTCACCTTCGCGAATAAATTTTCCGCCCCACGCCTGAGCGACAAGGTTAATGCTCTCCGTGGTTCCGCGCGTGAAGATGATTTCGTCCGCACTCGCGGAGCCGATATATTCTGCGACCCGCTGTCTCGCTCTTTCATACGCTTCCGTGGCGCGCGAACTCAGGGTGTGCAATCCGCGATGCACATTGGCGTTCTCATGCTCATAAAAGTTCCGAAGCGCGTCGATCACCGCGCGCGGCTTTTGCGATGTTGCCGCGTTATCGAAATAGATCAGAGGATGACCGTGTGCCTGTTCGCGCAGAATTAGGAAATCTTCGCGAAGAGCCTCCCAATCGAGGGTGCTCGTTGCAATCTTGTGCACTCCACAATCTGCTACATGCGCTACTCTGTGCCACTTTATTCGAGGAGGACAATCTAAGGAAACCAGCAGGTTGGCTTCCTACAGCTTTTTGTTCATTCCTTCGGCCGCTTCCGTCGAACTTCGCACTGGAATGATTTCGAACTCCATTAAGTCTCGCCAATTGTCGATCCATTTGTCGAAAAGTGCGAAATCCTGAGTCCTCATAAGCTGATAACAAATTTTAAAGTCTAGATCGGTCCAACTCGAAACGTATTCGAGACCTTCAGGCATCATTCGTCCTTTCTCGCGAAATCGCCGATAAATCTCCGGAGCAGCACCTTCTTTGAAACGCTCGATCACCATGTAAAGCATGGCTTTCTTCTTTGGTGTGGGCGCGTCGCCCAGAAATTTTCATCCCTGTGGCCGACACGGGCTGCCCCTACACGCTTTTCAGTTCTCCGTTCACCTCACCAAAGGCATTCACGGCGAATTCCAAGTCTTCACGGGAATGCGCAGCGGACACCTGCGTCCGCACACGTGCGGTGCCGTGCGGCACGACGGGATAAAAAAAGCCGATCACGTAAACGCCTTTCTCCAGCATGCGCGCGGCGAATTTCTGCGACTTCGCTGCGTCGCCAATCATGATCGGGACGATCGGATGCACTCCGGGTTTGATGCTTAGGCCGCGCTCGGTCAGCGCGCCGCGAAAATATTTTGTGTTTTCTTCGAGCTTGTCGCGCAGCTCGGTCGATGCGCTGAGCAATTCGAGCGCTTTCAACGACGCAGCGACCACTGGCGGCGCTATGGTGTTGGAAAACAGATACGGTCGCGAGCGTTGCCGCAACAGATCGACAATCTCTTTACGTCCACTCGTAAACCCGCCGCTCGCGCCGCCGAGCGCTTTGCCCAGCGTCCCAGTGATAATGTCGATCCTGCCCATGACGCCGCGGTATTCGTGCGTACCCCGCCCCGTCTTGCCGAGGAAACCAGTCGCGTGCGCGTCATCGATCATCGTGACCGCGTCATATTTTTCTGCAAGGTCGCAAATCTTCGCCAGATTCGCAATCGTTCCGTCCATCGAAAAACAGCCATCGGTGGCGATCAATGGAAAACGCGCATCTTTCGCTGCGCGTAGTTGTGCTTCGAGATCAGCCATATCGTTGTGTTTGTAACGAAAGCGTTGCGCTTTGCAGAGCCGGATACCGTCGATGATGCTGGCATGATTTAGCTCATCACTGATCACCGCGTCTTTGTCGCTGAGCAGCGTTTCGAACAAACCGCCGTTGGCGTCGAAACACGATGGATAGAGGATTGTCTCTTCGGTCCCGAGAAATTTTGTGAGTGCGGCCTCCAGCTGCTTGTGGATGTCCTGTGTCCCGCAAATGAAACGCACGCTTGCCATGCCGAAGCCATGTGTGTCGAGCGCTTCTTTTGCGGCGGCAATGAGCGCAGGGTGATCGGCGAGGCCGAGATAATTGTTTGCGCACATGTTCAACACGCGTTTACCATCGGCGATCGCGATGTGCGCTTCCTGTGGCGTGGTGATAACTCGCTCGGTTTTGAAAAGACCTTGCGATTTAATTTCTTCCAGGGTGTCGGAAAGTTGGTTTTCGAATTCTGCGACCATGGATGAACGATAACTAAGATGACGAAGCACGAATGTCGAATGACGAAAAACCAATCGTGCACTCCGCCTAGTCTAACTCGCCGCTCTCGCCAAGGTATGTGTTTTTAGCGCGCCTAAGGCGCAGCATAGTCGGCGACAGGCTGGGGCAGCGCCCCAGGATTTCATGGCAACTGAACAGTGCCAGCGCTGAAAGCGCGATTCGCTGTGGGCTAGATTGAGACGCGCTTTTTCAGCGCGTGGTTTGCACGGCGATCTGTTTCCTGGAGCGATGCCCCAGGCTCACGAATAAGACCGCTTCTTCGGCGCTAAGCAAGAAAGAAGGATAATGCGACCCAACCGTGTGCTCCCAATTTTCGTTTACTAGAGTGCCAAGCGACAATTGATCAACGCCTAGCTGGTTCGCCTATCCATCAACGATCGGCGATCCCGTCACTGTGGTTGAAGCATTTTCTCGGCGCTCTGGTACAAAAACTTCCAAAAATAGGGTGGCCATATACTTGACACACCTAGCGTGTCCATTTAACTGGACTGCGTGGCAGATAACGAATCTCCTTGAGCTAATGAAGGAGTTTCGGGCTCATGCGCTTTTTGGGGACGGTCGTAGGATCGAAAGTCTGGCTTCTCTATTGAGAAGTTTCGAAAAGCCCGCCGCGCAGATGAATCAGAAACGTTGCAAAGCATTCATTAATATTTTTAAGAGAATCGGACAAGGTTGCGAACATTTGGATCTTCCAGCATCCAAAGAGTCTTGCGATGAAATTATCTCTCTTTGCTCTAAGGCCGATGAAGGGCACCTCCCCAAAGCAGGCGATATTCAGTCGCTATTCACGGAGTTAAACAAGCGTATCGAAGTCGAGCTAAAGGCACACACGTACCTCTGCGTTCCCAAAGAACAATCAGACTTCTACAAAAACCCGCTTAAAGACTGGCAAACCACAATAGCGGCATTCCCCAAAGCAACGCACGACATAGAAGAGGCGAGTAAATGTCTAGCACTTCGTCGTAATACCGCATGCGTCTTTCATTTAATGAGAGTGATGGGTGCTGGGGTGACGGCTTTAGGGAAAAGCTTAAACGAGCCGACCCTGAACGCATCTCACAACCTAACGTGGGATAACGTCCTGCGCAGATGCGCGAAGGAGTTGGAGAAACCCTTCAAAGAAATGTCTCCACTTTGGCAATCTGATACACAATTTTACGCGACAGCGACAACCAAACTATTCGCTGTAAAAGATGCTTGGAGGAATCCAAATGCGCACGAGGTAGGCGACAAGTACACCGATGAAGAAGCGGAAGATATTTACCGCACTGTCAGAAGCTTCATGCGCCACTTAGCAACGAAGCTGAAAGAGTAAATTCAGCGATGACGCTTGTGGCTTTTGTGCTGCTTGCGCCCGTTCTTCCACTGCAATTCCCGCTTCTGAATCTCTGCGTGCGGGACCGACACAACGCGCGTAGTTAGTTGTTTGAAACGCTCGAATGGCGTTTCTGCCTTCGTGGGTTTTTCCTCTGGCACGCGACAATCTAAGGCGCGTGTCAATAAAATGCTAGATCGTAGTCTAGGCCCACTTTGAGCCAAAACGATCATGGGGATTCGACTCCCCTAGCGGACAACGACAATGTGTGTATTTTGTTATTGACAATTTGAGCAGAGATTGCGTGTCTAGCGTCTAACCCGATACGAAACGATCACGACCATGAGCTCAACGGCTGTTCCGGCAGCACCGGAATTACCATTAGAAACGTCGCAGCAAAATTCGCTTGAGCTTTATTTTGGCTTACTTGATCACTTAACGGAACAAATCCGAGAGTCAGGCAGTCTGACGTACAAGATCGCGTCATGGCTTGTGCTAATCAAAATTCTACAATATTTCGAAGATCACCTCATGCCAATCGGTCAGGATAGTGCATTTAAGACGCATCGCGCACAAATCCATATCTGCCTTGGGTTGGGTGAGACGCTGCTTTTAGAAGCGAAACAGGAAGCAATCACTAGAGAGAAAGATGGCTTGACCGTAGCTGAACTAAATGCGCATTTGGCTTGGCTGCGTGATAAGCTCATAATGTGGCACACTGAAATGACGCCGACGCGCAAGGCTTCGATCCTACGCGGAGTTTTCGGTGTCGAAAATTGATCTCCTAAATCGAATTCTAGAGGCTCTCTTTGAATTGAATCATTGCGAGCCAATAGAATTAATTGAGCGCAAGGCTGCATTCGATAATCTGTTGGACGAAGCATCTAAGCTAGACCCAACGGTCAGCCGAGATGATCTCTTGCGAGCAATTCGTGATCACTACAGGTCATACTGCGCTGAACGGTTTCGCAAGGCCTCCAAAATTGGTCGGGCTCCCTAGAATGTTCAGTCGGTTTCAAAACCAAGATGGTTTAGCAGCCACGTTTCCGTCCACCACGATTTTGCCTTTTTTGGAAGGCCATCACCGTCCGTCTTGCCGATAAGCTTGGCGTACCGCAGACCTTTTCCGAGTATTCCGGCCACGACTTTTACGAACCGTCCTGCGTCGTTGTCTTTACGCTCGTTGAATCGGAAAGACTGTTCGTCCAAATACCGGAACAAGTGAAAAGGCTCAACGCTGACATACGTTCCCTTGATTCCGCGTTTCAATAGCGACCAGAAGTTTTCCAGTCCGTTGGTGTGGACGTGACCCTTCGCATAGCATTCGGCGTGATTGATTACCTTGTGAATGTAATCTTGCTCTAGTCCGGTGTAAGAGCGCAGTTCATCGGTGTAAATCTCAGAGCCTTTGAGGACTCCCTCTTTGACTTCCCTTTGCAAACCGTGACGGCGCACGTTTCTGACAACGCGCACTTTGATACGCGACGCTCTGTCAGGCGAATTGCGCTCAAGCAATCCCATCACAGCGACCTTGCCGACCACTCCGGCCTTAACGTGTCCCTTTTTGTCCGCGTGCATGTTGCGCGCTTTGCCGCCGATAAATGTTTCGTCTGCTTCGACTCTGCCTGAGAATTGTTCAGTCGATTCGTTCTGCATTGCCAAGCGGATGCGATGCAGCATGAACCAAGCTGTCTTTTGCGTGACTCCAATATCGCGCGCCAATTCATAGGAACTGACACCGTTCTTGCAATTCGCGATCAGCCAGAAAGCGCACAGCCATTTGTCCAATGCGATAGGCGAATCTTCTAAAACCGTTCCGACTTTTACGGAAAACTGCTGCTTTTCGTGCTTCGATTTGCACTTCCAAATCTTGCGCCTGGAAAGAAAGAAAACGTCTTTCGAACCACAACGAGGGCATTTGACAACGCCATCAGGCCAACGAATCGACTTCAAAAAATCGAACGCATGATCATCGTTGGCGAAATACTTAATCGCTTCGTGAAGCGTCTGAGGGAACGCGACTTTTTCTTTCTTCATGCCGCGACTTTACCCGAGTGCCGTGGTGTGTCAAGTATATTATTACCAAAAATAGCCCTTGCCAAGGTTGTGAATAGCTGTTAATAACTTTGCTGGCGATCTACCTTGACCTACGCGCAACGTCGTAACCTCGCCTTAGCCGTTCTCGCGGCGTTCATCGCCATTGTTTTCCTCAGCGCCTGTGGAACCACCGAGCGCCCCCTGCCCGCATACGAGCGTCCGCTATCGAAAACGGATTTCCAAAATGTTCGCACAACCGCGTACACGCACACCGAGTCCGACCACCGCGAATACAGCAATCACAATGCGCTCGGCGGCGAATTGCACGCGGCGGATCCGCCGATCCACCGGGCCGAAGCGGTCACGCGTGCAACCCTGGCGTATGAAGTTCCCCGCGCTGTTCCAGTGGACGAGACCGCTTCGGATTCGCCGCAACTCCAACCATTCTCAATGGAACAAACGCGAAGGGTCACCCATACTTCGAAACGCGCGGCGAAAACACCGCGAAGCGTGAAGCGCGCTGTAGCAATCTCCAGATCGCCGCAGATCGGCAGTGCCGCGGCTGATTGGTCGCGCTGGCCGGCTGGCACGGTTTTTCGTCTGCTTTCCACCGGACAAAGTTACCGCGTAGAAGATTACGGCTGGGCGCTTTCCGGTCGCAACACGATCGACCTTTACATGGCCAACCAGCGCGAGATGAATTCCTGGGGCGCGCGTGAGGAGAGTATCGAAATTCTGCAATGGGGCGATCCGGAGGAGAGCTTACAATTCCTGCGGCGGCACCAGGACTACAGACACATCAAGCGCATGGTACTCGAGCTCGAAGGCCGCGATAAAGAAGCCGCCAAGCTGCGGTAACTTGGCTGGCGCACGAATCTGCATCTTGCGCATAATCCGCGGTTGAAAAGGCAATGAGAGATTCCTCCAGATGTTCGTCCGGCAGATGCCGGGCTACGGCTTGGCGGGCGGTTCCCTCGAAATAGGGTAAATGAATCCACCTTCGCTGCCTCCCGGCCGTAGCCTCGTGCGAAGGCGGGTAATTCCTGGTTGGTGTTTTACAATTCGCTCCAGTCGAGCACGATTTTGCCCGAGTTGCCGGATTTCATCAGCTCAATCGCTTCCTTGAATTGTGTGTAGGGGAAGCGGTGGGTGATGACAGTTGAAATATCGAGGCCGCTCTGAATCATGGCCGTCATCTTGTACCAGGTTTCATACATTTCGCGGCCGTAAATGCCCTCGAGGGTAAGCGCGCTGAAGACCACCGTGTTCCAATCGATCGCGGCGCTGCCCGGCATGATACCGAGCAATGCGATTTTGCCGCCGTGAAACATGTTCGGCAAAATGTCGGCAAACGCTTTCGGGTTACCGGACATTTCCAGCGCGACGTCAAAGCCTTCCTTCATTGCAAGCTTGTCCATCGCGTCGGTTATTTTCTCAGTGCGTACGTCCAACGCGAGATCGGCTCCCATTTTGCGCGCGAGATCGAGGCGATTCGGATTCAC